>Ga0196962_10000191_pt1 | contig 33391 bp, 22 predicted proteins | sample S3v_20metaG_FD_183186 | JGI IMG/M metagenome (GOLD analysis project Ga0196962, IMG submission 183186) | Soil microbial communities from Anza Borrego desert, Southern California, United States - S3+v_20 | ecosystem: Environmental > Terrestrial > Soil > Desert | place: USA: California | collected...
CGCGGGCGGCGGCGTCTCCGGCCCTTGCCCCGCGGCGGCCGGCGGTTCGAGCCGCGTCTCGGGCGCGGCCTCTTCGGCCGTCGCCGTCGCCGGCCCGCTCAGGCCGAGCGAGATGAACTGATCCTGCTTCTTGCGTCTCCAGAATGGCATGCCGTTAGATGATTGCCTTCGTCAGATTTAAAACGTGCGATTATAAACGTAACTGCCGCGGGCGACAAAAACGGAAGCCCGGCCGTCAGGGAGGGCGCCTCAAGTTAACCCGGCCGGCGGGCGATGAAACTTGAGGCGCCCTCCCTGACGGTCGGGCTTCCGCTGTTGAGGGCTCAGGCGGCGGGCGCGGGCTCGGTCTCGCGGGGCGCGGGCGGGCGGACGCCGGGGGCGGCCGAGATGAGGTCTTTGGAGCGCTTCGAGAGGCGGACGCGGCCCGCCGCGATCTGCCCCTGCTCGCACGCCTCGACGAGCGCCGAGACGACCTGTTCGTCGTAGCGCGTCCCGACGAAGGTCTTAATCTTGGAGAGGGCCACGTCGAGGCTCATGCCCTTCTGGTAGGGGCGGTCGGTGGTCATCGCGTCGAAGGTGTCGGCGACCGAGACGATGCGCGCCTGCATCGGTATCTCCTCGCCCTTCAACCCCTGCGGGTAGCCGCGCCCGTCCATCATCTCGTGGTGCATGTACATGCCCGGCAGGAAGTCCCTCATCGCCGGAATCTGCGACATGATCTTGAAGCCCTTCTGCGGGTGCTGCTTCATGATGTCGTACTCCTCGTCGGTGAGCGCGGCCGGCTTCTTGAGGATGTTGTCGTCGATGCCGATCTTGCCCACGTCGTGCAGGAGCGCGCTGATGCGCAGCTTCTCGATCTCGTCGTCGGGCAGCCCCAGCCGCTCGGCGATGGCGACCGAGAAGCGCGCGACGCGCTCCGAGTGGCCGCGCGTGTAGGGGTCTTTGCCGTCGATGGCCGCGGCCAGAGCCTTGACCGTGCCGATGAAGAGCTGGCGGTTCTCCTCGGCCGCGCGCCGCAGGTCTTCGATGTAGTTTTCGAGGTGGTCGGTCATCTGGTTGAACGACTCGCCCAGCTCGCCCAGCTCCGTGCGGCTGCGGACGCGTATGCGCTGTGAGAAGTCGCCGCCCGCGATGCGGTGGGCGCCGGCCGCCAGCTCGCGCACGGGCTGCGTCAACTGCTTGGCGAAGAAGAAGCCGATGATGAGCGCGAAGGTCGCGGCGAGCAGGCTGATGATGAGCGTCTGGCGCCGCATGTCCCCGACCGAGCGCAAGGCCGCGTGCTCGTTCTGGATGGCGATGACGCCGAGCACGGCGCCCTGATCGAGCCGCGCCGTCGAGTAAGCCCCGAGCATCTCGACCTCGCGCCCGTCGCGCTCGGCCTTGAACGGCGCGAGCGCCGACTTCACCTGCCTGCCCGTCGCCACCCACTCCTGCACCACTCGCAGGTCGAGCATCGAGCGCTCCGAGAGCGCCACGCGCGCGTCCGGGTGCGCCACGGCCCGCCCGCCGTCGTTGACGACGAAGACCACCGGCAGCCCGCGTTCGAGCAGCTCGGCCTCGCTCAGGGAACTCTGCTGCTGGACGGTGGCGAAGACCTCCGAGAAGGAGACGACGGCGACCACGGCCGCGATCACCTCGCCGCCCTCGCCCCCGCCCATCACCGGCGCGGCGATGGTCAGCGCCATCTCCTGACTCGAACGGATGAGGTGCGGGCCGCCGATGCGCACGCCCGGCCCGGACATGTCCGCGAGCGCGAGGTTGACGCGCGCGTTGACCTCCTCGCGCGAGATGGCGTCGGGCTTGTAGGCGACGTGCGGCGCGGCCGCGACGGGCAGGATGGCCAGCGCGTTCAGATTCTTGTCCGCCTCGACCGCCTTCTGGAGCCGGCCGTCGCTGCCTTCGAGTTCGAGGACGCCGACGCCGCCCGTCAGCTCGAAGGCGCGGGCGAGGCCCGTCACGACCTCGCGGTAGCGCTGGCCGAACAGCTCGATCTGCCGGGCCTTGTTCTGCACGAGCTGCGCCTGATAGCGCCCCTCGATCGAGCGCAGCTCCGAGGCGCTGCGCTCCGAGAGCATCCAGCCGGCCATCCCGAGCGGGACGAGGCCGACGACGAGCAGCGTCGCCAGAACGATGTAGAGCAGGCGCAGGCGGAGGAACCGTTCGAGCATGGGCGGAAGAATTTGCGGGCGAAAGGAGTTTTGCGGGCGGGCCGGGCGGGACTCGAAATTCGTCTGCGGCGCGGCCGACCGCGAAGCCGCACACATTTTCATACTACGTGGCGGGCCGCGCCCCTGTCAACAGTTTAATCGACTTTAACTTGTTGACATGCTTAGGCAAAACTGTCCATCGAACCGCTCTCGCCCGCCGCCGCCGGCGCCGCACTCCGCGCCCCCCGCGAGCCGCCCGCCGCGCGCGAAAACGTTGACAACTAAGCGCCGCAGCCTTATTTTTACCCGCGCCCCGGCCCTCGCGCTTCCGAGAGCTGTCTTTCCGTGAGCCTCACGTTTCGGCGCGGGCGCACGGCCGTGAAGTCTCGGCGCGCCGGCCGACGATCGAACCCAGACCCGTAGAAAGGCCCCCATGATCCACAAAGTTAAGTCGGGCGACACCCTTGCCAAAATCGCTAAAGCCCACGGCATCACCCTCGCGCGGCTACTCGACGCCAACCCGCGCTTCAAGGCCAACCCGAACCGGATTCGCGTCGGCGACGTGGTCAACATCCCCGACGGCCAGCCCGCCAAGCCGCAGCCGCAGCCGACCCAGCCGCAGCCGCCGGCCCCGCAGCCACCCGCCCCGCAGCCCACGCCGCCGCCGCAGCCGCAGCCCCCCGCGTCCAGAGTCCTCGGCAAACTCTCCGAGCGCTACGAGACGGGCGGGCGCGGCGCCGGCACGGTCTCGACGGGCGCGGGCGACGCCGGCGGCGTCTCCTACGGCTCTTACCAGATGACGAGCAAGCCGAACGGCGGGACGGTCAAGCGCTTCGTCTCCCAGCCCGATTTCCCCTTCCGCGACCAGTTCCGGAACCTGACGCCCGGCGGCAGCGACTTCTCGGCCGTCTGGAAGCGGCTCGCCGCCGCCCAGCCCGAACAGTTCCAGAGCGCCCAGCACGACTACATCAAGAAGACGCACTTCGACCCGCTCGTCCAGAAGATCATCAACGAGGACGGGCTGAACGTCCTCACGCGCTCGGGCGCGTTGCAGGACGTGATCTGGTCGACGGCCGTGCAGCACGGCCCGGCCAACAGCATCCCGCACCGCGCCCTCGCCGCCCTCGGCGCGAGGCCCGAGGACGCCGACTTCGACAGACTCTTCATCACCGCCATCTACGCCGAGCGCGGCCGCAAGCGGGCCGACGGCGCGCTCGCCTACTTCTCGCGCAACTCGCCGGCCGTCCAGAACGGCGTCGCGCGCCGCTTCCGCGACGAGCTTAAGGACGCCCTCCGGATGCTTGAGGAGGAGACGGCCGGGCGGTAAAAGCCGCCGAACGCCGACCGCCGACCGCGAATCGAAGTCACCGCCCGTCACCCGCCGGTTTTGATGTCTTTACCGGCGGCCGGCGGGTGACGGGCGGTAACTGCCTTTCCGATTTACGATTTACGATTCACGATTTACGGCCTTTCCCCTTGACGCACCCGCCCCTTTTTGCACATCATAGCTCGCTCGCTTAAGCTGACCGCATGATTTAGCTTTCAGTCGAACGTCTGGACGTGGGCGGCCGCCCGCCGTGGGCCGAGGCCCGCGGCCCCGCGCGAGAGTTCGCCGGTCAGCCCATCACCTGCGCGACTAGCCCCGGAAGGCTTCCGACGCCCGGCATGAACTTCGCCCTGCGCTCCCTGCTGGAGGTACAGGAGACCACTTTGCTCGCGGCGCGCGCCGCGCGAAGGCTCTTCCGCCGACCGGCCTACGTCCCCGAGATGGTCACGCAGATGGACGTGATCGGCGTCGGCTCGCTGACCATCATCCTCCTCACCGGCTTCTTCACGGGCGGCGTGCTCGCGCTCCAGACCTACCCGACCCTCAAATACTACGGCGCGCAGGATCAGACGGGGCGGCTCGTGGCGACGGCGCTGGTGCGCGAGCTGGGGCCGGTGCTGTCGGGGCTGATGGTGGCGGGGCGCGTCGCCTCGGCCATCGCCGCCGAGCTGGGTTCGATGGTCGTCTCGCAGCAGATCGACGCGATGCGCGCGCTCGGCACCGACCCGGTGCGCAAGCTGGTCGCGCCGCGCCTGATCGCGCTGCTCGTGACGCTGCCGCTGCTCACGCTCATCGCCGACGCCGTCGGCATCCTCGGCGGCTGGGTCGTCTCGACGCAGTTCTTCGGCATCGTCTCCGGCTCCTTCATGGCGGCCGTCTGGGAGGGGCTGACGATAGACGACATCCTCGGCGGCTTCATCAAGTCCACGGCCTTCGCCCTCATCATCGGCACGGTGGCCTGCCGGCAGGGGCTCAAGACCGAGGGCGGGACGGTCGGGGTCGGGCGCTCGACGACGACCGCCGTCGTCTCGACCTCGATCCTCATCATCGTCGCCGACTACTTTATTACGCGCGCGCTTCAGATTATTCTAGGCCTACCGACGTGAGGGCGGCCCGAGGCTTTATGGCATCAACCACGGAAGTCGAAGAGCGCGAGCGGGGCGGGGTCGAGGGCGGCGTCAGCGAGGCGGCGGCCGAGTCGACCTTCGCCGAGGTGGACGACCGCGAGCGCACCGTCCCGGCCATCGAGTTCCGCGACGTGCACCTCTCGTTCGACGACCGCAAGGTGCTCGACGGCCTCAGCTTCACCGTCCGCAAGGGCGAGACCAAGATCATCCTCGGCGGCTCGGGCGGCGGCAAGTCCACGACCATCAAGCTGCTGCTCGGCCTCCTCAAGCCCGACGAGGGGCGCATCCTCGTCGACGGCGAAGACATCACCGACTACTCCGAGGCGCGGATGATGGGCGTGCGCAAGAAGATGGGGATGATCTTTCAGGAGGGCGCCCTCTTCGACTCGCTCTCGGTCTACGACAACGTCGCCTACCGCCTGCACGAGCAGGCCGTGCCCGAGGAGGAGGTCGAGGAGGAGGTGCGCCGCATGCTGCGGTTCGTCAACCTCGAAGACGCCATCGACAAGATGCCGATCGAGCTCTCGGGCGGGATGCGCCGAAGGGTGGGGATCGCGCGCGCGCTCGTCGGCGGCCCCAAGATCGTGATGTTCGACGAGCCGACCGCCGGCCTCGACCCGCCCACGGCGCGCACCATCTGCGAGCTGGCCATCAAGCTCCGCGACCTCGAAGACGTCTCCTCGATCTTCGTCACGCACGAGATGAACAACGTCGGCTACCTGACGAACGAGTACGCGGTCGTGGACGACAAGGGCGAGATCAACTTCGAGAAAGAGGGCGAGCGCCTCTGCCTGATCAACACCAAAGTCCTGATGCTCCGCAACGGCCGCATCATCTTCGAGGGCTCGGACGAGGCGCTGCACCGCCACCCCGACCCCTACATCCAGCGGTTCATCCGCGGACACTGAAAGGAGAGCGCGGAAGTCAGAGTGCGGAATGCAGAATTAAAAACCACGCGCCGGCTTGCTCGATTCTGCATTCCGCACTCTGACTTCCGCACTTCGGTTCTATGCCTCCACAGAGAAAGAGCGTCGGGATGCGCGAGCTGCGCGTCGGGCTGTTCGTCGTCGTCGCCGTCGGCGTGCTCATCTTCCTCATCCTCAACGCCTCGGGCGACATCTCGCCCTTCTCGCAGCGGATCAAGGTCAAGGCGCGCTTCGCCAACGCCGACGGGCTGCGGCAGGGCTCCGAGGTGCGGCTCGCCGGCGTCCGCGTCGGCAAGGTGGACGACGTGCGCCTGCTCCCGCCCTCGGACAACCAGACCGAGCGCGTCGAGGCGACCTTCTCCATCGACAGCGAGATCGACGGCCGGCCGGCCGCCGAGCTGATCCGCGACGACTCGACGGCGCGCCTCGGCTCGCCCAGCATCCTCGGCACCGACAAGCTCATCAACCTCACGCCGGGCACGGCCCTCGGCGGCCCCATCCGCGAGGGCACGGTCTTGAAGACGGGCGGCGACCCCGGCACCTACGAGGCGCTCGCCTCCTCCGGCAACGAGCTGATGCAGCAGCTCAACAAGCTCTCGACCGAGTTCACCGAGATCGCCGACCGCGTCAACGAGGGGCAGGGCACGCTCGGCCGCTTCATCAACGACGAGGCGTTCTACAACAACCTCAACCAGACCGTGCGCGACGCCAACGACCTCATCCGCCGCATCGAGTCGGGCGAGGGCTCGGCCGGCCGCTTCGTCAACGACCCGGCGCTCTACAACAACCTCGCCGAGGTCAGCGCCTCGCTCCAGACCATCGCCGACGACCTCCGCCGTGGGCGCGGCACGGCCGGCCGCCTCCTCACCGACGAGGCGCTCTACGACGACGCCCGCGCCGGCATCGCCCGCTTCAACCGCTCGCTCGACGAGGTCAACGTCATCGTCGCCGACCTGCGCGCCGGCCGCGGCACGGCCGGCCGCCTCCTCACCGACGAGGCCATCTACAACGACGCGCGCGCCGCCATCGCCCGCTTCAACACGGCCGCCGAGCGCATCGACAACGTCGTCGCCGCCATCCAGCGCGGCGAAGGCACCGCCGGCAAACTCCTCACCGACGAACAGCTCTACTCCAACGTCAACCAACTCTCCTCCGAAACCGTCAAACTCCTCTACGACTTCCGCCAAAACCCCAAGAAGTACCTAACCATCAAGTTCGAGCTGTTCTAACCCCGGCGGTCTGTTGACGGAGGACAATTAAGTTGCGGACTGGTGTTTACAGATAATAAAGTTTGTCCTCAGACAATAAAGTTCGTCCCTGAAAGGCTTTGGTGAGGTTACTGGTGAACAGACGTTGCCTCTAGGTGGCGGCGTCTTGTTTGGGGTCGGACTGTTTCTGGAAGGCTTGGTAAACCAGATCAAGAAGTAAGGCGGCGAACCCTTTCTGCACCTGCTCGTTGTTCAACACCTGATCCGCCATTGACTGATAGTTGTCCAGCCCTTCAATGACGGCGTCCATCATCACGTCGTGAAAGTCGCCGAGGGCGAACTGCTCCTTGCTGTTCGTCGCCGCCTGCTGCGCCAGCACTTCACTCTCCAGCATCTTATCCCTGACGTGGTGGGCGTAGTTGATGAGGTCGGCGTCCGTCAGCTCGCCCTCAAAGAGGCTGTTCATCTGAGCGACTATCTCGGACAGGGAGGCTTGCTGCCGATCCCTCGGCACAGCCGTCCCCACGTCCGTCATGGGCTTGAGCTTTCCCTCTTCCTCCGCCTTGTCGTCTAACCGGATACGCCGCTTACCCAAGTCCTGCAAGCGGTAGTGGGTCAACTCAACGCTTGACAGGTCAATCGGCTCGCTCAGGTTCTCCGTCTTAAGCCAAGGGAGCAAGTGCCGGTAGAATGCGCTCCGCTTCTCCAAGTCGGTGTCGCCGTAGTTGATAATCTGAGAGAGGAAGTCATAGGCGCGGATAAAACTCGCCAAGTCCTTGCGGAAGACCTCTAACGCATCAAGCTCCTGCCTGTCTCCTTCTTGAAGCGCAGCCTTCCTCCGCTTACGGTAACGCTCGACGGCGGGGGCGACCTGCGCCTGCAACTGACGCTGCCCGCCCTTGGGATCAAAGTAAGCGAGGGCGAAAGCGTCCACTTCAGTTGGCGTGTAGATGCGTGCGCTGTCTAGCTTCGTTTGCAGGTCGTGGATGATGTTCGGGTCGGAGACGCCCGAAAGGCGCGCGGTTTTGTAGTAAGGCAAGAACGCCTTGAGGATGCGGTCGGACGTGTTCACAAAATCGAGCACGAATGTATCTGTCTTGCCGGGGTACGTCCGGTTGAGCCTTGATAAAGTCTGCACCGCCGCTACGTCATCCAGTTTCTTGTCCACGTACATGGCGACCAAAAGGGGCTGGTCAAAGCCTGTCTGGAACTTGTTGGCGACGAGCAGGATTCGATATTCGTCGGTGTCGAACGCCTCGCGCAGATCGCGCCCGCGCAGGTCGGGGTTCATGTTCGCCTCAGAGAACTTGTCGGGGCCGCTTTCGGGGTCGGAGATTTCGCCAGAGAAGGCGACGAGCGTTTTGATGTTCTCGTAGCCCTCATCCCTGATGTATTTATCAATAGCCAGCTTGTAGCGCACGGCCTCCTTGCGGGAACCGGTGACCACCATCGCCTTCGCGTGACCGTCCAGCAAGGGCGCGACACTACTGCGGAAGTGCTCGACGATGATGGCTACCTTCTGGCTGATGTTGTAGGGATGGAGTCGCACCCACCGGGCAAGTTGTTTTAGACCTTCAGCTTTATCAACTTGCTCGTCGTCATATTCCTTGCCGCCGTGCGCGAGTTTGAAGGCGAGTCTGTATGACGTGTAGTTCTTCAGCACGTCGAGGATAAAGCCTTCTTCGATGGCCTGCTGCATGCTGTAAACGTGGAAGGCTTCGGGCAGACCGGACTCCCCTTTCCGCCCGAACATCTCGACCGTCTTGGCTTTCGGCGTCGCGGTGAAGGCGAAGAAGCTGATGTTTTCCGGCTGAGTACGAGCATCCATCGCCGCAACCATCAAGTCCTCGGCGCTGACTTCTTCACCCTCCTCAATCTGCTCGGCAGTCAGCACTTCCCTGAGCGTTCTCGCCGCCGCGCCAGTCTGGGAGGAATGTGCTTCGTCGGCGATGACGGCGAACGTGCGGTCTTTCAGCGTAGCGACCTCGCGGATTGCATCCAACACGAAGGGGAATGTCTGAATGGTAACTATGATAATGGGCATCCGATCAACCAATGCTTTCACAAGTTGCTCGGACTTAACCCCTTCCCTTTTTATGCGACAGACGACGCCTTCCTTATGCTCGAACTGGTAAATGGTCTCCTGTAGCTGGTCGTCCAGTACGGTGCGGTCTGTGATCACAATGACGGTGTCGAATACCTTCCGGTCGTTTTCGTCATGCAGGCTGGCGAGCTGGTGCGCGAGCCACGCGATGGAGTTCGACTTGCCGGAGCCTGCCGAGTGTTGAATGAGGTATTTATGTCCGGCCTTCTCTGTTCGCGCAGTCTCAATCAGCTTATTGACAACTTCCCATTGGTGATAACGCGGGAAGATCATGCTCTCTTTAACGATCCTGCTGCCGTCCGGCTGCTTCTTTTCTTTCTTTTCGAGGTGGACGAAACGGCCCAGAATGTTGAGCCAGCTAGCACGCTCAAGCACACGCTCCCACAGGTAGCTTGTGCGGTAGCCTTCAGGGTTGACGGGATTGCCCGCGCCTTCGTTGTTGCCCATGTTGAAGGGCAGAAACTCCGTGGCCGCGCCTTTGAGTTCGGTGGTCATGCAGACCTCGTCGCTACTGACGGCGAAGTGAACCAGCGCGCGGCGTTTGAAAGCGAGCAGGGGTTCTTCCTTTTTGGTGAGCGGGTCTTTTGGCTTTCGGTCGTACTTGTACTGGCGGATGGCGTCGTGGACTGACTGAGTGAAGTCGGTCTTGACTTCCAGTGTGGCGATAGGAACACCGTTCACAAAGAAGACAAGGTCAATGCTGTTCTCGTTATTGAGGCTGTAGCGCACCTGCCGCACGACGCGGCAGCGCACTTTGTTATACCGCTCCAGCGTCTCAGGGTTGAGCCCCTGACTCGGCTTGAACTGGCAGAGCTGGAATCTGGCGTTGAGGTCTTTGAAGCCATGACGGAGTAGGGTGAGCGAGCCGTCCCGGTCGAGCAGCTTGGCGACGCGGGTGAGCAGCCCTCGCTCGGCGTCCGCGTTAGCTTGTAGCTTCTCCCACTCCTTCGGCTGCGTCTCTTTCAGCCAGCCGATAAGGTCTTCGGGATAAAGGGCAAGTTCACGGTCGTAGTTTTTCCAATCGCCTAGCAGCCAACCGTGAGCGGTCAGATGTCCTACAATGTCGCCTTCAAATCTTATCTCGCGGTGCTTATTTGACATGAGCTTTGCTCGTAATTTCGAGCCGAATAGTTTGTGAGGGCGGCAGCGTTCAGACGCTTAGGCTCTGGATGTGTGGTCTCAGAGCTTTGTCGAGGTTAATCATGGCGCTGACTAACTGCTCGAAGATTCTCGGCCATTCGTCCGAGGGTGATCTATAACCGCCCGCGACTATTTTTCTAATGCGACAGCCTCTCTTTTCAGGTAAATCTTCCCACTGGAGTTCACCGCCGAAAACTTGCTCGATGTTCTCTTTCTGAGACGCCAACTGATTGAAGACCTGAAGATTCTTATCGTCAGAGCCAGTGCCGAAGTCTATGTAAAGTTCCGCCTGTGCGTCATCCTCCCTGACCGCGTAGTTGTAAGACAATCCGCGCTTACCTGTCGAGCCACCAATCCAACTGTACTTTCCGGGTGATCTGGTGGCATGGAGCGACGTTCGAGTTTTCGCGTATTCCAATAGCCCCGTCCAGAATTGTAAACGCAGGTCATAACGCTCGGCGCGGTGCTCCTTGCCCTCTCTCTCTTTGGCGCGGATGCGTGTTTGATAGTCGGAGGCTTCGGGCAGCGGGATGATCTGTTGCACGTCAACTAAGAGCGTGCTGTTCTCCATCCGGTAAGGCCGGAAGCGGACGCAACGAATGTCGAGACCGAATCGGTTGAGCCACATGACGGAGGTCGTTATCTCGCGGGAGAAGTCAGCGGAAGCGAGGATGATTCGAACTTCTTTGGCGAAAATCTCTTCGTCCGGCTCGCTCCATTCGAGAAATTCAAGAATGGCTTTTTCGGCCTCGCCGTCGGCGGCATCGGCAGAGCGTAAAAACTTCGCGTGAGCTTCAACGAGTTGTTTGAAGGTCATGGTCGAAACCATCGCCGCGTAGCGGATGGCCTGAAGCTCCATGTGCCCGCCGTCGTCCGTGCGTTTGATTTCGACAACTACGAGATTGGCATCTTTATCAATGCAGAGGAGGTCAATGCGCCGGTTACTGTCAGCCCAATCGCCGAACTCTTCGGCGATAACCTTAAGATCGGACGAAAGGGCTTCGACGTTCGATTTCAGGAGGCGTTGAAGATCTTTACGCTCGTAAATCTTCTCGGCATTGAATGAAGTTTCCGAGAGGCGATTAAAGCCGTTCTCAGTAATTTGGAAGATAGCCATTTCTGTTTTGCCTTACATCAATTTTGCCAGTAACGGCGGCAGAGATGAGCGCGGTACGGTGTTCTCTTAAGAGTTCAGTCGCGCCATCAGCTTTTTCAATCAATGAATCTAGTTCAGTGAACTTGCATTTAATGGATGCGAGTATCGCGGATTGTTCCTCCAGCGAAGGAAGAGCAAACACAAGATTTTTGATTGTTCCCTGAGTGATGTTGTTTGCAAGTCCCTCAGCACCGCTTATAGATTGCTTGATTTGAGTCCTGATGTTCGTTGAATTAAGGACAGTTGAAAGGTATTGTCCATCAATAAGATTCTCTCTTCTGTGTAGACGGAAAGTTTTGTCTGACAACAGAAGTTGTTTACGGCACTCGTAGACGTAAGCTGCCGAGCCAACAAGGTCAGGAGACCCACTTGCGCGAGACATAAGCACATCTCCCACATTTACTTCATACTCTCTAGCAGGCTCAATGTTTGCTGGCAAAGTTTTATGCTCGTATTCGTTGAAAACGCCGCGATTAACGCAGCCAGTTTTCAATACCCCCCACTCATTTTCTCCGGCGAGTCTAGCTTCACAATCAGGACTCCAGCCTTGTTCAATCCAAGATAATACATGCTTCAACCGCTTCACTTCCCAATGCACTGGAATCTCGCCGAGCCACTTGATGCCGCTATCCTTCATCGGCACGGTATGGTTTAACCCTTTGGTAACGGCGTGGGAAATCAAGGCTTGTCGCTTCTCTTGCAAGAGCGTGGTTAGGCGTTCTTGTTTATCAATCAACTCATCTATCTTCAACGTCTCCACGTCCAAAAACTCCGCGATAGCTTTTTGTTCTTCTATGGGCGGAAGGATTGCAGCAATCACACGAAAGTCATCGAAATCTAAATCCCATTGGTTTGGTCTAATGCCCTTTGAATAACGAAGATACTGAGAGATGTAAACAGGCGAACGCAGCAAATAGTGAACAAACCTCAAATTAAATTCTCTTTGAGGCTTGGCGACGAAATAGGCTGGACTGACGATCCCTTCAAATTCAGAGATGGCAATCGAGCCTTGCCATGTCTTCATTTTGTTAAGAACTAAGTCGCCAACTTCAACAAGTTGATAAGTCGATAAATCATCAGAAGGTTTATTGAAATTGTCATCCCTTGAAGATTTAGGAATGACGCCGTAATCACGGTAAATAGACAGTAGTTCAGCATCGGATCTATTCGTTGTTTTGCTTCTTCTGAAAAGCCAAGAGAGCCTCAACGGCTCCCAATGCTCTGGAATCTCGCCGAGCCAATCAATGCCTGAATCTTTGTAGCGTGGATAGGGCAGAAATTTCATGCCGTCACCTCTTGCAACATTCGCATGATCTCCGCGTTGACCTTCTGCAAATCCGCGTCAATCGCTTCTAATGAGCGCGGCGGCGTGTACTTGTAAAAGTGCCGGTTGAACGGAATTTCATAGCCGACTTTCGTCTTATCGTAGTCGATCCAAGCGTCTGGAACGTGCGGCAATACCTCGCGCCGGAAGTACGTCTCGATGTCATCCTTCAACGGCACGTTTTCAGTGTCTCGCAGATTCGGGTCAGGCTCCGGCTTGCCGTGCCTGTCTGTGCAAACGTCGGCAGTCTCGTCCGGCTCTGAAAGAGCCTGCCACACGGCCTTAAGCTGGGCGGCGGTCAGGCCCAACTCCATAGAGGCGGCAACCTTCTTGAAATCTTTCAGGAACTCCTCACGATTCTTATAGACCCGCGAAGAGTCGAGCTTAGCAAGCGCGGCGTTCAGCTTGCTTAAATCCCCGTTAGCCTTCGCCAGCGCATTCACTTCACTCAACTTGGCGATGCGTACTGGACTAGCCTGAAAATTCAGCCGCAAAGGTCTTTCGACCGTGATAGTCGAATAACCAAAATCCTCATTGTCGAAAATCTTGCTATGTTCGTTATCCTCATCCTCGCCGTAGAGCCTAACAATTCTGGTGATGTCGTCGTCGGAGAGTTCCTTACGCTTGCTCCCCAAAGACTTCCTCATCTTCTGATAAAACTCTGTTGCATTGACTAACTGTATCTTGCTCCTGCGCTCCGGCTTCTTATGATTGGTCAGAACCCACACATAGGTAGCGATGCCGGTGTTGTAGAACATATCAGTCGGCAGCGCGATGATGGCTTCCAGCCAGTCGTTCTCAATAATCCACTTGCGTATGTCTGATTCGCCTGACCCAGCACCGCCCGTAAATAACGGCGAGCCGTTAAAGACAATCCCAATGCGACTGCCACCCTGCTCCACCGGGCGCATCTTTGATAACAGGTGAAGAAGAAAGAGAAGACTTCCATCCGAGACTCTCGGCAATCCTGCACCAAAACGTCCCTCAAACTTCTTCTTCGCCTCCTTCCGCACGGCATCCTCAACTTTCTTCCACTCCACGCCGAAAGGAGGATTTGAAAGCATGTAGTCAAACGTCCTACCAACATGCCCATCATTGGAAAGGGTGTTGCCAAAGATGATGTTGGCAACATCCTGACCTTTAATGAGCATATCCGCTTTACAGATCGCGTAAGATTCAGGATTAAGCTCCTGTCCGAAAACAACCAGACGAGAATCGGGATTGAGATTGCGTAAATGCTCCTCCGCAATGCTCAACATTCCGCCAGTCCCGGCTGTGGGATCGTACACGCTCCGTACGATGCCGGGCTTCGTCAGCGCGTCATCGTCGGCAATGAACAGCAGATTCACCATTAACCGGATGACTTCGCGCGGCGTGTAGTGCTCACCCGCCGTCTCATTTGAAAGCTCTGCGAACTTGCGGATTAACCACTCGAAGATAAGCCCCATATCGGCGTTACCGATGACGTTGGGGTGCAAGTCTATGGCAGCGAATTTTTGGACGACTTTAAACAGGAGATTCGCACCGTCGAGCCGCTCAATTTGGGTTTCAAAATCGTACCGCTCAAAAATATCTCTGGCGTTATCGCTAAACCCGTTAATGTAGCTCGCTAGGTTAGCTTTGATGTTATTTGGATCACCAAGCAACTTCTGAAAATCGAACGGCGAGGTGTTATAGAAGCTTTGCTTGGATCTTCGAATTAGGAATGGATAAAGAGAGCCTTCGCGCGATTTCTTCCCCTCGTACTCAGCCAACACGTCAGCTTTTGTTGATTCAAGTACACAATCCAATCGGCGGAGAAGCGTGAATGGCAAAACAACCTTGCCATAGTCCGACTGTTTGTAATCGCCACGGAGCAAATCGGCCACTGACCAGATAAAGGCAGCAGTACTCGTGAAACTCATTTTTGTCTCCAAATAACGGTTAGCTGTTATGAAGCCACATCAGGAATCGTACTCAATTGCGAGAGTTTATCACTGAAGATACTCATTACTTCCGCTTACCTTTTGATACAGACTTTCGTCTGACCCCTGTACTTTTCGCTTCACTCGGAATCTTTTCCGGCATGTCTAATTCATCGTCAATCAATACGTCCACGTAAACTCCAGCAATTTCAGCTATACGTAAGAGCACTGGCAAAGGCGGCTCACGAGTTCCGAGTTCAAACCCTGATACATACTCACGGGTTATCTGTGAGAAGCCTAAACGCCGTGCCATCCCCTCTTGTGTATCCCCTAAGGCATTTCGCACTTGTAGCAACTTCTCAGAAAGGCGCGCTGGTCTCATTCTTGCTCCCCGTCCCATCAGCTACTACCTCCTGATGGGACGGATTTGCTTCTTCCGGCCTTGATTTCCGAACTATATAATCCGAAAATGCTTTTGCACTTTTCTGTCGCCGTGAGCCTACTTTTATAAAGCTCTTCGGCGGAAAACATCATTTGAGATGTCTTCCCTCTTTAGGCATGTCAGTGCAAACAACATAACGCAAACGTTTGTGAGGATACCAGGCCCATATTTTCATTAGCTAAGCCGACTTATGCAACCTTGACCTACTAGGATTGAATAATGGATTTACAGAATCTTGCAGCATTAGAGCAGGCCATAGAACCCTATAGACGGGCGGGCTTTGTAGTCACCTCTCAATCAGAAGGAGCGATTACCCTCACAGGCCCACCAGAGAAGTTCAGTTACCTTCTCTTTTTCTTTACCCTCGTGCTGTTTTGGCCTGTTGCCGTTATCTACCTTATCTCCTTTAACAACCGTAAGGCTCGAACCGTCTGCGTGCGAATGACCTCTCAGGGCAGTGTCGAGGAAACCGGGTATACGCTTGATGTCATGGCAAGCGAGGGTAGTCGTGGCTGGTGGTTCCTGTTGATAGCCATCAGCATACCTGTCCTTCTAGCATTAGCATTATGGCTGCGATTCTACCTTTGGTGAGCAATGGGACATGAGCGACCAGCAACTATCCGACCTTCGCCTGGCGGCGATACTCTCTTGGTACTACTGGTGCCCGGAAGCAAGGGCGGCAAGTGAAAAGACGGAGTCAGCACTTAGGGGGCGAATCGAGCGCTTTCGTGCCGAGTTGGTCAAGATTTTCGGGAATAAATGCGACATTGATATTCAAATCAACGGCGGCTGTATCGAGGCGACGATTGAGGATCTGCGCCTCATCGCGTTCGAGTTCACCGCATCCTTGACCGAAGAACCCCGAACAATGGTGTCACTTCTTGGCAGATGCCCTTCCTGCGGCGTCCAGACGATGAGTGAACCGATAGTAAACCTCGCTGGCGTGGGTAAGCAGTTAGAGAAATTTGAGCCGAGTAGCCGCCACCTGTGTTGCCCGTGGAAATAGAACTATGTACATGTACATAGTTCCGGCATCTGCTATTGATAAAACTAACCTCTAACTTTCTTTTAATCCTCCCTTAATACCCTAATCAGAGCTAAATCCTTTTAGCCCCTAGCAGGTCTTGCCACAGTCCTGCGGGAATAGTAGCCCTAGCAAAAATACTAGGGCTGCAACAACTTAGCGATAAACTGACTGCTAAATTTAGTGTTGATTTATTAGCAAAGACGTGTTAGTAAATTTGCCGCTTTAAGGTGGCACGCCGAAGTGCCCTGCAAATTAAATGGCCTGAAGCGATGGATTGGGAACCGGACGCCTCAGGCCAACGGGTTGCTCGCGTTTTTGGCGAGCTTGGGCATTCGTGTAGGAAGCCCGCACGCATTTTAATCACCCTTGCATTGCTGTCAAGTGTTTTATGTAGGTTATGGAGGTGAATCCATGCCCAGGTATAGGAGAGGGATAAATCAGAGTAAAATTGAAAGGCGATTAGCTGAAGGGCGCGGTCAAGGTGAAGGCGCTGAATACAATCCTTGGCACCATATTCAAGACTTTCCTTCGAGGGGTCGTGTACATCGCATCAAAGGATGGTTACACGGAAGAGTTCATCATCTGTTTAGCGACCTTGAGCTTCACATCTTTTTAACTTACTTGTGGTCACGCAATGTCGTCGTAGATATCCGCGAGCAATATCCGCTCCTTCCCCTTGAAGAAACACTTGCTATCGCTGAGACACTAGGCGTCCGCCACCCGACAGATCCGCGCACGAAGCATCCGGTCGTGTTAACGACAGACTTTTTTCTCACGATCAGACATCCTTTAGCTAATACATACGAACCACGTACGGCGAAGTACCTGGACGACTTCCTACAACCACGCACGCTTGAGAAATTAGAGATCGAGCGATGCTATTGGAAATGTCGGAATAAGGACTTACGCATAGTGACAGAACAACATCTTCCGTTGGTGCTAATTCAGAACGTTGCATGGGTTCGCCCATATTTCTGGCTTACCGACCTTTATCCTCTGTCTCAACTAACTGTGAATAAGATCGCATCAGAGCTTACCTCTAAAGTAATTAGCACTGATGTTCCCTTAAAAGACCTCGCGGCCATTAATGATGCGCAGTTGGGCTTAAAAAGGGGGACTAGCATAGCAGTTGTCCGGCACTTAATTGCCAATGAGGTTTGGCAGGTAAATATGCATGCGCCGATACAGCTTAGAGCACCACTTACACTACTAAGTGATCCGAAAGGAAGTTTATGTCAACAGAAAATTGTGGCGTAAGGCTGGCTATCAATACTCTTATTCGGCATGACCCAGATCAAGATGTTAGCAGAGTTGAGCGACACCTCTATCTTGATCCGTCTGGCGAATACGCGGTCACCTTTAATGTAGAGAATCCGACAGCCAATCCGGTTTGGTGTAAGTATAAAGATTTAAGGTTAGCGCTCGAATTGGGGAAGGCAGAAATACCAGAGTCCGACACTTACCTGCCTCCAGCGGTAAGTGCGACCGACTTCAGTTCGACTGAATTTGAGGTTTTTCAAAGCTACGCGAGAAGAGACTGGTACATTATCGAACCACTAGTCACAGGCAATAACGCGGTAAAGATTCTTTTCCCCCGCGAGCGCGGCGTTTTAATCAAAGAGAGGGCGGAGCAGTTAAAAGCGGAGATAGAAAATGGCACAGGCATTTCTCTTTTGATTAGGAAGGGATTAATAAAAGGAAAGGGCACCTCACCTAAAAGCATTCTCCGCAAGCTAAGGCGGTACTGGCGGCATGGGCAAACGCAACACGCGGTTGCTTCTGATTATAGAAATAGTGGCGGCCCAGGAAAAGCACGGAAGGCAGGTCAGAAAAAGCGTGGAGTGCCTAGCAAGATATCAAAGCAGGATGGTCAGCCTACGGGGGTCAACATTAACGATCATTGGCGCGACATCATCGAGGCAGGTTGTAAGTTATTCTATTTGAACCGCAAGAAGAAAAGCTTTCATAAAGCTTATGTACAAACTCTTAAGTTCCTCTGTCCTCAAGGAACAGATGAAAAAACCAGTCACCCTAAGCTACCTGACCCCAATAAGTGTGAAGTCTTCACTGAAAATCAATTCAAGTATCACTCTCAAAAATACATCAAAAATAATCTCAAGCAGGCGATAATTAAGAGGCACGGCCAACACGCATTTAACCTTCAATTCCGCGACCTTAAAGGTGAGTCAACAAGCCAAGCGCCTTGGCCGGGTGCCCTCTACCAAGTAGATGCGACAATCGCTGACATGTACCCGGTGAGCAGTCTTAACCGTCGGCATATTTTGAAACGCCCGGTCTTATGGCTAATTTCAGATGTCTTTAGTCATATTATCGTGGGGGCGTGCATCAGATTTGAAGGGGAGGGCTGGCTAGGCTTAAGGCTGGCTCTTGAGAATACGACCGCTGATAAGGTTGCTTTTTGCGCAAGGTATGGATTCGAAATCACCGAGGAGATGTGGCCTACGTGTCACCTCGCCGACCACCTAACGGGAGATCAAGGGCCGTTGCGGAGTTACAACGCTGACTATTTAGCCTACTACCTCAATGTTCACGTCTCTAATATCCCACCATATAGGCCCGACTGGAAAGGAATCATTGAGCAGGCGTTCCGCCGCTTGAATGTCCAGGTTATTCATAGCCTGCCCGGAGCCGTAAACCCACACCACGAGCGCGGTGATAAAGATTATAGACTCGACGCAGCTCTTACCATTCAAGAGTTAACCGAAGTTTTGATCAGCGTCATTCTGTACATAAACAATTACCACCGGATGGAGTCGTACCCTCTGGACAGAGATATGATCTTCGACGGAGTCGAGCCATATCCCGTAAGCCTTTACTATTGGGGGATAGACAACCGATCAGGCATTCCTCGGCGTAGAGACCCCGAAACGATTCGTCTTGCGCTTCTACCTGAGAGCGAAGCTACCGTTACGGAGCGAGGCATACAGTTCGGGCCAAATTTCTATACTTGCCAATACGCCGAGGATAATGCTTGGGCATTAAAGGCTAAGAACTATGGTAGGTGGAAAGTGCGAGTAGGCTTTGACCCTAGACGCACAAACATGATCTATCTGCGGCTCGGCAACGATATGCCGTCCATACCGTGCTACCTAGACTCAAAATCGCCGTTCCAGGGGTGCGATTGGGTCGAGGTTGATTCTTACACCGACAGTAAGAAACTGCTGGCGAAACGTGCTATCCACCGCGGATTGCAGGCAGAATCCGATCTCGACTCACAAGTAGAAGGGATAGTTGCTAAAGCTACCATAAGAACACAAGAAGCGAATATCAATGCCCCTAAAGAAAGTAAGCGCTCCCGCATCGAGAATATGCGGGCTAGAACCAGGGAGGAGATTGAACATATGCAAAGGATGGAAGGCTATGAAATTCTTACTGAGGAATCTCCAGAGTTCTCTGTACGAGCTTCACGAAGCCAAGCGGCCTCAGCAAGTGGGGCGGATGAAGTATATGTCCCGATCCCGCAACCTAATAACGTCCGCGACATTCGCGAAAGGATGTTGAGAGATGGTCAGAAGAAATAGCGGCGATTCGGTAACGCCGCCTGTCGTGGTAATAGAGGGCCGCCAAGAGCATGCCTCGTATATGACTCAGATAATACCTGAGTTTGCCGGGAACCCTCTTATCGAGCCATTGCCTCCGATCTGGTCACTAGAGCAAGTTACAGAACTCCTTTCACACTATCCCGAATACTCTGAAGAATACCGCAATCTGCCCGCCGAAATACGTCTGCATATGCTTGATAACGCGAGGGAATTTTTCATCCCCCAAGGCATTCACCTTGAAATTCATATCTCCATCTCAAACATGCTGAGAAGGGGTTATTTGCTGCGCAACCCGCTTGAGCGAGGCTTCTGGAGAAAAGTTAACGACAAGCTAGACGCACTCAAAGAATGCCCTCCGAAACGGTTATTCCTCCAAGCAAAAGCTAGAGGCTTTTGCATCGTGGGGATCGGCGGGATTGGCAAAAGCACCACGGTAGAAAACATTTTATCCTTATACCCACAGGTGATTATTCACACTTGCTACCGCGACCAAGATTTCATCCTCAAGCAACTCGTCTGGCTAAAGATTCAGTGTCCGAATGATGGCTCTATAAAAGGCTTATGCTTAAATTTTTTTGAAACTGTTGACGCAATACTAGGGACAAATTACGTGCAACGCTACGGAGGCGGTCGGCGAACCGTTGACGAACTGCTACCAAATATGGCCCGCGTGGCAGCCCTACACTGCCTTGGGGTGCTTGTAATTGATGAGATTCAAGACCTGAGCGAAGCTAAGAGCGGTGGCGCGGCGAGGGTATTAAATTTCTTGGTACAGCTCGAAAATACCATCGGTGTTCCTTATCTCCTGATAGGTACGCCTAAAGCTAATCAACTTTTCAAAGGTGAATTTCGTCAAGCCCGACGCGCCAGTGAACAAGGTGATATTAGCTGGCAAAGGATGACTAGGCTTGATGAGAGTGACGAGAATAATGAACCTAAGATAAGTCCCATCTGGGAAGAGTTTATACGCGCTCTATGGACTTACCAGTATGTGTCAAATTCCTCTCCCTTACAAGCTGATTTGAAGCATGATCCGCTGAGTGACGCACTTTACGACCAGTCACAAGGAATTACCGCCGTTGCTGTTACACTTTATGTACTTGCACAGCGGCGAGGAATTACCAGCAAACAGGAACGCGTGACAGCCGACATTATCAAATCCGTAGCGAAAGACAGTCAGAATCAGATCAAGGGTTATATTGAGCAGCTACGGCAGGGGAGCGCGGCAATAAAGGGCGGCGCGGTTACAGTAAGCGATCTTGGAAAGATTGGCCCTACCCGCCCGATAGGAAGCGATAGCGGTGAGAGGGACGGGGGGAATGCTCAGAGAGAGGGAAGCCCCAAGACTGAGGCTCTTGGAAACAAGAGTGAGCCAAAATCAACAAAGAAAGGAAACTCGGCTAACGCTGGCCCCAATGACAACAAGAAAACCAAACCTTCGTCCAAACGGTCTCTTAAGCGAGACGACTTACGAAATCTATGCCAGTCTAAAGGGAAGGAGAGTAAGTCTGCGCCCAAGGGCCATCCGGGAAAGCATATCAAATCAGCCACAGAATTTCTTGCCAAATAAGCGCAATGGCACTCGGCTTCTTTCCAACTCCATATCAAGACGAACTGCTATATAGTGTGTGTGCCCGCTATGCTGACCGCGTGCGATATCCAAACAAGCAGGCTGTGAACTTGGAATTGTTCGGTAATCTCAACTCAAAGCCTAGCACAGTATTCCCCCGGCATCTTGGACATCTGATAGGCACTCTACCAGCCCACCATAACTTTACAGCCGAGCGAATAATAAAAGCGCACACGCTCTTCCACTTCTATCTGCCATTCCTACCTAAAGAGTCAGCAGACCGCATAGCCTGTGAGATGATCCGCTCTAGTCCATCAGGTTTCACCATAACTACAGAAGCTGGAAGAACTACGATTCCCCCCCAAGATTGGCTGCGGTTTTGTCCCCTTTGTGCGGATGATGATAGGCGCGAAGTGGGTGAGTATTATTGGCATCGTTTACACCAAGCCCCCGGAATACAAGTCTGCTCAAAGCATGCGGTGTTTTTGGAGGATAGCGATGTGCGCGCGCGCTTCCAACAAACTCAGGATTTACACGTCCCGGCTGAACAAGCTGTTTCGCCAACGGAGGTAAGTCCGGTCAGTCCAAGCGATCCCTATCAGCAAATATTAATGCGGTGGTCATCCAACATAGCTTGGTTACTCGAACAGCATAATTTACAACTCGACCGCGCCGACCTTTGCGATGCTTATTTATCAGGATTAGTTGAAAAAGGTGTGGTCAAGCGAACTGGAAGCGTTAGAAAGATAAGAGAAGGGGCTTTGACAGAGGCGCTTAATAACTACTTCCCGCCGGCTTTTTTGGATTTGTACGAGCCGAACAGAGGGGGTAGATGTAACAAACCCTACCAATCAATCAAAAGGCTGCTCCGTGGAGAGTATGCTCATCCGGCTCATCACTTACTAATGATTGAATTTCTCGGACACACGGCTGAGACATTCCTCGGGATGTTACCCCATTCGGCTCTCCTTAAGTGCAACCACAAACCATTCGGTGATGGCCCGTGGCCTTGTCTCAATCCCGTGTCAGCCCACTTCAGGAAACTTACGGTCGATAGCTGCCAGTCGGTAAAAAGCGAAAACGGCAGCGGTTCCATCGTAGGACATTTTGCCTGTACCCATTGTGGATTTGCTTATAGGAGAACAGGCCCAGACCAGTCGCCAAGTGACAGGCTCCGCTATAGCCGTGTTAAAACTTATGGCGCAGTGTGGGATAAAGCACTAACTGAGTTTTGGCATGACACATCAGTCAGTACAATCAAGATAGCTCATCGTCTGGGCGTCAGAGACGCTACTATCGTACATCAGGCCATACGCCTTGGACTTCCCTTTCCCCGGCAAGGCCCGCGCTCGTCTGTCACTCACGCTAATGTGCTTACAGCAGAGAGAGTAGCTCGGAGACAGGCCGAGCTACTCTCTCAATTGACAACTTTCCGTGCTGCATGGCTATCCGAACAAAACCAAAACCCGAAGCTCACCAGAACCGAACTGGCAAATCGTCTCCGACGAGTTTATAGCTGGCTATATCTTCACGACCGCGAGTGGCTGAATGCACACAAGCCGCCGACGAATTATTCTAGGAGGAGTCATAGAGTTGACTGGTCGAGTAGGGACGGGCAACTCTCAGAAGAGGTACGGCGAGCAGCCGCACAACTCAAGATTGCTGCCGGACGCCCCGCTCGTGTCACTAGGTCATTGATCGCCAGAAGTCTCAACAAAGTGAATAAACTTAATGACAAAGCCCTCAAAAATCTCCCACTCACAGCCAAAGCTTTCAGCGAAGTGGTTGATTTGCCGATTGACTTTATACTCCGCCGGTTAAAGTGGACGGTGGGTTATCTTCAGCGAGAGAACATCCCCCTCTTAAAGGCCACATTAAAAGCCCGCTCAGGAATTTGTTGGAGTCGATACGATCAACAAACGATTCATGAAGCTTTCGACCATCTCTGGCAGGTTCTACGGGAGCAGGATGAGTCAAGGTCTTTAGACGACGCTGCTTAACGTTGCACAATACGAGAAGATGCTCGGCTTCTTTCCTCGATGCTATCCAGATGAGTTACTCTACAGTGTGTTTGCTCGCTATGGTGACCGGGTAAAGTACCCGACGAAGAAAGCGATCCTACAGGAATTATTCGGCACAACAAATGCCACTGCCACAATCACCTTCCCCTCCCGCCTAGATTCAATTGTAAGCAGGCTGCCACCTAACTCACTCCTCACAGCAGACCGCCTAATAACTCAGCATACGTTACTTCCCTTCTTCAGCCCCTTTCTACCTTCCAAACGCATCGAGCAACTTCGAAACGCTATGAGAAGGGCAGGTGGCCCGACAGCCGATATGCGTTCAGGCGTTATGGCGAGTCGCATCCCTATACCAAGCCATCTAAGATTCTGTCCGATATGCAAGCGCGAGGATGAGGCGTTATTCGGCGAATCTTACTGGCATAGACTCCATCAACTGCCGGGTGTTGAAGTCTGCCTTTCGCACCAAGTCTTCTTGAATAGCAGCAGCGTGGCTACCCGCGTTGGGAGGCAAAGTCTGCTGCTGGTTTCTGCCGAACAAGCAACCCTTGGCACTCATATAAGACGCGTGTGCCTCCCTAACAAGGAGCACCAAACTCTGCTGATGCTTGCGCAAGACGCGGCATGGCTACTTAAGCAGCCTAACATTAGTGTCGAACTCGATGCGCTCTATAACCGTTACCTCCGCCTGTTGAAAGATCGAGGGCTGGCGACATACACCGGCAGCATTCATGTAAAGAAGCTGCTCAACGAGTTCAGTGCCTACTACTCGCCCGCTCTATTGAAGTTACTGCGCTGCGAGCTAAGGGGCGGCGACGTAGAGAAAACGAATTGGCTGCTGCGGTTAGTGCGCCCTCCGAAACACGCACAACATCCGCTTTACCATCTGCTGCTCATTCAGTTTCTCGGTTGCACCGCAGAAGGGTTCTTCCAACCACCAGAAGCGCTAAGCTCCTTCGGAGAAGGCCCTTGGCAGTGCCTCAATCCTGCGGCTGATCACTATAAACAGCCTGTGATTATGGAATGCAGGCTAGGTAAAAGGCTTCGGTATGGTAAACCGATAGGCAGGTTTAGCTGTAGGTGCGGATTTGCTTATGCCCGCACTGGCCCAGACTCCTCACCGGAAGATAAGTTCCACGTTGGCAGGATAATCTCGTTCGGGCAGGTGTGGGAGGACAAGCTGAAGCATCTATGGCAGGACTCGTCAATGAGCATTAGTGAGATCGGGAGGAGGCTCGGCGTAGATCCGCTGACTGTCCGCAGGCATGCTGCCCGCCTGAAACTATCGCTCTCCCGCTCTGACAAAAGGTTGAAGCCTCTTCCCCGCGCTACTCTGCTCGAAGGTAAAGCTGTTTCAGCAGCATGGGAGAACAAGCGGCACAGATGCCGCTCTAAATGGCTGTCTGCAATGAAGCAACGGCGGGAGATTACGTTGAAGGTTTTGCGAGGTAAGCTCCCGCGTGAATATGCATGGCTACAGCAACATGATTCCGAATGGCTGAAGAGACATAAGCCTCGCCCCCAGAGGCGCGCTCTATCTACAACCAGTGTTGACTGGAAGAGACGTGATGCCGACTACGCCGCAGCTGTGCGAGCCGCAGCTTCGCGCCTCAAGACAGCTTCCGGTCGCCCGGTGCAGGTAACGAGGACTGCCATCGGGCGGGCTTTAGGCGCAATCACCCTCTTACGGCAGAAGCTAGATAAAATGCCTCTGACGGCTCAGGTATTGAGCAGTGTGGTGGAGACGCGAGAGCAGTATGCGGTGCGCCGCGTCCGGTGGACTGCCGATCTCTTCTATCAAGAAGACGTGCTGCCGCGGGAGTGGCAGCTCATGTTGAGGGCAAATGTTTATAGCCTTAGAGAAGTTTCAGCAGTAGAATGCGTAGTGGAGGACGCTTTGAACATGCTGAAATCGAAGATCTCACAGAGCCAACCCAGACGAGCAACTTCATTCAAACGTGCAATGTCATAAGGGTGATTCTAAAACCTCAATTAATAAATCCTAGCCTCGACAATGCGAATGGTTCTAATTATCAAGTAGGTGTAAAGCTATGAGTACAACAAAACCATCAGAAGCAACCACCACACATGTTACTGCGCAGAGTTTACCACTAGTCAAGGTAGAGGAGCCTCCTGCTACCACCGTTACTTCTTGGTACGAAAAATGTGATCCAGCAGTATGGTTATTGGAGGAATACAAATTACTGTCCAACCATTATTTCCATGAAGACAATCAGTACTGGAAAACCATTTCTATTTTCGGAACATTCAATGGGGCTTTATTGGCTTTCCTAAGCTCCCAATTTCTTAATACTCAGACTCTTGTAAAGCATTTCATACCCATTGTGGGGATAATATTTTCTATTTCGTGGTTCATAAGCCTAATCAGACTGCGTGAATGGAGAAATTATATGGAGAAGCGGATTCAAACTATTGAGGAGTATTTACATGAAGTGTGGCGTGAAGATCAGTTCCGCCCTTTAGATATTAGGGTAGTAAAAAGCTGGCAGCAGCAAGGGGCAAAAACAAGCTGGTTTCAACAGCCTTATCGTGTTATTAGAAACATACCGGCATCACTGAGTTTACTAATACTACCTCTATCATTTCTAATGATTTGGATCATCATCTTCATTCTTCAGCTCAGGTAAACAGGTTGTAATTATAAGTATTTGGTTGACAAACGTAGCAGACACGCCTCATGCAACCACCTGTCTTAATAAAGAACCGTAGCAGTTACAAACGTTTGGCTGAGATCATTGATGCGCAAGGCTTCGCTCTCATTGAAACCCCGAGAGAGATCACAAAGATAATCTCAACCATTTTCGCCGTTGCCCCAACATTTTTCAACCAATCTCCAGCGAGGAAAATGGAAGATGGCTTCTGTAATCTTGCGAGCGGTTATCGTGGAATCGGGACAGAATTTTCCATTAGCAATCAAAGATACGATTTACTCGAATCTTTCTCTTACCTTGCAGTTGAAGAACCCATAGTTCGTTCTGGCTTATCAGATTCCGCCATGATTCTATATAACCTCCTAAAGAAATATACTTCCTCTCTCGAAAGACTTATAGATAGGGTCATTTCAAATCTGGCCCGAGTTTATGGGGCAGAAACAAAGCAACTAGATTTGTTTTCTACAAGATATTCACCCACTCAAATTAACTACTATGAGCCGTACCAGTATCGAAGACGTGTTCTTGTTGATCCACACGAAGATGGTGTATTGCTCACTGCATTAGTTGCTGACTGTCCCGGCTTGGAGATACTTGGTCTGCGCGGCGAATGCACTCCTATCGAATGTTCATGTAACACTACAGTGTTAATGGCTGGCGAACTACTTGCTTTACTAACTGGCTATTCTATTAGCCCGATACGGCATAGAGTTAGGCGTTATAGTAATCAGAAATCAAGATTATCCCTTGTACATTTCGCAAATGTGAATATAGACACTCCTGTATTTCCTTGGTTGGTGAACGACCAGAACCGTAATATTGATATCGTTGCTAAAGCAATTAATAACCCCACTAGATTTGGGTTACCCCCTTTAAATCGACAATGACCGCTGTGTAAGTCCATCCGCCTCAGCAGACATTGCCATGCCAACTGGTATTATTAATTTTCCCACACGTCAATACTTATCTGAATATTACCAGTCTATTGACTTTGAGAATTATGCTCTGATGAGCTTCTTACATCGCGCTTATTCATTTATTGGCAAGAGACAGAGGCTTTTAGATGTCGGCAGCGGGCCTACGATTTACCAGTTCGCTAGCGCCAGCAAAGTTATAAATAAGATTGTGGCTTCTGAGCCCCTCCTCTCAAATAGAAGAGAGATTCTATCTTGGCTTGCTGAGGATTCAGACGCTTTCAATTGGGATGCCTTTATTACCCATGCAGCCGTGCTAGAAGGTAAAGAAGGCTCGCAGGAAGATTGCCAATACATTAAAGACCGAATGAGAAAATGCATTACTTCTGTCATACCCTGTGATATTCACAATGAGGAGCCTTTATTTATATCGGTTGAAGAATTATTCGATGTAGCTTCGGCTCACTTTTGCTTAGAAGCCGCAAGTGGAACTATCGATGAGTTCCTATATTGCTTACGGAATGTACTAAGAGTCATAACGCCGGATGGATTCTTCATAGCCAGTTTACTGAAAGAGGCACATTACTATGCAGTAAGCGATACGTGGCTGCCGTCCCTAGCAGTCAATGAGACATTGATAGAAGAGTTATTTACAGCTTCAGGTTTAGTTCTGCTGCGATCAGAAACAATTACTGTTGAACCGCAACGAGGTTATCAAGGAATTATTCTCTGCCTTAGTAGAAAGAGGTGTCGCTGATTCATATATTTAAGGAAGAATTTTCATTCCATCAATTCCTCCTCACTCCTATAAACATAATGTCAGTTCTCGGACTCTCAATAGTAAGGGAATTATATGTATTGACATCATATAATTCCCTAGAATATCTTTTCTTTGTTTAGTATTGTGGATTCTTCTGCTGGCGAGAGCCTTACATCGTTAGCCTTTTATTATCTCTCTGCTCGTCTCGCGAAGACTTCACGCTTAGAATCTTATGCCTACTCAACATAAGCACGTCTTCATTTCGTATTGCCGCGAAAACTTAGCAGAAGTGACCAAACTTCGCACAGACCTCATGAATTTGGGCGAGAAGGTTTGGTGGGACCAAGACATTAAGCCGGGGGCGGACTGGAAACTTGCGATCCGGCAAGCGATGAGGGAAAGTTATGCAGTTCTGTGGTGCTTGTCGGAAGAATGCCTAAAGAGGACAGCCTCGGGTATTTATCCTGAAGTGTTGGACGCCATTAATGCTTACCGTAATTACTCGCCCGGAAGTATTTTTCTAATTCCTGTTCGTTTATCCGATTGTGAAGTTCCTCCTATCGAAATCGATTCGACCCGAACACTAGACCGTCTTCAATACGTTGATCTGTTCCCGACTGCTAAATGGGACGACGGGATAAGGAAACTTGTCGAAGCACTTCAACTCTCCCCTCACCACCCTTAACAGGCCCATCAGAACCTTTTGACGCGCCACTGATGGGCCATGGAAGAGCGTCGCACCTGCCCCAACGCGGTTTAAAGGCTGCTAGGCCGCAAGGCACCTATCTGCATACGATGTGTGACCGTAGTCATCACGTATTGCAGTTCGTTAAATTCTTCAAGACTAGTCTTCTAAGCCATTCCGGCCTCCCCCAAATCTATCTGTTATATGGGGAAGCCGGCCAGAGCCATGACAGTTTTATTAAGCGACTCATAGTTGACAAGATTAAGCCGTACGCGGCATCAACAAAAGGTGAGTTGGAAGGTGCGGTAGACCACATTCCCGCCCATATAGACCCTGTTAACGAGTTAGATGATTTGAAGGATAATCTCCGGTTCAGTATTTTTGAAAAAGTCGCCTCCCGGTATGATCCCGCGCGCATGTTGGCATCCGAGTTGTGTAACCATAATAAGTTTAAGCACTATCCTTTCGTCGTACTGCAACATAATTTTGAAGTGGCAGATTGGGATGAAGGATTGCGGGAACTTGTCGAATGGTACTTAACTACTTATTGGGCGGAAGCCGCGTCAGGCGGCTTCCCAAGCCAATTTCTGATTTTTCTTAATTTTATCTATCCGCATGGTAGCCAACCTTTATTGAGTCGCTTTTTCAAACCGAAGAAATTCTCGAAGAATAGTTTTAACGAATTTCTCCTGCGAATTAAGGACAAGGTTAATGAGCTTTACCCCTGCTTGCTGTTTGACGAACTCGGATATCTTAATCAGAAAGACGTATGCCGAACCCTAAGTTATTTAGGTGTGCATGATGAAGAAGAGTGTCCGGAGTGGTTAGAGGAGCTATTCAGGAAAAAGCGCGGCAAAGTTAGGATGGCAGAGGTGGAAAGGCTGTTGAAGTCAAGAATCAACATGGGGGCCGCAGCTTATTAGTCAACCATGAGGAACAACCATGGCCGCGAATGAGCATTTTCGCTTCTATATAGGGAATGGTGAGACCATCGATCAAAGAGGAGGTGAATTGCCTCCTCCGGAGAAGTCTATTGAAGATAATCATCCGGCTCAATACATTGCGGAGAAAGCTCTGAGCGACGCAGTTAACGTAGCCCTTATGCTAAGTCAGCCCTTGCTTATAACCGGGGAACCCGGCACGGGTAAAACTCAATTAGCTTGGAGTATTGCCTACGAGTTAAATCTTAACGGCCCCTTAGTTTTTAATGCCAAAACTACGTCATCAGCTAAAGATCTGTTTTATCGCTATGATGCCTTACGACACTTCCATGATGCTAACATGAGGCAGGAGCAACCAAGGTTTACGGCTGACGATTATATCACCTATGAGGCACTGGGACTCGCGATCCTATTATCATGCCGTCCCGGCCCTTCTCGACCTCATCTACCTGATGGTCTGTCGGGGCGCGGGCCAGTCAGGTCGGTAGTTTTGATAGATGAGATTGATAAGGCTCCGCGTGATTTCCCCAATGATATTTTATATGAAATTGAGGAAATGACTTTCACCGTGAATGAAACAGGCCGGAGCTTTAAGGTTGACGATAAATACAGACCGTTCGTGCTTCTTACCAGTAACTCAGAGAAGAATCTACCCGAAGCCTTCCTTCGCCGCTGCATCTTTTACGACATCCCGTTCCCGGATAAAGAACAGTTGAAGTTGATTGTAGAGCGCCGTCTGAAGCTGAGTGAAGAGTTCAGGAAGAATATGCTTAATAATGCCATCGAGCATTTCCAAGAGATACGTGATCTGCTCCTTAAAAAGAAGCCCGCGACGGCAGAGTTAATCTCATGGGTTAGGGTGTTGGACAGAATGCAGATCGATGTGCGGCACCTACGCCCGGGTCAAGCAGAGGCGCTGGCGCTAACATATTCGGTAATCGCAAAGAATAAAGATGATCTAGAAACGATTAAAAGCACTTTTTCGAATTGATCCATTCCACATGGGAGATCATTTCCAAGACACAGGTCTAATGTTCGGCGACCTACTGGAATATTTGCGCCAACAAGGGTTCCTGATAGGTGTTGATAGCCATCTTCGACTTCAGAAGGTGCTGGGGCAAGTCAGCGGCAGTTGTAGCCCGGATGAGTTAAGAACTCTTTTATGCCCGATCTTGGCTACTGATAAGAAACAGCAGGCGTTCTTTTATAGCGCCTTTGATGCTTACCTCGGGTTAAAGCAGTTCGAAGCAGTCCTGCCCGAATACGCAGAACTTCCGGCAGGAAACAAGGACGTTGCCGAGCCGTACACCATACCGCTCCAGGCGCGACGGTGGCCGTACCTTATTCTCGGGCTTATCTTGGCGGTTATCGTTGCATGGGCTTCTTATTATCGTGAACGGCTGGCCCAATTTACTCAGGGAGGAACTCCCGCACCTACCGCATTGACGCCGACCCCTACGCCTGGGTTAGCGACAACACTAACTGATGAACCTGTTCCGGAGTTAATCAAACCTATTCGATGGCTCGCCCTATTTTTCCCTCCTCTGTTTCTGTCTTTATACGAGTTGTATCTCTACAACCGCCGAAACTTACTATTGCGTATGCTAAATAGCAGTCATCACCCATACATCTTCCCTATACGACCGGCCCCTCCCTCCAACTCAATATTTGAATCAGAACGTTTTTATCATTCAGCGCGCCTTTTAAAGCATCGGCAAGTAGCCGAACTGCACTCACTCGACATCCCCGCAACCGTTAATGAAACCATTAAAGGTCTAGGTTATCCGTCTTTGCGTTTTAAGCGCGCCAGTAAGATGCCTGAATACCTAGTGCTTATAGAGCGCGTTGCATACCGCGATCATCTCAGTCGATTTTGTGACGAACTCATAAGAGCGCTTGAACGTGAGGGACTTTTGATTACGCGTTACTACTATGAAGGTGATCCTCGTGTTTGCTTTGCGCCAGCGCCAGAATTTCTGAAAACGAATCCGTTATTGCCGGGAGCGGAGACAGGTAAAAATGAGCGTGCGATACCGTTGAAGGAGATTCTCAACAAGCATGAGGATTGCCGACTCCTTATATTCGGCAATGGAGAAGGTCTGGTGGAGCCTATTACGGGAGTTAAAGCGGAATGGACCAGTATCTTCGATCAGTGGAAAGAACGGGCGTTACTAACACCCATCTCGCCTACCGAATGGGCATCCCGTGAGTTGAGGCTTTCGAGTCAGTTTTTAATCGCCCCTGCAACATTAGACGGATTGCGGGCGCTTGTTGATTATTATGAATTTAACGAATTAATACCGCCGCAAAAGTGGCCTCGCCGCGAGCCGCCCTTATCACTTGATGTTGATTCCCCCGACATTCTTACATCACTTCGTATATATCTGGGAGAAAAACCGTTTCAGTGGCTATGCGCCTGCGCTGTCTACCCTGTCCTTCAATGGGAGTTAACTGTCTACATAGGTTCACTGCCTCATCTGGAGCAGAACCTGGCGAGTGAATTGAATATACTACGCTTAATTCGTCTGCCTTGGTTTCGGAGCGGGTTCATACCTAAACACTTACGCCGGCTTTTAATTCAAGAACTTCCACCCGAAGTATATAAAGAGGTGCGTGCAGCAATCGTTAACCTGATGAATCAGGCAGGTCAGTATGGTGAAGCGATTGAAGAGAATGCTAATCAGCTAAACGTCGCTATTCCTCGCTCATTAACAAGTATCCTGCAAAGTAGTTTAAGAAATATATTGAACATCCGACCTAAGAATAGAATTTTTCGTGATCACATTTTCATACAGTTCCTCGAATCGCGGCCTAGTATGCTAGGTCTTAGTCTGCCCGCCGGTCTTAGTAAAATCTTTTACCCAAACGGGAATACGGCGTTGCGGATGAAACTCGGCGTGCGCATATTACTAACTCTGCTGATTTCTCTTACAGTATGGATGGCTGCTCCTCAGATCGTCCGGGCCGTCAAAACTGAGCAGGCTCTGACGGCCCAAATAATCACGTCTCCCGCAGGCGCTTTGCCGTCCCCATTAGCAACTACCTCCCCGACACCGCCTCTGAATGCTACGCCCTCTCCCACAGCTACCGCCACGCCGGTGAACAGTCCGCAGCCGCAGCCGTCGCCCGCTGCCGTAACATCAACGCCTGTGGCCGGTCAAACTCCGCAGGAGTTCCCTTCCCCCACGACAACGCCTGTGAGCAGCGAGCCGCCTCCGCTAATAATCATTACTCCCACGCCGGTTTCTGCCGGTACGCCCGCCAGCCTGCCGCAGCCGCCTACGCCGGTAGCGGATGGAGGCACTGAAGGCACAGCCCCCCCTGAGCGTGGACAAACCGTGCCGCTTACACCCAGCTTGGATACTAGGGCTATATGTCCAAAGGTTAGGATTAGGGCACTCAATGTGCCATCATTTACAGCACAGAATACCATTAGTTATTCACTCAACGCTGAAGCTACTGGTGGTAAAGCTTTACAGCCCTCCCGATATCTCTGGAGACTTAGTAATTCTCAGGCCAGGATTATTGTCGGACAAGATACACCCACCGTCTCTATTTTATGGCCGGCGGGTAATAAGGAGGCCGCCGAGCTTACCGTGAGAGTAACCGTTACCGGGTATAATTTTGCATGCCCTACTGAAACGTCGTGGACGGTACAGAGAGTACCGGCGACGGATGACGACAAATGTTGTGCCTCGTGCGGGGAGCTCGTTTGCTGCGCGAACCCCGGTTACTGTATAAGTTGCGGCGAATGCGGATCCGTGTGTTGCAATGAAGATGAACCGTAAAGGATACGCGTGGGTATAATTCCCCTTCACCTCTCTGAGTTTCCACCTGTCCGGAGTGATTAGAGAAGAACTTTATTATTCACTCTATTCTCTATGCCCGTGATGAATTAGCATTTACGGAAGAACTTTATTCCCCAACAGGTGCTTGGTGGCCGTCGAAAATAAAGGACTTACGCCCTCTTCGGGGAAGAACTTAATTGTTCGTGAACAACTGGACAATTGAGTTGCGGACTGAACAAAAGAGTTGCGGACTAGGTTTTACCTGTTTTGCCGCCAAGTGTTAAACATTTCGGCATCAAATTCAATGCCGAGGCCCGCTATCACGACACCCAAGTCTCAGATAGCGTCTCTGCCTGCTGCAACACTAACTCCACTGCCCGCGCCTCTTGATCAGGCGGGTACTTGTACTTTCGCAGGATACGCTTCACCAGCAGCCGCAGCCGCGCCCTGACAGTCTCCCGCACGGACCAGTCGACCGAGACATTCTTTCGCAAACTGTCAGTTAGCTCTACGGCGATCTTCCTCAGTATGTCATTCCCTAGTGCTGTGTAACAGTAGTTGTTGTAGGAATGAGCCCGCCTCTTGTATGCTGCCGACATGCCTAGGAAAGCACAGCCCGTCAGCTTAACCGACGACGAACTCCGC
>Ga0196962_10000192_pt1 | contig 32830 bp, 34 predicted proteins | sample S3v_20metaG_FD_183186 | JGI IMG/M metagenome (GOLD analysis project Ga0196962, IMG submission 183186) | Soil microbial communities from Anza Borrego desert, Southern California, United States - S3+v_20 | ecosystem: Environmental > Terrestrial > Soil > Desert | place: USA: California | collected...
TACAGGGCGTAGATCCAGCCGCAGAAACCGGCGGTGAACTGCTCCTCCGGCAGCAGCGGAACCACGAACGCCGCGGTGATGATGCCCACGGAGGAGGCGAAATAGAGCAGGATGTAGGAGACGGCAGGTTCGTATGAAGCCGTGTGCACGAACAGCAGCGAAGCCACCAAGAGGGCAAGGAGCAAGATCGAGAAAGCCATCAGGCTCCGGGCGTTCCGGCCTCGATCTGTTCTGTCGCCCACGCCGAAGTATCATACGCGCATACTCTTATGCCTGCCACCGGAGGATGAAGTATGGAGAGAGCGAACCACCGCCCAGATAACCCCTACACGCAGTTGGAGGGCTACAGGGTCGACGACGCCTCGGGGGAGGAGGTCGGGGAGATCGAAGACACCGTCTACGACGCCCCGAGCGACGTGCTGAAATACGTCGTCGTCGGGGGACGCCCCATCCCGGCCGAGAGGATTGAGGTAGACGCCGAAGACCAACGCGTCTCTGTTCCCTACAACGCCAGGACCATAGAGACAGCACCACAAATGAAAGACCTTTCGGGAGCTTTCGACGAAGCCATCCACGAACACTACGAGGGTCAAACCTAGACAAAGGAGAGGTGGAACCAGGCTTCCCTTGGGAGCGGGTGCCTGGATGCGTATAATTCCTGCGTGGCCAGAAGCGTGGACGTTCGGGGTAGGGTAGAGGATCTGCGCGAGCAGGTCCGTTACCACAACCGCCGCTACCACGTAGATGACGCGCCGGAGATCTCCGACGCCGAGTACGACGCCCTCTACAGGGAGCTGGAAGCCCTGGAGGACGACCACCCCGAGCTCATCACCCCTGATTCGCCCACCCAGCGCGTCGGTGGTGAGCCCATCGAGGGGTTCGAGGAGGTCAGGCATTCCGTCCCCATGCTCTCCCTCGCGAACGCCCGCAAGATAGAAGACCTGAGGGAGTGGGACGCCCGCGTACGGCGCCTGCTCGGCGAGGACGAGACCCCGCGCTACGTGACGGAGTTGAAGATAGATGGCCTGGCTGTCTCGCTGCGCTACGAGAACGAGCGGCTGGTCAGGGGCGCCACGCGCGGCAACGGCGTCATCGGAGAGGATGTCACGGCGCAGCTGAGGACGATACGTTCTATCCCCGACCGGCTCGACGACGATCCGCCCGGGGTGCTCGAGCCGCGCGGTGAAGCGTACATCCCCATCGCCGACTTCGAGGAGTTGAACAGGGAGCTCGAAGCCGAAGGTAAGAAACCGTACGCCAACCCGCGCAACCTGGCCGCCGGCTCCATCAGGCAGCTCGACCCCAGGATCACGGCACGAAGGCCCCTCACCATACTGCTCTACGGCGTCGGGGAGGGGGGTGAGATCTTCGAGAGCCACTCGGAGATGCTCGCCGCGCTCAAGGCCTACGGCCTGCGCGTCAACCCCTACGAGATCCACCAGGACATAGACACGGTGATCGAGGAGTGCGAACGGTGGGCGAGAAAGCGGGAGTCCATCGGCTACCAGATCGACGGCGTCGTGGTAAAGGTCGACTCGCGCGAGCAGCAACTCGCCCTCGGCTCTGTAGCCCGCTCGCCGCGGTGGGCGATCGCCTACAAATTCGAGCCGCTCGCAGGGCGCACGAGGCTGCTCGATATCATCGTCAAAGTCGGCAGGACCGGCGCGCTGACGCCGCAGGCGGTGCTGGAGCCCGTAAACGTCGGCGGGGTCGTTATCTCCCGGGCGACGCTCCACAACGAGGACTACGTCAAAGAGAAGGGCATCCTCGTCGGCGACACGGTCGTCGTCGAACGGGCTGGGGACGTGATACCGCAGGTCGTCAGAGCCGTCACAGAGGAACGCAAAGGCGACGAGTACGCCTTCGAGATGCCCGCCAACTGTCCTGTCTGCGACGAGCCGGTCTCGCGCCCCGAAGGAGAGGCCGTAACCCGTTGCGTGAACGCCCGTTGCCCCGCGCAAGCTCTAGAGCACATCATCCACTGGTCCTCGAAGTCCGCTATGGATATCGACGGTCTGGGCGAGAAGCTCGCCACCCGTCTGTTCGACCTAGGCTTCATAAGCGACGCTGCCAACGTCTACGACCTGAAGGCCGAACAGCTCGTCCCCCTCGAAGGCTTCGGAGAGAAGAGCGCGGAGAATCTGATCCAGGCCATCCAGAAGAGCAAGGAAAGGCCGTTCTCCCTCGTCCTCTACGCCCTCGGCATCAGGCACGTAGGGTCGGTTACGGCCAGCCTTATCGCCACGCGCTTCGGTGGAGAGGACTTTATGCGAGGCGTCGAGGTCGAACGGCTTACGGAGATCGACGGCGTCGGAGAGGTCGTCGCCCGAGCCGTCGTGGAGTACTTCGACCTCGAAGACAACCGCGACCTCGTAAGACGCCTTATGGAGCGGGGCCTGGACTTCGGGCGCGAAGAGGGCGGCCCCGCGGAGGGTCCGCTCTCGGGCAAGCGCGTGGTCATAACGGGAACCCTAGACCGTCCCCGCAACTACTACGTCGGCCGTCTCGAAGCGGCCGGGGGCACCTTCACCTCCTCCGTCAGCAAGAACACAGACTACGTGCTCGCCGGCGAAGACGCAGGCTCGAAGCTGGAGAGGGCAAGGGAACTGGGCGTTCCGATACTCGACGAAGTTGGCTTCGAAGAGTTGTTCTCCTGATAGGAGAGCTGTCAGCCTTCGGCTCTCAGTAAATCTACAACAGTTCGGCTAGGGGCACGTTGGAGAGGAGGTCTTTTGTGCGTTTTTCGTCGAGGCCGGAGAGCGGGGGACGGATGTTGCGCCATTGCTCGTCGTCGGTCAGACGGGTCATGAGTTGCTTGAGGGCCGGTATTACCGGATATGCTTCGATGGATGCGCGCAGGTGCGTGAGGCGTTCTTGCAAAGCTTCCGCCTCATCGGCTTTGCCCGCTGCGTGCGCGTCGTGTACGCGGCGGGCGAGGCGGGATGTGACGTTGACGGTTGCGGAGATGCAGCCTTCTCCGCCGCTGCGCAGCGTTTCTAGAAGGAGGGTCTCCGTGCCGGCAAGGACAGAGAAGTCTGGAAACTCCCGGCAGAGGGTCATGATGCGTTCCCTGTCGCCGGAGCTGTCCTTCGTACCCACTACTATGGTGGGGTAGGCGTCGATGAGGCGTGAGATCAGGGGCAGGCCGAGGTCGACGCCTGTCATCTGCGGGATGTGATAGAGGTGGAGGCGCAAACTGTCGTCGCCGACGCGCTCGACGACTTCGGCGAAGAAGCGGAACAGACCATCATCCCCTACGCCTTTGTAGTAGAACGGCGGTAATACGAGCGCACCCGCGGTCCCGGCCTCGAGCGCCGCCTGGCTTAGCCGTACGGTGTCGGTGAGGGCGCAGGAACCGGTCCCTGGCAGTACCTTCTCCGGGGCGACACCGCTTTCGACCAGCGCTTCGAGCGCCGCAAGCCGCTCGTCCACGGATAGGGAGTTTGCCTCACCCGTAGTTCCGAAGACAGAAAGCCCGTGGCAACCCGCCGCGAGCAACCTCTGGCAGTGGGCGGCGAAGGCTTGATGGTCCGGGTTCAAGTCTTTGTCCATCGGAGTCAGGACGGCCGCCAGGACGCCCTTCAGGCCCACTCTGCTCTCTGTACGCTCCATGGTCTCCTCTCGGTACGGTCGGAGTGCCAAGCGACGGCACCGCGTGCTTCCCTTTAGGTTACCCAGTCTACACGCAGGACGGGATCATTCGTGCTTCGGGAGGCTGGCAGGGGCCGCCTTGCCCGAGAACGTACGGGTTACGGAGCGCGAACCGCCCCTACGATCTTTCTTTCTCGCGGGCGCGCTGTATGTATTTCTCCGCGGCTTCGGGGTTGTTGTAGCTCAGGACGCCGCCGGTCAGAGGGTTGTTTATCTCGTAGTGACCGCCTGCATCTTTGTCGATGATGACGGGATAATAACGGTCTCCGACCTGCTTTATGGCGTACTCGGTCGTGCCCTTCTCTTCGCCCAATCCGCCTCCTAGACTTCTCGAATGAGGACGGCCACCTCTGCAGGATCCAGCGGCTCGCGACGCGACGTTCCGAGGGTGACGCGCCGCACGAAACCTGCGCCAACGGTCCTGGGACGGTAGGAGGGGAAGGTGTGCAGGAAGAACTTGCCCGGCCCGCGCCTGCGGGCGGGGCGGTGTTCGATCCAGAGCATCGGACGGGGTAGATCCGGCAGACCACCGGAGAAGTGCTCCCTGACCACCTCGGCGGCCAGATACCCTGACACCTCCCTGGTGGCGACGTCTCCGACCCTGGGGAGCTCCTCGCACACGACCACGGGAGCGTCGCACTCGGCGCCTTTGTAGATCCTGATCCAGCAGCACCCGGCCCCGAGCCTGTAGCCCGTCCTGTGATGCATGTATTCGTGCGTGAGGTTCATCTCATCTCGCAAACCGCATTCTACAGGGTGACACCGCGCCAGGCCCGGAGCAACTCCTGCTCCCTCTCTGGTGTCAAGCCCGCCGCCGACTCGGTATCCACCGGCCTCGCGCGGTCCCACTCGAGCACGTCCTCGATCGTCTCGGACAAGGAACGGAAGGTGAGTCCCGCTTCGATAGCCCTGCCGCAATCTATGTCCAGCAAGGCGGCATTCTTCCGCGGCACCCACAACGGCAGCTCCGTGAACGGCTCCACTCCGTGCTCCTCCAGGAAATCCTCGGAGACCCAGATGAGCTCCGCATCACCGCCGACGGCCTTGCACGCCTCGAGCAGTTGGCCCATCTCTAGCTTGTGGTCGGGGCCGGTGGCGTTGAAGGTTCCGGTCCTCCTCTCGGCGGCCATCTCTATGATCCATGCCGCGAGGTCACGTACGTCGATGAACTGCACAACACGCTCCGGGCGGTCGGGGGCCAGGACCTCACCGCCGGCATCGATCCGGCGCGGCCAGTACGTGAAACGGTCCGTGGGATCGTGGGGGCCCGAGATCAAACCGGGACGGACGTTGAAGACCCGCCAGGGCATCTCCTCCTCGACCGCCCGCTCACAGAGCGCCTTGAGCCCCCCGTACGTCTCCCCCGTAACCTCCTCGACCCTCGGGTCGGGCAACTCTTGCACCGGCGACTCTTCGTCGGCCCCGGGCACTATGTCGTCCGGGTAGACGGAGATGCTGGAGACGAAGGTGTAGTGGTCCACCGCCTCGGCCAGCGTCTTCGCGGACGCCCGGACGACGCGGGGCACGTAGCCGCAGGTGTCGATCGCCGCGTCCCAGCGCCGCCCCGAGAGGGACGAGAGATCCGCCTCCCTATCGCCCTCGATCGTCTCCACCTCGGGGAACAGCTCCGGGGCCTTGATCCCCCGGTTGAAGAGCGTGACCCGATGGCCTCTCCCGAGCGCCGCCTCCACGAGGTGGCGCCCGAGAAACCCGGTGCCACCCAGGATCAGGACGTCCATCGGTGTCTCTTTCCTAGTTACCGACGGCGGCGCCGCGCTCTTCCGGACGGCTTATGACCCTGTCGATGACGCCGTACTCCACGGCGGCCTCGGAACTGAGAATGTAGTCGCGGTCGGTGTCGCGCTCTATCTTCTCGTAGTCCTGGCCGGTACGCTCGGAGAGTATGGCGTTCACGCGCCGCTTCTGGTCCATGATCTCCCTGGCGTGTATCTCCACGTCCGAAGCCTGCCCGCCGAGCCCCTGTATGGATGGCTGGTGTATCAGGATACGCGTGTTGGGTAGCGCGCTCCTCTTGCCCTTCGCACCGGCCGCAAGCAGGAAAGCCCCCGCCGACGCCGCCATCCCCAGGGCAGTCGTCGCCACGTCGGCGTTGACGAACTGCATCGTGTCGTACATCGCCAGCATCGCCGAGCCGCTGCCACCAGGGGAGTTTATGTACAGGTGGATGTCCTGCTCCGGGTCTTCGGCATCCAGATGCAACAGCTGCGCCATGATCACGTTCGCCACCTGATCGTCGACCGGTGTGCCGAGGAAGACGATCCTGTCTTTCAAGAGCCGCGAATAGATGTCCATGGTACGCTCCCCACGCGGACTCTGCTCCGTTACATAGGGAACGACCAGCCTGGGATCCAAACTCATCACCAAACTCCCTCTACTTTCGCTAACAGGCTATACTCAGAGAGAGTAACATTGTTGTAGTATTTATGCAAGGTATTTGCAGTGTTTTGGAGGTAAGGAGCATGGACCTTCCGCGTTTGCGGCGTATCCGGCAGGGGGCTGTGATGAGTCAGGAGGAGTTGGCCGAGAGGAGTGGGGTGGCGAGGGACACCATCTCCAAGCTGGAGACGGGGCGGAGGGGGGCGTATCCGTCCACCATCCGCAAGCTAGCCGCCGGTCTCGAGGTGCGGCCGCAGTTGCTCATGGGCGGCGTCGAGTATCTGGATGAGGGATCCGCGGATGAGCCTACGGGGACACTTCCGGAGAAACCGGAGCGGGACAGGAAGGTCGGGTTTTAGGCCGCTACTCTTTTCTGTACGGCTTGCCGATGGCGGCGGGGGCGATTGCGCGGCCGCCGAAGCCGGCGAGGACGATGATGGTGAGGATGTAGGGCAACATCTGTAGGAATTCTTGCGGGATCAGATCCTGGGGCGCCTGGATGGTCACGGCCTGGGCGAAGCCGAAGAGCAGGGCTGCTCCGGCGGCGCCGATCGGGTTCCAACGGCCGAAGATGAGTGCGGCCAGCGCTATAAAGCCACGCCCGCCCGTCATGTTCTCCGTAAAGGCGGAGAGCAGGCCCATCGAGAGGTAGACGCCGCCCAGACCGGCCAGAACTCCGGACAACGCGACGCCGTAGTAGCGCATCCTGGTCACGCTGACGCCTGCGGTATCGACCGCTTCGGGCACCTCTCCCGTCGCCCTGAGACGTAGGCCGAACGGTGTGCGGAAGAGCACGAAGTAGGTAGTGGGGACGAGGAGGTACATCAGGTAGACCAGCAGGCTCTGGGAGAAGAGGGCGGGCCCGATAACGGGGATATCGCTGAGGAGAGGAATGGGCAGTTCCTCGAAGCCTTCCACGCGCGGTGACGTTCCTCCGGTGCCGAAGATGATGACGAGCAAGAAGGCCGTGCCGCCGAGGGCCAGCAGGTTGATGGCGGTGCCTGAGATGATCTGGTCGGCCTCGAAGGTCACGCACATGAGCGCGTGGATCAGGGCGAAGGCGAGCCCGGCCGCGAGGGCGAACCCCAACCCCACGAAGGCGTTGCCGGAGAGAGAGGCCCCCACGACGCCGGCGAAGGCGCTGATGAGCATGAGGCCTTCCAGCCCGATGTTGACGACCCCGCTCCTCTCGCTGAACATGCCGCCGAGGGCGGCGAGGACGAGCGGGGTCGCGAAGCGAATGGTCGAAGCGAGCAACTCTCCCGGGGCGCCGAAGATCTCGCCCACTACTGACGACCCAGTCCCTCATCGAGGTGGGTGCCGGCGAGGGCGCGGGCGCGCTTGCCGAGCACCAGCTCTACGAGCTTCGTGGCCGTGACGAGCAGCAGGATCACGGCGAGCAGCACGTTGGCCAGCTGCAGCGGCACGTCGGTGGCGAACTGCATCTCCTGGGCGCCGGAGTAGAGTCCCCCGAAGAGCAGGGCTCCGAGGACCACCCCGACCGGGTGGTTGCGTCCGAGGAGCGCCACCCCGATGCCGTTGTAGCCGAGGTTGGTTACGAACGGGACGGTCATCTTGCCGTAGACTCCCAACACCTCCACGCCGCCACCCAGGGCCGCAAACGCCCCGCCGATGGCGAGGGCGAGGACGGTATTCACGCCGATACTCATGCCGGCGTAGTGGGCCGCCCCTGGGGAGAGGCCGACGGCCCGTATCTGGAACCCCCGTCGCGTGCGCCACAGGAGCAGGTAGGCCACCACCGCCGCGAGCAGCGCGATGATCAACCCGTAGTTCGCCCTCCCGAGGCCAAGCCCGATAAACGGGATGCGGGCGGCGATGTCTATGGTGTCGGTGCCGGGGACGAGCCCCTCGGTCCTCAGGGGTTTCAGGGCGAAATAGTACGCCAGGTTGATGCCTATGTAGTTCAACATGATCGTGGTAATGACCTCGTGCGCGCCGAAGCGCGCTTTGAGGAAGCCGGGTATGGCGCCCCACAAGAACCCCGTGAAGACACAGGCCAAGAGGACCAGGACCACGCTTAACGGGCCGAGAAAGCCGAGGGACACCCCGAGCCAGGCCGCGGTTATGGCGCCGATGAAAAGCTGGCCTTCTCCCCCGATGTTGAACAGGCCGGCGCGGAAGGCCACGGCCACGGCGAGGCCCGTGAAGATCAGGGGCGTCGCGCCGAGCAGCGTCCTGCCTATGGCCTCCGGGGAGCCGACGGCACCTTGCAGCAGCGCCACGTAGGCCGCCAGGGGATTGTGGCCCGTCGCCAGCACGATCACCGCCCCTATAAGGAAGGAGATGAGGATGGCGAACAGGGGGAAGACCAGCGGCCCTCCGGCATTCACGAGGATCCGACGCAGCGCCGAGCCGCGGGCCCTCCTTTCCTCGGGTGTCCTGTCTTCGCTCATTCGCCGAAGGTCACGCGGTCTGCTCCGTCCCGCGCCCGGCCATGAGGAGGCCCAGCTCTTCGTCGGTCGCTTCGGGACCGACCTCGCCTACTATTCTGCCCGCGTAGAGCACGATGATACGGTCGGACAGGGAGCGGACCTCCTCTAGCTCCAGGGAGATGAGCAAGATGGCCTTGCCCTGGTCCCGCTGCTCCAGCAGACGCCCGTGGATGAACTCTATGGCGCCCACGTCCACGCCGCGGGTCGGCTGGGCGGCGATGATAACGCCCGGGTCGCCGGTGAGCTCGCGGGCGAGGATGGCCTTCTGCTGGTTGCCGCCGGAGAGGGAGCCGGCGCGGGCCTCCGGGTCGGGCGGCCTCACGTCGTAGTCGCGCAAGGCGGTGGCGGCGGCGCGGCGCATGGCCCTGGGGAAGATCCAACCCCACCTGGAGAAGGGCGGCTCGTCGTAGGTCTTCAAGGCGTTGTTCTCGTAGAGGGCGAAGTCCTGCACGAGTCCCTTGGTCCCCCGGTCCTCGGGCACATAGGCGAGGCCCAGATGCTGGCGGGCCTCGGCGCCCAGCTTCGTCACGTCCTGGCCGTCGAGGCCGACCCTGCCCTCCTCGGCGGGCCTGACCCCGGCGAGGGCTTCGGCCAGCTCGGTCTGGCCGTTGCCGTCGACGCCCGCGACGCCCAGGATCTCCCCCGCCCTTACCTCGAGGCTCACACCGTCGACCGCCTTCGACCCGGTAGCGGAGCGGACGACGAGGCTCTCGGCCGAGAGGCGCGTCCCTCCCACCTCCGACGCCCCTTTCTCCACGCGCAGCAGGACGTCGCGGCCGACCATCAGGCGGGCCAATTCGCCCTCGTCCGTCCCCGAGGCGTCGACGGTGTCGACCACCTTGCCGTCCCGGATGATGGTGATGCGGTCGGCCACGCCTATGAGCTCGCCGAGCTTGTGGGTGATGAGGATGATGGAGAGCCCGTCCGCTACCAGCTCCCCCAGAACGGAGAACAGATCTTCGGTCTCCTGGGGCGTCAGCACGGCGGTCGGTTCGTCGAGGATCAAGATGCGGGCGTCGCGGTAGAGGGCCTTGAGGATCTCCACCCGCTGCTGCTGTCCCACCGAGAGGTCGGTGACCCGCGCCCTGGGGTCGACCCGCAAGCCGTAGCGCTCGGAGAGCTCCTCCGTGTCCTCTATGGCCCTGGCGAGGTCGAGGCTGGTGCCCTTGCGAGGTTCGGCGCCGAGGACGATGTTCTCGGCCACGGTGAGGGGTGGTATCAGGGTGAAGTGCTGGTGGACCATCCCGATGCCGTGGGATACGGCGTCCTTGGGGTCGCGTATCCGTGCCTCCTCGCCGTCCACGAAGACGGAGCCGGAATCCGGGGAGTACAGACCGTAGAGGATCTTCATCAGGGTCGACTTGCCAGCCCCGTTCTCGCCGAGGAGGCCAAGGATCTCACCCCGGCGCAGCGTGATGGAGACGTCGTCGTTGGCCCTTACAGACCCGAACGCCTTGGTGACGTTACGCATCTCGAGTACGACCGGGGCCTCCCGAGTGGCCCCGGCCTTCCTCTCCCCTGTCCGCCCCTCGGCCAACTGGCGGTTCCTACTGTTGCGGTGTGTCGGGGACCTTTATGTCGCCGCTTATGATGCCCTGCTGGGCTTTCTTCACCTCGTCCTTTACCTCCTGCGGTACGTCGCCTTCGAAGCGTCCGAACGGGGCGAGGCTGAGGCCATTCTCCTTCAGGCCGAGGTCGATCACCTCTCCGCCCGGGAAGTTGCCGTCGTTGGCGTCCTGGATGGTCTGGTAGACCGCGTTATCTACGCGTTTGACCACGGAGGTGAGGATGGGCGCGTCGGGGACGAGCTTGGCCTGGTTAGCGTCCACGCCGATGGCGAAGATGCCCTTGTCCTTGGCCGCGTCGAAGAGGCCAGCGCCCGTACCTCCGGAGGCGTGGTAGATGATGTCGGCGCCCTCATTTATCTGCTGGAGGCTTATCTCCTTGCCCTTGGCCGGATCGTTGAACGCCTCCGGGGTCGTGCCCGCATACTGCACGATGACTTTGCAGTTGGGGCAGACCGACGCCACACCGGCCTCGTAACCGGCCTGGAACTTGGCGATCAGATCAGATTCCTGCCCACCGAGGAAGCCTACGACATTGTCGTCTGGGTTGGTGTAATCCGTCTTTACCTGGGTCATGAGCCCCGCGACCACACCGGCAAGGTAGCTGCCCTCCTGCTCCCTGAAGACCAGGCTTACCGCGTTCTTGGGCTCGACTACCGAGTCCACGATGGCGAAGTCGGTATCAGGGTACTGGGGCGCGATCTCATTGACCGCGTCCGTCATGAGGAACCCGACGGCGAACACGGGGGTGTAGCCGCTGTCGGCGAGCTGGGTGATGTTGTTCACGTAGTCGGTCGCGGCGTTCGATTCGAGGGTCTCGGTCTGCACATCGAGGTCCTTCTTGGCCCTCTGGAGACCGGCGTAGGCCGAGTCGTTGAAACTCTGATCCCCCAAACCCCCGATGTCGAGCACGAGGGCAGGACGTACGTCAGCGCCACCGCCGTCGCCACCCCCGCCACCTCCCTGACCGCCGCCCGAGCCGCCGCAGCCGGCCACGGCCACGAGAGCCAGGATCACGGCTACACAGACGAAGCTCGATCTTATCCGCATGGGACCTCCTTTTGCAGAAGACCGCTCCTCGTTCGAGTCTCGACGGGCGGCCGACTCCTTGCCTGTTCGTCCAGTGGATCGTTCACAGCATCATATAGAGTAACGCATTGCGCCGCCAGACACGGCCCAAGATCGTCCCCGGCTCTCATGAAGGCGACCTGGGTGCGCAACCCGGAAACCGCCGAACGACCCCTACGTCGACACCGCCGCCAGCGCCTCGAGTCCGGGAGGCACGCGGGCGATCTCCTCCCAACTCTCCCCCGTCTCCGTGCCGCGCAGTATCGTCCCGTCTCCGAGGCCAGCGTACAAGATCCCGGACGTCTCCGGGTCCGGGCAGAGCGCGTAGGGAAAAGCGTCCAGGCCCTCCAGAGACGCCTGCCATGGCTCCTCCCCTATCCTGCGGTAGATGGTCGCATTAGAGGACCCTCTGCCGTGCGCCCGGTACGGTCCGGAGGCCGCTGAAGCGTAGACGAGCGAAGGGTCCTCCGCGTCGGCGGCGAGCCCCCACACGTAGTGCAGGCCCATTCCCTCGTCGACCGATTCCCAACTGTCCCCGAAATCCGCGCTCCTGGCGAACCCGCCGCCACCCGCCTCATACAGCAGTTCGGCCGCTTCGGGATGCGCCGACAGGGAATGACAGTCGGGTTGGGCACCGGGTCTCTGGTCCTGCCAGGTTTCACCGCCGTCGGTGCTCCTCACCACCCCGCCAAGCTCTATGCCGGCCACGACGAGGTTCGGGTCTGCATAGGAGAGTGCGATCGCACGGACGTGGGAGGTCCAGGGTCGGGGCGGGAAGCTCCAGGTGGGCGCGGAGGGAAGATTCCTCATGCCCTCCAGTTCTCGCCAGGAACGGCCTTCGTCCCGGCTGACAAACAGGGCCGAGGGCTCCGTACCCGCGTAGACGGCCCCATCGACCGGCGAGACGGCGACCGCGGTGACCCTGGGGTGTTCGACCCCCGAGAGCCTCTCCCAACTGCTCCCGCCGTCCTCGCTCCGGAACAGACCCTCGTCCGAGGTGCCGACATAGAGCTTGTCGGGATCTTTGGGATCCACCGCCAAACACCGGGCGCCGCGCCCTTCCAGCCCGGTCTCGACGCTACCGTCAACTATCACGGACACGGCCTTTCCTCCTGCCACGTACAATCGTGCCACGGCGAGACCTCCTTTTATGTACAAGCAACCGATAACTGATGCTACTGGAGCAGCTTCTTGAGGTTTTCTTCTAGATAGTCTGCGGTTACGCGGTCTTCCGGGGAATACGCGACGGCTTCCTTGCAGAGGTGGTAGAGGGCCAGGGTACGGGTCGGGGAGAGTCGCCTGCTTCCGGCGTGTTCCAGGACGAGCCGCATCAACTCCAGGGCGACCTCGGCCTCGCTCTTGCGCTGCTCCATACAGTGCCTCCCTCTGGCCGATCTGTACAGGGAATTATACCGGCGGAGCGGGGGGCTATGGTAGAATCGAGGACGCTTTGATCCCAGATCCAGGCCCCATTAGGGACTCAGAGACGCGGTCCGGCGGCCCGCGAGAGCTGAGGGATGCCCGTGGGTGAACCGGGCAGACCTTACGTCGTCTGTCCGATCTGTGGCCATGTGTTCAGGTCCACTTACGCGAGCACCTACATCACCGTCGGCAGGGAAGCCGACCTCTGTCCCAAGATCCCTGGCCGCCCATCGGACGGGGCGCGTTTGATCCGCAGTGCCGTGACGATGTGCCCGGTGTGTTCGTTCGCGGCGGGCGAGGCCTTCGACGACCTCGACCTGACCTTCGACGAACGCTGCGGTATAGAGGAGCGCTTGAAGGAGGACGGCCTGCTGAAGGTGTACCGCAAGGGCCAGCCGCCGTGGCTCGGATTCCACGCGGCCGAGGTCTGCGGGAAGGAGCGGAGCCTGACGTCACGCGAGCTTGGCGACCTGTGCCTGCGCGCCTCCTGGGTCTGCCGCAAGGAGAAGGAACGACCTTTCGAGAGCACCTTCCAGCTGAGGGCCATGCGTCACTTTATGCGCTCCCTGCAGGAAGACGACCTCATCGGACGCGAGCTCTCCGTCACCACCTACCTCGTCGGAGAGCTCAACCGACGTCTCGGCAACCACCGCGAAGCCCTCAACTGGTACGTGAACGCGGGCCGGACGACCGAAGGAGATCCCCGCGTAGCCTGGCTCGACCGTCTAATCGATAAGCAGAGCAAGCTCGCCAGAGAGCAGGCGGCTTAAGAAGGTATCAGGCTACAGGTATCAGGCATCAGCAAGAGTGCGGGGGCGGATCTGCCGCGCGACGACGATTACTACGAAGAGACTCGTGCTTTGCTGGAGCAGGCTTACCTCGAGGCGGGTGATCCACAGGGAGGATCAGGGTTTCGTGGCGATGAGGTCCGCTGGGAGAGACCCAGGCGACCTATCGGGAAGACTCTGCGCACCTGGGGCTACGCAGTCGCCGGCAACGCCGAGGGGGCCGACACAAACGGCGTGGTCTTCACCCGCATGGACAGACACACCTGAAACCTGATGCCTGTAGCCTGAAGCCTGCTATTCGATCGTCTCCGACACGACCCTAGACCCGGCCTCTTTGTCCGGGACCCAGTAGGAGATCCCGCCTATATACTGTGGGGTGCCTGGGTAGAGTTCGGCGTCCCCGATGCCTGAGAGTCGGGTGCGGACGGCGAAGCGGGCGGCTTCGAGAAGGCTCATGTTCGTGTCGATGTTGCGCCACGTCGCGCTTGCTGTGACTGGGAGGCGCGGGAGTTTGGCTGGCGAGGTGGATTGGCGCGCGAGCTCCCGCAGGAACTTCTGCTGGCGGCCTATCCTCCCGATATCCGCCGTCGGGCCGCCCCTGTAGCGAACGTAGGCGAGCGCCTGTGTCCCGTTCAGAGTCTGGGTGCCTGCCGGTATGTAAACCCTGCGTCCATCGATGCCGACCCTTATAGGTTGGTCTACTTCGAGTGTGATCCCACCCATAGCATCGACTATCTCCTCAACCCCGCCGAAGTGCACGATGACGTAGTCGTTCATCCGGAGGCCGGTCAGGCTCTCGAGCGTCTCGACGGTCAACTCCGGTCCTCCGCTGGCGAACGCGGCGTTGATCTTGTCCTCCCCGACACCGGGGATGTGAACGAGTGTGTCTCGCGGCACGGCGAGCATACCGCTTCCCGCCTTGGTGATTACTATAGTGTCCGAGCGCGAGGCCTCCCCGGCCCGCGCGTCGCTCCCCAGCAAGACCACCCGCTGCCCGCCGAACGGCACGATCAGGTAGACGAGCACGAGGACGATGACTACCAGCAGGGTCAGGAGTATTGGCCTGAGTACCCTACCCTGCCTCTCACCGTCCGGAATCCGACGGCCCGCCCTGTAGACTTTCATGCCCATAGCTACATTGTAGGGAACAACGGTAAGGTAGATGTCGCAGCGTCGACATGCGGGCGTCTCGCCGCGAAGGCGCTTCGAGGCGTAGGCTTCCTGGCGGCGTGATCTCTAACCCATTCTCGACCGGTGGGATGGGAGTATACTGGACGGCGTGGATAAGCTGGAGACAGCGACGTTCGAGATCGAAGAAGAGCGGGTGGCGTGGGAGGGCCTGGCCTCGTCTTGCGCCGCGCCCATCCGAAGGTTCGCGGCTTTTACACTGGTCGGCTTCACCTCCTTTATCGCCATCACGGCCGCCGTCATCGTGTTCTACAACGTCTTCGGCGATAAGCTTATCGACGGGCAGGGGGTGTCTCCACCGAGGGCCGCGTTCTACGTGACGATGCTCCTCGGCGTCGCCGTCGCCATCGGGGGGTATCTGATCTGGCTGATCAGGAGCCTGATGTCGTACAGGGCCTTCTCGGCGGTACTCAGCAGGGGCGGCCTGGACCCGCATCGTCCGACCGCGGGGGGGCTGAGAGCATACTCTGACGAGCAGCTGCTCGCCTTGCGCTCCCGTTACGAGCGGCTGCCCGGCGCGAAGCTAAGGGAACGACTCGGACGCACCTTCGGATTCCACAGAGACGACGGATTCTCCCTGGGACCGTTGAGCGTGCTGCCCGGTACGTTCGAGATGGGCGCCCTCAGGGTCGAGTGGGAGACGCAGTTGATCCTACGCTCAAGCGAACCGATGCCCGGGATCTCCTGGTGGACCGAGGGGCGTCACAACCTCCTACCGCGCAGGACCGACGAGGCCCGCAAGCTCATCTTCGCCCTGCGCTACACGGGCGACTCGGTGCGCGAGTTAAAGCGTCGCTACGGCTACAAGACGGAGCGCTGGCACGCCACCGTCCCCGAAGGCAAACTCTTCGACGCCGTCCGCGACCTCGAAAGCTCCCACCGCATCCAGCTAGCCCTCAGTCGTAGCGGGTTTAGGAAGGCCCAGCCTTCCTAAACCCGCGCAGGTCAGCAAGTCAGCACGCTCAGGCTAACGCCTTCGCTTGTCAGCATGGCGGCTGCGCCGCCTTGTCAGCACGCTTCGCCCTTGCAGGCTTCGCTTTCAGCATTTCAGCTTTTTGGTTTTGGCTGACATGCTGAAGTGCTGACAAGCGCCCGACAGGGCGCGTGCTGACTTGCTAGAGTACGCGGATGGATGGTGGATTCGGCGCGACGGCGCCCTATACGGTCGGGGTCGAGGAGGAGTTTCAGCTGGTCGACCCGGCCTCCCGCGGGTTGACCCCGGCGGTGGAGGAGGTGCTCGCCGCGGGGGATGGTTCGCGGCTGATTACCTCGGAGCTCTCGCGGTCTTGTGTGGAGATGCTCTCCCCCATCTTCGCGTCGGCCGCCGACCTCGCGCGAGAGTTGCCTGGGTTGCGCCGGGAGGTGCGCGAGATCGCGCGCAGCAGCGGGGTCGAGATAGTGGCGGCGGGCGCTCATCCTTTCTCCGAACCTACAGAACAGCCGCTCACGGGTGGGGATCATAACCGGCGCGTCGAAGAGGAGATGGGCTGGGTTGCGAGGACGCAGGCTATCTACGGGCTGCACGTCCACGTCGCCGTCCCCGACGGGGACGCTGCGATCCTGGCCGTCAACACGCTCGCCAGATACGTACCGCTCCTCGTGGCGCTCTCGGCCAACTCGCCCTTCTGGCGCGGGTTCGACACTAAGCTGGCCACGACCCGGATCAAGATCTTCGAGATGTTTCCCCGATCTGGCTTACCTCCAACCTTCCGGAACTGGGAGGACTTCGAGGACCACATCGAGGCCCTCGTCGCCTCGGGGAGCATCCCCGACTACTCCTGGTGCTGGTGGGATGCGCGTCCGCACCAGAAGTTCGGCACCGTGGAGTTGCGCGCCCCGGACGTACAGACGGACCCATCCTACACGGTAGCCCTCGCCGCGCTCGTCCAGTGCCTCGTAGCGAGAGCCGGTGTGGAGAAGCGGCCTGCGGAGGACGCTATGTACAACGCAGAGAACAAATGGCGCGCCGTGCGCTACGGGATGGACGCCGATTTCTACGACTTCGTCGCGGGCAGGGCGATGCCAGCCCGTTCGATGGCCCGTGGGCTGGTCGAGGAGCTGCGGCCCGTGGCAAGAGACCTCGGATGCGAGGAGGAACTGTGCGGCGTACTGGAGATCGTGGAGCTCGGCACAGGGGCGGAGTTGCAGCGGGCCGCTCACAAAAGGAGCGGCTCGCTAGAAGGGGTAGTGGACTATCTGATCGAGGGCACAGTACGAGGCTAAACATGCGGGTAACGCGTTACATCAGTCGCTATACTTCGAGGCCAGGAGAAGTGGTGAGGAGAGGGAGGGTTTCTTGAGCGAGGACATTAGACCGGGCGGCACCTACAAGACGCTAGACGAGCAGCGAGAGGTACTGTCGCCGGCGGAGGAGAGGTTCGAGAGAAGACGACGGACGATCGGGCTCTTCCTCGGGCCACCGGTGCTTCTCATAATGATGCTGTTGCCGCTCGGGCTTCCCTACACCCAGCAGTCCCTGGCGGCCGTTCTCGCCTTCGTCGTCGTCTACTGGGTTACGGAGGCCATCCCTATCCCCGTGACCGCCGTTATCGGGCTGGCCCTGGCCGTGATCCTCAACGTTCCGCAGGTAGCCACGGACGCCGAGGACGACCCGGCGGACGTCATCTTCGGTTCCTTCGCCGACGACACAATCTTCCTGTTCATCGGCAGCTTCATCATAGCCCAGGCGATGATGACCCATGGCCTCGACAGGAGGTTCGCCTACCTGGTGCTCTCCATCCCCGGCATCGCGCGCTCGACCTACGGCGTGATCGTCGGTTTCGGCCTGATCGCGGCTTCGATCTCCGGGTTCGTGTCCAACACGGCCACCACCGCGATGCTTTTCCCCATAGGTCTGGGGATCATGGGTGCTCTGGCAGGGCTGGTCAGTGACCAGTCCGAGGGAGACACTGACGTCAGGAGGTTGCGCTTCGGCACCGCGCTTATGCTCATGATCGCCTACGGTGCCAGCGTCGGAGGCTTGCTGACCCCCATCGGGAGTCCGCCGAACCTGATCGGACGCGAGTTCATCGAGCAGGAGACAGGCACGACGATCTCGTTCTTCGAATGGGTGGTGCTGGCGTTCCCCATCGTACTGACCATGTTCGTCTTGCTGTGCATCATCTTGATCCTGCTCAACAGGCCGGAGACTCGCCAGATCTCCGGCGCAGAGGAGTTCATCGCCGAGGAGCGCGAGAAGCTAGGCGGTCTCTCCCGCGGGGAACGCAACACCCTGATCGTCTTCGGCCTCGCAGTGTTCTTCTGGATCCTGCCGGGCATAATAGGAATCATCTTCGGCGACGAATCAACGGCGTATGGGTTGGTCTACGACCGCATCAACGAAGGGGTGGTCGCGGTTGTGGCCGCAGGACTCTTGTTCATACTGCCGATCAACTGGTCCGAACGGCGCTTCACCCTCAACTGGAACGAGGCGGTAAGGATAGACTGGGGCACTATCTTGCTGTTCGGCTCCGGCATCGCGCTCGGGACCCTCCTCTCGGAGACCGGTCTCGCGGAGACGATAGGCACGGGGCTGACCGAGGGGCTCGGCGTGTCAAGCCTCTTCGCCATCACGCTTCTCTCGACGATCGTCGCCCTGATCATCTCCGAGACGACCTCCAACACCGCGAGCGCCACGATCGTGGTCCCCATCGTGCTCCCGATCGCCGCCTCGGCCGGTGTGAACCCGGTGATCCCGGCCCTCGCCGCCGTCTTCGGTGCCTCTTACGGCTTCATGCTGCCGGTCTCCACGCCCCCGAACGCCATCGTCTACGGCTCGGGCATGATCCCCATAACCAAGATGATCCGCTCCGGTATCGTCTTCGACATCATCGGCGTCGTGCTGATCACGTTCGGCATAACCGTGATGGCCCGCCTCGTCGGCCTGGCGTGAGACCCGCGCCGGGCCTCGTTCTCGGTCCGCTGCTACGCTACACGGGAGAGACCGACGCCACAGTCTGGGTCGAGACCGACGCGGCCTGCGAGGTGGAGGTTCTCGGCCACAGCGCGAGCACCTTCGAGATCGAGGGCCACCACTACACTCTGGTGAGGATCACAGACCTCGAGCCAGGAAAGACCTACGAGTACGAGGTCTTCCTCGACGGCGAGAAGGTCTGGCCCGACGGAGCACACGACTTTCCGCCGTCTGTTATCAGGACCATCGCGCCTGCTGGAGTGCTGAACCTATCCTACGGATCCTGCCGCGTCTCGGTGCCGCATAAAATCCCGTACACGCTTGCTTCGGATGCGCACAGAGACGGCCTCGAGCGGGATGCCCTGGAGGCTCTGGCCCTGCGCATGATGCATGAGCCCCACGAGAGGTGGCCTGACGCGCTGCTACTATTGGGGGATCAGATCTACGCCGACGAGGTCTCCGAGGGCGCCCTCGATTTCATCCGCTCGCGGCGCGACACGAACGAGCCGCCAGGCGAGCAGGTCGCCGACTTCGAAGAGTACACGCGCCTTTACTGGGACTCCTGGAGGGACCCCGTCATAAGGTGGCTCCTCTCTACCGTGCCAACGGCGATGATCTTCGACGACCACGACGTCAACGACGACTGGAACATTTCGGAAGCCTGGGTCCGCCAGATGCGCGCCACGCCATGGTGGGAGGATCGCATCACAGGTGCTTTCATGTCCTACTGGGTCTACCAGCACCTCGGCAACCTCTCCCCGCGAGAGCTGGAGGAGGACGCGCTCTTCGAGAAGGTGCAGAAGGCCGAGAACCCCACCCGCGTCTTGCGCGAGTTTGCCTACAAGGCCGACCGCGAGATAGCGGGTACGCGCTGGAGCTACCACCGCGACTTCGGCAGGGTCCGTCTCATCATGATGGACTCGCGGGCAGGGCGGGTACTTAAGGAGGGCCACCGCTCCATGCTCGACGACGAGGAGTGGGCCTGGATCGTCGAGATGGCCACGGGAGACTTCGACCACCTCCTCTTCGGCACCTCGCTCCCTTTCCTCCTCGGCCCCGGACTCCACCACCTGGAAGCGGCCAGCGAGGCCGTCTGCGCCGGCGCCTGGGGCCGCCTTGCGGCCAGGATCGGTGAGTCGGTCCGCCAGCTCGTCGACCTGGAGCACTGGTCCGCCTTCAACAAGTCCTTCACCGAACTAACATACCTGCTACGCTCTGTCGCAGCGGGCGAGCATTCGAACGGCGACCCTCCCGCCTCGGTAACGGTCCTCTCCGGCGACGTGCACCACGGCTACCTGGCGAAGATGGATTTCGGCGACATCAAAACCCCCGTCTACCAGTCGACAAGCTCCCCCCTGCGAAACCCGCTGGGTCTACCCGAACGCCTCGCCATGCGCTTTGGGTGGACCGAACGGGGCAGGCGCATCAGCGAAGCCCTCTCCCGACTGGCCGGTCTCGAGGAATCGGACTTCCGCTGGCAACTGCTGCACGAAGCGCCCTGGTTCCACAACCACATCTCCAGCCTCGAGATCCGGGGCCGCAAAGCCCTCCTGAAGGTGGAGAAGACCATCCCCGAGAACAACGACGAACCGCATTTGTTCCCCATCCTTGAGCATCGATTGGCATGAAAAAGCACTTCAGCACGCTCCGGCTTCGCCTCCGCTTGTCAGCACGCTGCGCCCTTCGGGCTCCGCTTTCAGCATTTCAGCCAGGCCTTGGGAAGGCTGACATGCTGAAGTGCTGACAAGCCTGCGAAGCAGGCGTGCTGAAATGCTTCCGACCGAAGGGAGGAAACCCCATGAAAGTCGTCACGTTGAAAGATATGCAGACCGGACCAGGGCCCGAGGACTGGTTCACCGGCACGGTATGGAGAGACGCCGCACCTACCGGCACTTCCCCCGACGTGGCCGTCAACCGCGTGCTCTTCGAGCCTGACGCCCGTACGCACTGGCATACCCACCCGGAAGGCCAGATCCTCTACATAGTCACAGGCACCTGCCGCGCTGCGAGCGAGGACGAGCCACCCGTCGAGGTCGAGGCCGGTGGCGTCGTATATTTCGCCCCGGACGAGAGGCACTGGCACGGTGCCACCCCCGAGACCTACATGGTCCACTTGGCTATCAATATCGCCACCACGACCGACGGCGGCACTGACTGGATGGAGCCCGTCACAGATCAGGAGTATGCGGGCGAGTAACTCTCTCGCTAGATGCTGTCCTCGGGCTGCGGGGCACTCTCGCCGCTGGCGAAGGTGAAGTAGGCTTCGGGGTCGTCGGCGCTGATGCGGCCCCCCTTAATTATGGCGAAGCGGAAGGCGAGGCCACCAGCGAGCGCGAGCACGGAAGCGAGGATGCTCCTGGAACGGCTCTCTTTGCCGAAGAGCAGGACCATTGGCGCGACTATGCCGCCGAGGAGGGTACCGCCCAAGAAGAGCGGGGCAACCTCTCTGGAGAAGAGTGGTTTGCTCCACCGGCTCATCCTCACCAGGGAGGCGGCTATGAGCCCTGCCTCTATGAGGATGGTAGCCTTCTCGGCGCGGTGGAGTGTGCGCAGGGTCTTCTTCTCACCCGAGTGCGTCAGGTGGAGGACGAGCGAGAGCCACGAGAGGGCTGTGGAGAGTCCTGAGGTCAGGAACGTAGGTCCCATGAACAGCCAGTTGCGCGCCCACAGGGGGACCGAGGTGGCGGAGATCAGGTTTCCGGTATTGGACCCGACGTTGAGCCCGACAGGCAGTGCCACTATGGAGAGAGCGCGCGCAGGGATGAGCTTTACCAGGCGCACCAGTGGGTTATCTTCTCCGAGCAGTCCATCGTCGGCGGCCTGGCGGGCGGCGATCAGGCCGCTAAGGTTACCGAAGGCGAAGACCGACCAGCTCTGGGTGGACATCGGGGAGCGGAGCTTGAGGATGCGGAGCATGTTGTAGAAGCGCTCGGGACGTCCGAGGTCCCAGATCAAAAGTATCGGGCTCAGCACCATGGTGCCGAGCACCGTGTAGCGGCTGGCGCGGGTGAGCGCTTCGTCTTTGTGACCGAGGATCTGGGTAATGGTGGAGAACAAGTGGACGCCTGCTCCTATCCCGCCGATCCAGAAGTACACCGGGATCTGCCAGGTCCAGTGGGCGTGCTTTATGGGCGGGATGCCGTAGTAATTCTTGTCCCCGCGCCCAGGATCCGTCTCGGGATGGTGCGAGGTCTCGACCTTCCCGTTGCTCTGCCGGACGCCGTCCTGCGTCGTATCGCTCACCTATCTCCCCCTAGTCCCTGAACGCCAGCGCCACCACCGCCCCGAGTACTGCGCCAGCGACCATACTGGCTATGGTTCCTCCCTTGACCTTCTCCTGCGGCAGGTAGGGATGACGGGGAAGGTTGTAGGTCTCGGGTTCGTCCATGAGGATGAACTTCGAGTGGTTGCCCCCGATCCCGCCTGTCCCCCCTACCTCAGGCGTGCCCCAGACGTAGGCCTGGCTGTAGCCCTTGTTGTGAAGCTCCTGTACCCGCTCTTCGGCGATAGCCTTCAGGTCCTCGACCTCACCGAAAATGATGGAGTTGGTCGGGCACGCCTTGGCGCAGGCCGGTTCGAGGCCGTCGCGTTGGCGGTCGTAGCAGAGGGTGCATTTGAAGGCGCGGCCATCGTTCGGGACCTGGGTTATGACGCCGTAAGGACAGGCGGGGACACAGTAGCCGCAGCCGTTGCAGATGTCGGGCTGGATGTAGACGTTGTCGAACTCGTTGCGGATGATGGCGCCTGTCGGGCACGCTTGCTGGCACGGCGCCTCGACGCAGTGCTTGCACACGTCGCTCATGAAAGCCCAGCGTCCCAGGGCGTCGAGCTCGGCCCCGCCGGGCAGCGGTTCCGTCACATCCTCGGCGAGCGCTACGAGGTCCACATCTCCGGTCAAGCGGCGCTTCTTCGGGTTCTCTATGAAGGCGACGTGGCGCCAGGTGGTGCCCGAGAGTTGCTTTGTGTTGTCATAGGAGTCGCCCGTCAGCTCGTAGCCGTCGGCGGGGAGCTGGTTCCACTGCTTGCAGGCAACTTCGCAGGCCTTGCATCCTATACAGACCGTCGTATCGGTCAGGAACCCCGTCGCCACCGGCCCCTCCCTTCCATCGCCTTCCGCCTTACCTCCTCGACCGACGATGCCGGATCTTTGCTTATGCGGAACATCTTGTGCCCGAGGGCGACGCGCTGGGGGGTGAAGATCCTGTCGACCATCCCCGTGCCCATGTTGTAGTAGACGCCCGGCTCGAGAGCCTCCGCGCTCCTTATGGGCTTGAGGTTCTTGCCGGCCGCCTCGGGATGCTTCGAGAGCCAGACCCCGAGGTCCATGAGATCCTGCTGCATCATCTCCCTGCTGCGGCGTTCCCCGACACTCACGCGCGCGCCTTACGGAGCGCCCAGTAGAGGAGTCCCCAGGCCGCGCCGAACACCGCGTGGTCTATTACGGGGAGCAGGACTTTCGGCGTCTTCTGGGTCCAGGGCGCCTTGTGGACGCCGGTTAGCGGCAGCCAGCTCGCCCATCCCACGCCCCAGGCCAGCACCCCGAGCGCCGACCCCACGGAGGCTTCTTCCCCGGGTCCGCCCTTCTCCCTGCGCAGGAGGCCGAAGGACATCCCCGTCCCGGCGCCGTATGCGAAGTGCGCTGCTACGGTCAGAAGGCGCCGGCCCCACGGCGAGAGTTCACCGAGGAGACCGAGTTCCTCGACGCGGTCCACGACCTGCATCGGGGCTGTCTCGAAGACCAGCCCTACCTTTGACCAGGCCTGGCGCAGCCCGGTCAGCACGAGCGTGGCTCCCAGTCCGCTGAGGACTCCTGTCAGGGCCCTGTCTCTTGCGGCCATGCCCCTACACCCGGCCCGCTTCGAGGTTGGCCGTGAAGGCTTTGGCTTCGTGGATGGCGACGTTCGCTTCGAGGGCGACCGGGATCAGGTCGTTGACCACGTCGCCTTTGACCAGGCCGCTGGGACCCCAGTGGTACGGGAGGCCGATAGTGTGAAGCTTCTTTCCCTGGAAGTCGTAGACCGGGATGCGGTCGGAGACCAGGGCCTTGCAATGTATCCTGCCGCGGCTCGTGGAGATGGTCACCCAGCCGGTATTGTTCACGCCCTTCTCGGCGGCCAGCTCGGGGCTGATCTCGCAGAACAACTCGGGCTGCAGCTCGGAGAGCCAGGGGATCCAACGGCTCATCGCCCCGCTGGTGTGATGCTCGGTCAGGCGGTAGGTGGTTACGACGTACGGGAACCTCGGGTCCTCGGGCGGGTTGTACGGGTTGTCCGGCCTGTCCATGAGCCTTACCGCCGGGTCGTACTGGACGTTGTCGTAGAGCAGGTTCGGGACCGGCGACTCGACGGGCTCGTAGTGGACCGGGAGGGGACCGTCGGCCAGGCCCACGGGGGCGAAGAGCCAGCCGAGCCCGTCGCCGTTGACGATGAAAGGTCCGTCTCCGGGTATGGCGTCGTCGCCCCTGGCATCAGGCTCGGGCCTGTAATCCGGCCGCTTGGTCGCCGTGAAGTCGGGGATGTCCTGGCCGACCCACTCGCCCTGCTGCTCGTCCCACCAGACGTACTTTTTCTCTTCGGACCAGGGTCTGCCCTCGGGGTCGGCGGAGGCCCGGTTGTAGAGGATGCGACGGTCTGCGGGCCAGGCCCAGCCCCACTCGTTCGCCGCCGGGGGCTGATCCGTCTGGGGCTTGCGCCTTCTGGCCTGGTTGACGCCGCCTGAGTAGACGCCCGAATAGATCCAACCGCCGCAGGCCGTCGTGCCGTCGTCTTCAAGCTCGGCGAAGCCGCCGACCGGCCGGCCGTCGGCCACGGTGTAGCCGCTGATCTCTTTGAGGATGCTCTCTATGTGTGGCTCCTCGCGTTCGCCCTCGGTCGGATAGTCCCAGGTCATAGCCTTTATGAGCGTGTCGCGCGGCTCTTCGGAGTCCTCGTAGAGTTCCTTGAGCCTGCGCCCCAGATAGAAGACGAACCAGGCGTCGCTCCTGGCATCGCCCGGCGGTTCGACGGCCTTGTCGTGCCACTGCAACATGCGCTGGGTCTGGGTGAAGGAGCCGTCCTTCTCGGCGACGAGAGCAGAGGGGATGAAGAAGACCTCCATTGCGCACTCCTCGGGGTTTACGCCTTCCATCTTCCAGGTGGTGGCTGTCTCTATCTCGTAGGCGTCGAGGACCACGAGCCAGTCCAGGCTCCTCAGGGCATCCTGGGCCAGCTTGACGTGCGGCCCGCCGACCGCGAAGTTCTGCCCGAAGACGAAGCAGCCCTTCACGTCCCCGTCCTTCATGTCGACGATCGTCGGGTAGTAGGAGTAGTCACCGGACAGGCGCGGGAAGTGGTCGAAGACCTCGTCGCCCCTCGCGGGGTCGAAGGCCTCGCCGTACCAGGCCTTGAACAGGCTGGTTATGTATTTGGGGAAGTTGTTCCACCACCCCGTGGAAGCCGTCTGGCTCTCCACGTAGTCGCTCCAGGTGTCGTTGTCCATGTTCACGTCGGGCATCGGCAGGTAGCCGGGAAGGATGTTGTAGAGGGTCGCTATGTCCGTCGAGCCCTGGATCGTCGCGTGCCCGCGCAGGGCCATGATCCCGCCGCCGGGACGTCCTATGTTGCCGAGGAGGAGCTGCAGGATGGCGGCGGTGCGGATGATCTGGACGCCCTTGGAGTGCTGGGTCCAGCCAACGGCGTAGCAGAGCGAGGTCGTCTTCTCGGGCGTCGAGTTCTCGCAGATGGTCTCGGCGACCTCGAGGAAAGCTTCCTGAGGTGTGCCGCAGACCTTCTCGACCATCTCCGGCGTGTATTTGGCGAAGTGGCGCTTGAGGAGTTGGAAGACGCAGCGCTCGTGCTCTAGCGTCGGGTCGGTAGGACGCGGCTCGTCCTCGTTCGGCGCCGACTCCCCGCCGACGCCTTCGCCGATAAGGCGGCCCTGGCTCCCCCCGACGGCGGCGTAGTCTATGGGCGTGCCCTCGTAGCGCCAGCTCGACGGGTCGTATCGCCTACTTTCCTCATCCCAGCCAGAGAACAGGCCCGAGATGCCCGCCTCTTCGAACTCCTCGGTGACGAGGGTCGCGGCGTTGGTGTAGTGGACGACGTAGTCCATGAAGTACCGCTCGTTCTGGATAACGTAGTTGATCAGGCCGCCCAGGAAAGCTATGTCCGTGCCCGGTCTAAGTGGGGCGTAGATGTCGCACAGCGCAGAGGTGCGCGTGAAGCGCGGGTCGACATGGATGAGCTTCGCGCCCCTCTTCTTGGCGATCATCGGGTGCCGGAAGCCTACCGGGTGGGCCTCTGCCATGTTGGAGCCTTCGATCAAGATGCAGTCGGAATTCTGCAGGTCCTGCAGGGTAGTGGTGGCCCCGCCCCTACCGTACGTGATGCCCAGACCGGGCACCGTGGAGCTGTGTCATATCCGCGCCTGGTTAGTAATGCGCACGAAGCCCAAAGAGTGGAAGAGCTTGGTTATGAGGTAGTTCTCTTCGTTGTCTATCGTGGCCCCGCCGATCGAGGCGACCGCCGTCGAGCGGCTGAGCTTCTTACCCCTCTCGTCGGTGTCCTGCCAGTTTTCGTCGCGCGTGTTCTTGACCCTATCGGCGATCATGGCGAGCGCCTCTTCTAAGCTGAGGTCCTCCCACTCCGCCGAATACGGCCTGCGGTAGCGGACCTTCGTCCAACGGTAAGGCGAGACGTGCAGCCCGAAGGCCGCAGACCCCTTGGGACAGAGGGTACCGGCGTTTATGGGGCTATCAGGATTTCCCTCTATATCTATGATACGTCCGTCCCGATGGTAGACGAGAGTCGAGCAGCCTACCGCGCAGTAGGGACAGACGCTGACGGTCTTTTCTACTCCCTCATCGAAGATGCGCGAGCGGATGTCACGGGTCGCCGGGCTTACGGGGTGCTCGACCGTCGTGCCGACATGATTCCGGATCTTCTTCCAAAGACCATCTTTCTCCGTGAGCTTGAAGAGCATGCGTGGCCCCTTCTAGGCAAGAATGTCGTTGTCAGAACTCTCCCCTGATTCTAACCTTATTCATTCCCTCACGAAACTATGCTCCCACCCGTCGCGCAACCGTACCAACCACCTGTATATGTAGTCTCGTTCTTGCACCGACACGCTACATCTGGTACTTTGTCCGGAGTGGGTTTCGGGGGAAAGGAGCTAGCCTGGATATCTGAGATGCGCTCCTGCAACGGCAAAGGAAAGTTTGGCGGCGCGGGCGAGTGGGAATAGGAATTATTGAATTTGATCGTCTCCGGCTAACGGGAAAGGAGAGATTCAGCTAATGGCTGACAACAGGGTAGTGGTCTACAAAGGGCCAGGCGAGGTAGCGGTAGAGGACATCGAGTACCCGAAGCTCGAGGTCCCAGAAGAGGTCGCCGATGCGATGGGTATGACCAAGGCAGCCCCGCACGCCGTCATCCTTAGGATCGTCGCCACCAACATCTGTGGCTCCGACCAGCACATGGTGCGCGGGCGGACGACGGCCCCCGTCGGGCAGACTCTGGGGCATGAGATCACGGGCGAGGTCATCGAGAAGGGCAACGACGTCCAGTTCATCGACGAAGGCGATATCTGCTCGGTGCCCTTCAACATCGCCTGCGGGCGCTGCAGGAACTGCAAAGAGCGCAAGACAGGCGTCTGCCTGAACGTAAACCCGGCTCGCGCGGGCTCTGCCTACGGGTATGTGGACATGGGCGGCTGGACCGGCGGGCAGGCCGAGTACGTCATGGTGCCTTTCGCCGACTTCAACTTGCTCAAGTTCCCGGATAGGGATCAGGCGCTGGAGAAGATTCTTGACCTCACCATGCTCTCGGACATCTTCCCAACCGGCTACCACGGCGCCTACACGGCCCAGGTCACGACCGGTTCGACAGTCTACGTAGCCGGCGCAGGCCCTGTGGGGCTCGCGGCGGCCTACTCGGCGCAGCTACTCGGCGCGGCCGTCGTCATCGTCGGCGACCTCAACGACGACCGGCTGGCGCAGGCGCGTTCGTTCGGTTGCGAGACCGTCAACGTCGGCGGGGACGCGGAGCTTCCCGACCAGATCGCCGAGATCGTCGGCGAGCCCGAGGTCGACTGCGCGGTCGACGCCGTCGGCTTCGAGGCGTCCGGACGCGGCGGCGAAGAGGCGCCTGCTGTGGTCCTGAACTCCGTCCAAAGCATCACGCGTGCCGGCGGCTCACTCGGCATACCTGGCCTGTACGTGACTGGCGACCCAGGAGCAGCCGATCCGGACGCCCAGGAGGGGACGCTCAAGATCCGGTTCGGACTCGGCTGGGCCAAGAGCCACGCCTTCTTCACCGGCCAGTGTCCGGTCATGAAGTACAACCGCGGCCTGATGATGAGCATCCTGCACGACAAGGCCCACATCGCCGACGCCGTCAACGCCACGGTCGTCACCCTCGACGAGGCCCCCGAAGGCTACAAGGACTTCGACAAGGGCGCGGCCAAGAAGTACGTCCTCAACCCGAACGGCTACATCAACGCGTAGCACCACTGACAACGAGGACGATTCCGAGGGGTCGGATCTCTCCGGCCCCTCTTCCTAACTTCACCGGAGCTCGACGCTATACTTTCGTCGCGATCGATCCGAGAAGGTTGTGGAATGGAAACGGTTGAGAGTCGGGCAGAACAGAGGGTTCTCCTTCGCAACATAAGCTGGGAAACCTACGAGCGGCTGCTTGATGAGCGAGGAGACAGCAGGGTACCGCGGTTGGCCTACGACCGGGGAGACCTGGAGATCATGAGCCCTTCTTCGGAGCACGAGAGTGTAGCTTACTTCGTCGCGCTGCTCGTCGCGGTGCTCGCCGAAGAGATGCGCGTCAACGCGTACGGCGTAGGCTCTACGACCTACAGGCACGGCGATATCGGGCGAGGTTTCGAGCCCGACGCCAGCTTCTACATCAGGAACGAGGAGCGCATCCGCGGCAAGCCCAGGATAGACCTGTCTGTGGACCCGCCACCAGATCTGGTTATCGACGTGGACATCACCAGCCCCTCTCTCGACAAGTTCCCGATCTACGCTCGTTTGGGCGTCCACGAGGTCTGGCGCTACGATGGAACCCGTGCCACCATCTTCTTGCTGGAAGAGGGAGAATACGTTGAAGCCGGGGAGAGCGTAGCTTTGCAGTCGCTCACAAGCGGCGATCTTACCCACTTCGTCGAAGAGAGCACCTCGCTAGGAAGCACGGACTGGCTTCGCAGGGTAAGGGAGTGGGCGCGGGGCAACGTCACCGGCTGAAGCAGCCCGGTCCCCGTTTCCTGTCTCCGGTACGCTATAGAATTACGACGTGAGCGTCGAAAAGAGTATTCGATGGAAACGGTAAAGACTCCGGCGGAGCAGAGGGTGGTTCTTCATAACATAGGTTGGAACACCTACGAACGTCTGCTCGCCGACCATGAGAACAATAGCGCGCCGCGTTTTACTTACGATCGGGGAGAGCTGGAGATAATGAGCCCGTCACCCGAACACGAGAAGTTCAACCGACGCATAGCACAACTCGTGTTGGCCGTGGCCGAGGAGCTAGACATCGAAGCCGAAGATCTCGGCTCGACGACCTTCAGGCGCGAAGACCTAGAGCGCGGCTTCGAACCCGACTCCTGCTTCTACATCCAGAACGAGGAGCAGGTTCGTGGCAAGGAACGCATAGATCTGGCCGTCGACCCGCCACCGGACCTGGTGATCGAGATAGATATCACCAGTCCTTCCTTTAACAAGCTCCCCATCTACGCCCAGATAGGCGTCCCCGAGGTCTGGCGCTACAATGGAGAACGGATGACGATCCTGATTCTCGAAGGCTCCGACTACGCAGAGACAACCGAGAGCATCGTCCTCCCGCCCGTCACGAACGGCGTTCTCACCGACTTCGTCGAGAAGAGCAAGACCACCAGGCGCACGGTCTGGCTCCAGAGGGTGCGCAACTGGGCGCATAAGCGTAGCGAGCCTGGCGCCGTAAGGTAGTCTCGACCGGAACAGAGCCCGCTTTGTTCTTGGACGCTCAACGCACGAAGCCTGCGACGTGATCCTCGAACTTCTTGCTAAGCACGTCGAACCGCCCGATCCACTCCTCCGCTTCCTCGCTCAGCCTGCCGTAGACCCGCACGTCCAGAGGCTTGACGGTGGCGAAGAACCTCTCGAACTCCTCCCACCCCGAGATCATCTCGATGTGATCGATCATGCGATCCCGATCCGAGAAGGTGAGGATCGCGCCCGCTTCGGTTGATTCCGGGCTACCGTAGAAGTGGACCGCGATCAGTTCCTGAACCCCTTCCGCTTCGAGTCTTCGGGAGGCGGCCTCGATGGCGTCCGCGAACTCCTCGAAGGGTCGGGTCAGCTCCAGCACCTCGACGAGGGTGACGTACTCTCTTGCCGGTGATTTCATGCGGGTTCCCTATCCACAGAACGAGGGCGAAGCTGAACAGGGCGGCGCTCTCTTCGCACAGCCGCATCGTCAATTCCATGCTCTCCAGTCCGTACGAGACGGCGGCTCTGACGTAGATCGCTCTTGCCCGTACGTCGGCGCTAAGAACGTCGTCTCTCTCCAACATCGCTTCGGCGTAGCGACGCCCCTCGCCCTGATACCCGTGGTACCACCAGAACAGCCACATCACCCACGCGAACTGCACGGCGGTCTCCGTTTCGCCCTCTTCTAGCAACCATCGCATGGCGGCACGCAGGTTGTCGTGCTCCCTCTCCAGGCGCGCCAGCCACACCACCTGCTGGCGCCTCTTGAGTTCAGGCTCCGCCTGTTCGGCCAGTCCGAGGAAGGACTTGGCGTGCCTAAGCCGTAACTCTCCCGCTTCGCCGGACTCCTCTAGCTTCTCCTGTCCGTGTTGCCTGACCATCTCAAGGAGCCGGTAGCGCGCCTCCTCCCCATCCCGCTCGGTGACCAACACCAACGACTTCCACCAGATCCGAGAGCACTTCCAGCACGGCGTCTTCTTCGATGTCCCCTCCCGCGCAAACCTCCTCGGCCGCTTCCAGGGTGAAGCCCCCGGCGAACACCGACAGACGCCGGAAGAGGGCGCGCTCCTTCTCACCAAGCAGCTCGTGGCTCCATTCGAGGGTCGCCTCAAGGGTCTTCTGGCGGGGGTCCGCCGTACGGCTTTCGCTCTTCAGCAGCCGGAAGCTGTCGGCCAGGCGCGAGGAGATCTGCTCCACGGAGAGCACCCTCGTCCTCGCCGCCGCGAGCTCTATGGCAAGTGGGATGCCATCCAGGTTTCGGCACAGCCGCGCGACAGCCGAGGCGTTCCGCCCGGTGAGCTCGAAGCTCGGGCTTGCGTATCTGGCCCGTTCGACGAATAGACGGATGGCCTCGTAGCGCTCCAACTCTTCTGGGGGAGGGGGATGACCGGAATCCGGCAAGGATAGTGGTGGCACTAAAAGGACCGTCTCGCCCGCGACCCCCAATGCCTCGCGGCTGGTCGCGAGGACGCGTAGGTTCGAGCAGGAGTGCGGCAGGGCGTCGGCGAGCCGGGCGCAAGCCTCTATGAGGTGCTCGCAGTTGTCCAGGATCAGGAGCGTCTCCCTGGATGCAAGATGGTCCGCGAGCGTCTCGCCCAAGGAGCGACCCGGTTGCTCGCGCACCTCCAGGACCGAGGCCACCGCCTGCCCCACGAGCTCCGGATCTGAGAGTGAGGCGAGGGCCACCCACCACACCCCGTCCTCGAACTCCCCCACCGCCAGGGCGAGGCGCGTCTTGCCCGAGCCACCCGGTCCGGTGAGCGTCAAGAGGCGATGATGGTCCAGCAGCCTCTTGGCCTGGGCAGTCTCTCGCTCGCGTCCGATCAAGCTACTCAGGTGGAGCGGCAGGTTGTCGTTGGGGCTCGTGCGCCCGGGCGTCATTGGGAACTCTACCGACTCACCAAGGTCAACTGCGGTGTTCCTCCGAGACAGCTCTGGCGTCTCCGGCATCTCAGACAACGCTCCTGAATCTTATGCCGATCGCAACCTCAGGGATGCCGCCGGTGATCCTCTACCCGACAGGAACCGCCTAGCACCTATTGCAAGTATAACAATCGTTACTCACACGGGTAAGCACGGAGGAGATGCTTCACCCCAGCAAGATAGCCATTACGGGGCTGAGGGACCCGGCTCCCCACGCCTGACGCTGTAGCCGATCTCTTGTAGCTGCGCGAGCAGCCGGAGCTCGGCCGCCTCTGCGTCCCCGCCAACGTACCCTAGCGGGACGCTCATCTTCTGCTCCCCGTAGGGACCGGCGAAGTGGATGAGGATGCTCGTCTCGTCCCTGGCCACGGTCGCCTCGGGATAGCGAGCGACGTTCGGGAGGCCCATCAATCTCAATCTGGTTGCCCGATCCGCTCGTTCATCGTCCATGCATGCTAACACGCTGCCGCTGATACACTCTAAGTAAGACCGGACCAGGAGAGGCCGATGCTGGAGAAGACCTCGGACAGAGTCAGGCGCGGGAGCAAGACGAAGACGCGGGTACGGGTCGTGGAGGACGGTCGGATGCGCGTGCGGCCCGACACGCTAGCGACAGAGGAGCCGATGGAGATAAGGCTCCTGGCCGGGCAGACGACGCAGACCGTCGCCGTTACGATGCGCACCCCAGGGGCTGACTTCGAGCTCGCTGCGGGATTCCTGTACGGAGAAGGCATCATTGACTCTCCCGACGACGTTCGGAAGATCAGTTACTGCGTAGACTCCGACCTCGACGCCGAGCAAAGGTACAACATCGTGAACGTCGAGCTGCGCGGCGGGCGTGAGTTCGACCTCAGGCCGCTGGAGAGGCACTTCTACACAACGAGCGCCTGTGGCGTGTGCGGCAAGGCCAGCCTGGAGCAGTTGGAACTGCGCGGCTGCCCGGTGATGACCGCCGGTCCCGAGGTTTCGGCTGAGGTCCTCACCACCCTGCCCGAGAAGCTGAGGGCGGCGCAGGGGCTCTTCGACGCGACGGGCGGCCTGCATGCTGCGGCCCTCTTCGACGAGGAAGGTGAGCTTATCGCGCTGCGGGAAGACGTAGGAAGGCACAACGCGATGGACAAGCTCGTCGGGTGGGCGCTCCTGGAGGGCAGGCTGCCGCTCACGGATCACATCGTCATGGTCAGCGGCCGGAGCAGCTTCGAGATCCTGCAGAAGTCCCTGGCCGCCGGGGCCCCCGTAGTGTGCGCTATCTCGGCCCCCAGCAGCCTCGCCGTCGATGTGGCCAGGCAGTTCGGCATGACGCTGGTCGGCTTCCTGCGCGACTGTAGATTCAACGTCTATGCCGGAAGCGAGCGCATCCGGATCTAGGATAGGTTACACAGGGGTGCGGCGAGGGCGGTTCGCGAACCGCCCCCACAGGCAGACCGCTCCAGAGGTCGCTACCCCGTGAACAGGGCGACGACACCCAAAAGCGTCTGGTAGATGCCCCAGGCGAGCGGTATCAGGAC
>Ga0196962_10000194_pt1 | contig 32098 bp, 28 predicted proteins | sample S3v_20metaG_FD_183186 | JGI IMG/M metagenome (GOLD analysis project Ga0196962, IMG submission 183186) | Soil microbial communities from Anza Borrego desert, Southern California, United States - S3+v_20 | ecosystem: Environmental > Terrestrial > Soil > Desert | place: USA: California | collected...
TCGGCATCGATGCTGACACCGACGTTCTGGAGTGCACATACTTCAACGAGCTCCAGGAGGGTGCGCTCAAGATCCTGAAGAATAGCACCAAGGGCGGGGCCGTCTCGCAAGCCGGGGCAGTCTTCTTCTACGACGGCTCTAGTGTGACCGACAACGGCGCAAATGACGAGGACCCAGACGTCGGAGAGGTGTGCGTCTCCGGGCTCGACCTCGGTGACTACACAGTCAACGAAACGTCGCCTCCTGATGGCTACGGCGACGCCTCTCAGTCAGACCTGACGGCCACGGTCGTCACCGGCACTAACTGCACCGACAACCAGCCCACCGGAACGGGTGTCGTGACCTTCACCAACGCGCCGCTGGCGGACATCCAGGTGAACTTCCGTGACGGCGGATCGGGCGAGACGTCGGTGACTTCGATGACCTGTGACAATACCGGAACGACCCCCAACACCACGCCTGCAAGCGGGTGGGACGATTCGGTGACCCACGAGAATATTTCGATCGACCCGTCCCCGAGAACCGTCACCTGCACGATCGAGATCGATCCGTAAGCTAAGAAAGGAGTCACATCGAGAGAGGGTGGGGCAGCGCCCCACCCTCTTCTTTTGCGCGGGAGTAACTTTTCGGATGGGATTTTGGACGTTATTGGTGGGGCGCTGCTTACAACGTCCACAACAACGCTCTTCCTCCACGCGAGGCCAGGGAGTAACGGTGCCAACCTGGACATTACTTCCTGCACATACCTTCGGCACGATCCACAGTAGAACCCTGGGCAACAACGAAGTCGTAAATCGTATGCAGTGCGGGCGTGATCCAACGCTGCCAAACCACCATCGAGAGTAACAAACATTCCAAAATACTGCATTTGGGGTATGCTAAAAGTCTCGCGAAGCCGCAAAATGGTGTCTTGAGTGCAACGAGAGGCAAAATCGCGAACCGCTACACGCGCGCGAAGGGAGGCCGAAGAAGTGCTGAGACGCAGCCTGACCGCTGTGCTCGCCCTCCACCAGACAGACCTCCGGTGCGACGGTGACGGCGGAGATCGAACTGCCAGAGATTACGGAGGACTCCGGCGATGCAAAATGAGATAAAGCGGCTCGTCCTCGCCGACGATCACTACCTCTTAAGGAGAGGATTCCGGAGCTTGCTAGGCGACGAGCCCGGCCTGGAGGTAGTCGGCGAAGCGTCGACAGGACTCGAGGCCATCGAAATCTGCCGGCGTCTGGCGCCGGATCTCGTACTCATGGACGTCCGCATGCCCGAGATGGACGGCATCACGGCGACCCGCCGCATCAAAGGCGAGCAGCCCGGCGTAAGCGTACTCATGGTGACCATGCACGAGAACCCCGACTACCTGCTCGAAGCGATTGATGCCGGCGCCGCCGGCTACGTGCTCAAAGACGCACCTGCAGACCGCCTGATCAACGCGGTCCGCAGAACCCTGGACGGCGAGTCTCCACTCAACCAGGAACTCGCCACGCGACTCCTCAGGCAGTTGGCCGAAGAGAAACATCGCAACTTCTATCGTCCTCCCTCACAGCGCCATGAGCCTCCGGACGACGCGCTTACGCCCCGCGAGACGGAAGTCCTCGGGCTTCTGACCACCGGGCAGACTAACCAGCAGATCGCGCAGACATTGACCATTAGCAAGGGGACGGCCAAGGTGCACGTGGAACGGATAATCCGCAAGTTAGGGGTCTCGGATCGCACCCAGGCGGCCGTGCGCGCTATCGAACTGGGATTCACTTCTCTGGATACAAGGCGGCAGCCTTATCCCTGACGTTTCAGCACGCTCCAGCCTCCGGCTGTCGCTCGTCAGCATTTCAGCACGCCGCCTGGCGGCGGCTCTCAGCACGTCAGCTTTTCCTCTGATGGCCCCGCCAAGCTCGCGAATGGGAACGCTGCAAGGGGAGCTGCTCCTTACAGGCGGCAGCTATACTCCTGCTGAAATGCTGAAGTGCTGAGAGGCTGACAAGCGAAGGCGTCAGCTTGAGCGTGCTGAAATGCTGGTATGTGCCGTTAACATATACGTTTCGTTTGATTGTATAATCGGCATGTTCGGCGCTCACTGCGGTGAGAGCGAGGAGGGTGCCGGCGATAGATATTGTTCGGTACGAGGAGGTTTCGGTTGACGGAGCAGAGAGGAGCGGTGTCCGGCCCGGACCCTGCCGAGCTCTGGCGCCAGTGGATGGAGTCGGGGAGCAAGGTGTGGTCGGAGATGGCCGGTGCTCAGGGGCGCCAGGTCGACCCTTACGGGGCTTATCGCCGGTGGTTCGAAGGCGTGCAGGAGATTCAGGAGCGGATGGTCGGGACGGTCCCCGAGCGTGTCGCCGGCGATCCTGGGGTCAACGACCTGTGGCGGCGGTGGTTCGAGCTGAGCCTGGACTCCTGGAGAAAGACCGCCGAGATGGGTCAGAACGCGATGGAGGTACTGCCGCGCTGGATGCAGATGCTAGACGAAGCGCGTACCAACTTGCTGGCCGGAGGCGCACCGCCGAGCGACCCCTTGCAGTTCGCAGCCCAGTGGTACAACGCCACGAGCGGTCCCTTCTCGGACTTTGTGGGCGACGTCATCGAGCGTGAGGAGTTCCTCGAGCCTTCGAGCCGCTTTCTACAGAGCTACGCCAGCTTCTACAAAGTTTTCAAGCGCAACTCCGAGGACCACCTCAAGAACCTCCAGCTCCCCGTCCGCTCGGACATCTCCAGGATCGCCGGCCTCGTCGTAAACCTGGAGGAGAAGGTGGATCGCATCGAGGAGGTTCTCGAGGACTTCGAGTACGGCTACGCCGAGCCAGCCACGACCGAGTCGATCGAGAGGCTCGAGACGCGACTCGACAGGGTCGAGGGCAAACTCGATAGGCTGCTCGTAGCGCTCGAAGGCGGTATTGAGGACGGCGGCCCACGGGCGGAGACCAACGGTGCGGGCGGCGAGATCAAGGCCACTGATGCCGCGAGGCGCGAGGCGCGTGAGATGGGCGTCGATTTGGCCGAGGTAGCAGGGACCGGGGCCGACGGTCAGGTCACCGTCGAGGACGTGCGCAAGAAGGGAGAGAGCTAGATGACCGAGACGGCCAACTACGGTGCGGTTCCCACCTCGGGCGACGCCGCTATACCGGCGGACGTAGAGAACTTCTTCGACAAGTACAGCCGCGGGATGAAGATCGTCGTCGAGGGCGCCCAGGCCGACACGGGCCAGACACCCAAGGAGACGGTCTGGACCAAGAACAAGGCGAAACTCTACCACTACGCCCCCAACGCCCAGAAGAAGCATCCCGTCCCAATCCTCATGGTCTACGCCCTCATCAACAGGCCTTACATACTCGACCTCATGCCGGGCAACAGCTTTATCGAGTACCTTGTAGGCGAGGGTTTCGACGTCTACATGCTGGACTGGGGCGTGCCGGGCGACGAAGACAAGGACCTCACCTTCGAGAACTACGTACTCGACTATCTGCCGAGGGCCGTAAAGAAGGTCCTCAGGCACTCGCACTCCGACGAGCTCACCATACTCGGCTACTGCATGGGCGGCACGATGAGCGCCATGTACGCCTCGCTGTTCCCCGAGCACCTGAAGAACCTCATCCTCATGACCGCCCCCGTGGAGTTCCCCGTAGGGGAGATGGGTCTCTACAGCCTGTTTACGAGCGAGAAGTACATGAACCCCGGGCTGCTCGCCGACGCCTTCGGCAACATCCCCGGCGACCTCATCGACACGGGCAACAGGATGCTAAAGCCCGTGACCAACTATGTCGGCACCTACGTGAACATGTGGGAGCGCATCTTCGAGGAGAAGCCGATGGAGACCTGGCTCGCGATGAACAAGTGGGTCAACGATGGGCCCCCCTTCCCGGGCGCGGCGTTCAGGCAGTGGATCACGGAGTTCTACCAGCAGAACAAGCTGGCCAAGGGCGAGATGATCCTCCGGGGCCGCCGCATCGACCTCTCGAATATCAGGGTCCCCCTACTAAACATCGCCGGCAAGAAGGACCACATCTGCACCCTCCCGCAGGCCGAGGCCACGATGAACCTCGTCGGCAGCGAGGACAAGGAGTTCTTCGTCCTCGACGCAGGCCACGTCGGCCTCATGACGGGCCGCGGCGCAAAGAAAGGACTCTGGCCCAAGGTCAGCGACTGGCTGAGCACCCGCTCTGGCGGGTAGCGGAAGGGCAAGCCCTCCCGCTACCCGCGCTGGTCAGCATTTCAGCACGCCGCCCGGCTTCGCCGGGCGGCTTTTCAGCATTCCAGCGTGCCTGCCGTCGGGTCTTCCTTATGCCTGAAACCTGTAGCCTGATACCTATTTCTCCTTCACGTAGGTTCCCGGGGCGTCCTCTATAGGCGGGTACGTTTCGCTGCCCATCTCGGGGGGGTCTACCATCTCTCCGGAGTGGGCATCGAGCCACTTGGTCCAGTCTTCCCACCAGGAGCCCTCGTGTTCTTTGGCCTGTTCGCGCCACTGTGCGGGGGTATGGAAGGCGCCGCCGTTCTCGGTCGCCCAGTAGCGGCCCTTGCCCTTGGATGGGGGGTTGATCATCCCCGCTATGTGGCCCGAGTTGGCGAGGGTGAAGCGGGTGGTGCCGTTCGCAAGCCTGGAGATCTTCCACGCCGAGGCCCAGGGGACTATGTGGTCCTTCTCGGCCCCCACGGCGTAGATGTCGCCCTCGATCCTGGAGAGATCGATGGGACGGCCGTTTATCTCTACCTTGCCTGGCTTTATGAGGTTGTTCTCCAGGTAGGTGTTGCGCAGGTAGAAGCTGTGGGCGTCGCGGGCCATGCGCGTGCCGTCCGAGTTCCAGTAAAGGAGGTCGAAGGCGGGGGGCCTCTGGCCGAGTAGGTAATTGTTGACGACGTTGGACCAGATCAGGTCGTTCGAGCGTAGCAAATTGAACATGTTGGCCATCTTGCGGTTGTCGAGATAACCGCGCTCGAGCATCTGCTGCTCCATGAACTCTATCTGCGGCTCGTCTATGAAGACGCCCGTGTCCCCTACCTCCGTGAAGTCGTGCAGAGCGACCATAAAGGTCGGCGGGCCGAAGGGGTTCTCATCGTCGCCCGCGGCGAGCCAGGAGAGCGCGATCGCGAGCAGCGTCCCTCCCACGCAGTAGCCGACGGGGTTGACTTTCTCTGATCCCGTGATGTCCCTCACGACCTCGGCCGCGGCGAGCGGTCCTTTGGTCATGTAATCGTCGAACTTGGTCTCCTCCATCGAGGCGTCCGGGTTCTTCCAGGAGATCATGAACACCGTGAAGCCCTCGTCCACCAGGTACTTGACCAGGCTGTTCTTCGGCTGCAGATCGAGGATGTAGTACTTGTTGATCCAGGGCGGTATGAACATCACAGGCGTCTCGTGCACCTGCTCGGTCGTCGGCTCGTACTGGATCAACTCTATCAGCTCGTTGCGATAGACGACCTTGCCCGGTGTGATGGCCAGGTTCTCTCCCGGCTGGAAGGCGTTCGCGTCGGTCATGCTCATGCGACCTTCTTGCAGGTCCGCGAGCAGGTTGCGGGCGCCCTCGGCGAGGCTGACTCCCCCGGTCTCGAAGGCCCGCTTGAGGGCTGCGGGGTTGGTCAGCAGATAGTTGACGGGAGCCATGGCGTCTACGAACTGCTTGAGGTGGAACCTCAGACGTCGCTGCTCGGGCGTATCCTCTCCGTCGGTCCTCTCGGCCTCGTCGAGCAGATACTCCGAGGCGAGCAGGTATGACTCCTTGAGTGTCTCGTAGAACGGGTTCTGCTCCCAATCGGGCGCCGAGAACCGCTTGTCGGGACGCCCCTCGTCCTCCTCCTGCGATGTTCCGAGACCCCAGAAACGGTTTGTGGCCTCCTGCCAGCTCCTCATCGTGGCGCCGAACAGCCTGGCATTGAAGTCCGTGGCCCTCTCTATGGCGCGCGCGGGGTCGGACATCTCGCGCGCCCAGAGTGTCTGCAACGCGCGGGTGATCTCGGCCCAATCCACGGGCAGAACGTTCTGTATGGGGTTGGCGTCCCATAGCTTTTCGACGGTGGAGAGCAAGGGGTCGTGCCTAACGGCCCCCTCGGGTAACTCCGCAGCCTCTTCTCCCGTCCTTACGCCCGGCATCATGAGCCAGGGTACGCTCGCGCCCGGCGTCGCAGTCATAGGACCCATGTTCGCCCGGATCCACTCCGACCATGCGTCGAACGGCGCCATCTCGGGCGGAACTTCGGTTCCGTGGTTACCGGTCCTGCCTTCGCTCATCTAGTCTTCCTCCTCAGAGATTCACCCGGCGGATCTCCCTCCACCGGTTCGTGTTCCGATTTACTATGGTACCCATTCTGCCAGCATCTTATAGGCGGCCGGCGGGCGGCATCACAAGATGCCGTCTCGCAATTTTCGGACCCCACGGCCGAGAGACCGTGGCAACCCCGAGATCAAGGACCGTAACCTGGTAGGTGGCTCCATCCGCCGTCCTTGGGCGCCTCGCCTTCCGGGCTTCAGGAAGGTGACCACCTCCCTGTTTACATCGGCGAACCGCTCGATAAAGACGAGGTGGCCCGCGTGGTCGAGGACGCGCAACCTGGCGCCGGGGATGGCCCCGGCGAGGGCCGCCGCGTTGGCGACCGGCACGTAACGGTCCTCGGCGCCGTGGATCACGAGCGTGGGCGAGGTTATGCGCCCCACATCCCGGGAGAGGTCGAAGCCAGCCCCTGCCCTGGCCTGCTCGTAGTAAGAGGCTTCGGAGGGCGAATCAGCGAGCCGCCAGTCTACGAGCTGCTCGAACTCATCTTCGTGCTCGGCGCGATACGTCCCCGAGGTCGCCGTCTCCAAGCCTCGCCTGACGACTCCCTCCGGAGACATGGACCCCCATCCAAGCATGTCAGACAGGGCCTGCACAGACATCGACTCGGGCCCCCTGCCACCGTAGCTGGTGCAGACCAGAACCAACCGATCGACGAGGTCGGGCCTGAGCAGAGTCAACTCCTGCCCCACAAAGCCGCCGAGGGAAGCTCCGAGCACATGGGCCTTCTTTACACCCAGGTGGTCCAGCAGCGACACCACGTCACGGACCAGATCATGGACCCCGTTCTCGAGCGCGCGCTCGCCCCTGATATCGAAGGTGATCGTCCGGAAGTGGCGCGAGAAGGCGGGAACCTGCTTGAACCAACCCCAGCGCCCAAAGCCAAGGCCGTTTATGAGGAGCAGGGGCGGCCCTTGCCCGCTGATGTCATAGTCGATGCTCGTGCTCTCGGTGATCGTCACCGGCATTCGCTACTCACCTCGATTCTCGCACCACAAAGAGCCAGGCGGCCAGAAACAGAACCGGTTATCCGGATCCAGCGCCTTCCTCTGTAGAATAGATGCACTCTGCACTTAGATGCAACATGAGAATATTCTAGTGGGTCTGATATGAGGAGCAAGTTGGTAGCGTGAAAGGCATCACTCTGGGGAGGCTTCAGGTGTTGGGGGCGCGGGCCGGAGCCCGTCCACTTCGAGAACGTTCCAGATTGACCGAGTCGACTCTGGAACCTATGCTCTTGTTGGATTGGCGCCTGGAGTCTGAGTGTGGAGGAGAGCCTGAGAACATGACCATTACGCCGGAGGGAACGCTGCAAGGGACGAGACCGGTCGACCTCATAAACGCCGCCGGCCTTCTTTCGGATGAGGAGAAGCGGGTCAGGGACCTGGTCCGCGAGTTTGTCGACCGGGAGGTCATCCCGGTTGCGGCGGACTACTGGGACAGGGCGGAGTTCCCTTTCGCGCTCCTCCCTGGGCTTGGGGAGCTCGGCCTCATGGGTGGCGTCCTCCCCGAGGAGTATGGCTGCGCCGGCTGGAACAACGTGGCTTACGGGCTCGCGATAGCCGAGCTGGCGCGGGGGTCTGGGAGCCTGGCGACGTTTTTGCACGTCCAGAGCGGGCTGGCGATGACGGCCATACACGAGCTGGGATCGGAGGAGCAGAAGCGGCGCTGGCTGGCCCCCATGGCCGGGTGCGAGAAGATCGGCTGTTTCGGCCTGACGGAGCCGGAGGCCGGGAGCGACCCTGGTTCGCTGAGAACGACGGCCGTAGAGAAGGACGGCGGCTACCTGCTAAGCGGTGAGAAGAAATGGATCGGCAACGCCTCCTTCTCGGACGTGGCGGTGATCTGGGCCAGGACCGATGACGGCAAGATCTCTGGTTTCCTCGTGGAGACCGAGAATCCGGGCTTCCGGGCCGACGTCCTCCCCCGTAAGGCCTCCCAGCGCGCCGCCTGGCAGACGCACATAACGCTGGAAGACTGCCACGTGCCCGGGGATGCCAGGCTGCCCAAAGCAGATGGCCTTGGCTCCACACTCTCTATCCTCACACATTCTCGCTACGGCGTTGGGTGGGACGGGCTCGGACAGGCGACGGACTGCTACGAGGTTGCGTTGGCGTATGCGAAAGAGCGGGAGCAGTTCGGGCAACCTATCGCTTCCTTCCAGCTCGTCCAGCAGAAACTCGTGGAGATGGTCAATGAGATCTCACTCAGCCAACTCCTCTCCATCCACGTCGGTCGCCTCAAGGACGCGGGAGGGCTAGATCCCGCCACGGTCTCGATGTTCAAGATGAACAACGTCGCCAAGGCGCGCCGGATCGCCGCGCTGGCGCGAGACGTACTGGGGGGCAACGGCATCCTGTTGGACTACCGCGTGATGGAGCACATGGCAGATATCGAGGGCGTCTACACCTACGAGGGCACCAACGACGTCAACACCCTCATCGTGGGCCAGGCCATAACAGGCCACCGCGCCTTCTCCCCCCGCCCCCCGCGTCGGGCCGAAGAGTAGCTAGTCAGCACGCTCCAGCCTTCGGCTGTCGCTTGTCAGCACTTCAGCTAGTCAGCTTTTTGCTTTCTATCGCGTTCTCAGCGCATTTACCTGCCGGCGTCGTTCCCGAGCGGGCCGTCTCGACAAGCCAAAGGGCCGAGGCTCAACGCCTCGGCCCTAGCTGACCAACTGACAAGTCGCCTGGAACAGGCGACGTGCTGAAATGCTGACTAGCTGACTCGCTCGAAGATCGCGGCTATGCCCATGCCGCCACCGATGCAGAGCGTCACCAGGCCGTACTGGCCGCCCGTGCGGGCGAGGTGGTGAAGTATCTTGACGGTCAGGACGGCGCCCGTGGCCCCGATGGGGTGTCCGAGGGCCACCGCCCCGCCTACCGGGTTCATCTTCTCCTCGGGCACCTCGAGCGTACGCTCCACGGCGATAGCGATCGACGCGAAGGCCTCGTTCGCCTCGACGACGTCGATGTCGTCGATGGAGAGCCCGGCCTTCTTGAGGGCCAGCCTGGAGGCCGGGATCATTCCGGTTCCCATAACGGAAGGGTCGACACCGGCCACGGCCGCGGAGACCAGCCTGCCCGCCACGGGCATCCCGAGTTCCTCTGCCTTACGCTCGCTGCTCACGAGCATCATGGCAGCACCGTCGTTGATGCCCGAGGCGTTCGCGGCGGTTACCGTGCCGTCTTCCTTCTTGAAGACCGGCTTCAGCTTCTGGAGGCCCTCCACGCTCGCGTTCGGGCGTATGTGCTCGTCCGTGGTGAACTGGACGGTCTCCTTCTTCTGCTTGACCTCGACGGGTACGATCTGGCCGTCGAAGAGCTCCTCTTCGTGAGCCTTGGCGGCCCGCTGATGGCTGCGCACGGCGTAGGCGTCGGAGTCTTCGCGGGTTATGCCGTACTCCTCGGCGACGTTCTCGGCCGTCACGCCCATGTGGTAGTCGTTGAAGATGTCCCACAGGCCGTCGTAGACCATGTGGTCGAAGATGTCCGCCTTGGGCATCCCCATCCTGTAGCCGTAACGGCCCTTATCCAGCAAGAAAGGCGCCCTGTCCATGTTCTCGATACCGCCGGCCATGACCACGTCGGCGTCGCCCAGGGCTATCTCCTGCGCCGCAGAGACTATGGCCTGAAGCCCCGAGCCGCACATCCTGTTCAGGGTCATGCCTGGGACCTCCACGGGGAGGCCGCTCTTTATGCCGACCTGGCGTCCAGGGTTCATGCCCTGGCCCGCGGAGAGGATGTTACCGACGATAATCTGGTCGACCTGGTCGCCCTCGATCCCCGCGCGCGAGAGGACCTCTTTGCCGACCGTGGCCCCGAGTTCCGTCGCCGGCGTGTCCTTGAGCGAACCGCCGAAAGTCCCTATACCCGTCCTGAGTGGCGTCGAGATGACTATCTCGCCGACACCGTTTCCGTTGCCAAAGCTCACCTTATCTCCTTCCGTCTCTTCCAGGTAAGAGGATACATCAAAAGACAAGGCCCAGACTTTGAGGCCCGGGCCTTTCAATACGCTCTTCCAGTGTCTCGCCCACCGCCTACTGGTTGGCCCTGCGCTGCACCTCGTCCAGGTTGCCCTTGTAGTAGGCGAACATGGAGTTCAGGAAGTCCGTGTAGGCGTTCACCGACTCCTGGGCCAGCGCCTGGGAGGCCTCCCTCTGCTTGCGCTGTTGCTCGATCAGGTCCTCAGACAGGGCCCTGTTGCCCTCGGCCTGGGTCCTCAGGTTGTTGATAACACCGTTGAAGAAGTCCTGCGTCAACTGGGCGTTGAGCTCCTGGGCCGTGACGGTGCGGTCCGCGATGGACTTGTAGGATTCTTTCAGCGCATCGGCGAACTTCTCCGCCGCTTCGTTCACCTGTTGCTTTTGTCTCTGGTCCACGATCTCACTTCCTCTATCTAATCCTACATATGTACTAGAACCTACCCGATATCAGGGCAGCGAAACATCAAAGAGACCGAAAAGTGAGGAGCGGACCCGAAAGCCCGCCCCCAAACGTTCGACCCTGATAGAGCTACGCTTTACCTCGTTGCCTTCCTCGCGGCCTCCAGGCCCTCCTTGTAGTAGGTGAAGGGCGCGTAAGCGAGGTCCATGTAGGCGTCGATGGACTGCTCGACAAGGGTCTGGTAGGCGTCACGCTGGTCCTCGGCGCGCTCGAAGAGCTCGCCCACGACGCTGCGGTTGCTCTCGGCCTGGTGGCGCAGCTCCTTGATGGTGCCGTCCACCATGCCCTGCGCGAACCTGACGTTCCGCTCCTGAAGGCCCACAGCATGGTCCACTACCGTCTGGTAGGTGTCCCGCGTGCTCTCAGCGAGCCTCTCTACAGCCCTGTTGGTCTTCTGCGTAGTGGCCATCTCTATCTCCTTTCTCGCGTATGACGCGAACTATTCGCCACTCTCTTCCTTGTCCTTCAACGGCCTGCCAGTGTACAGCCGGAAGAAGTTGTCCATGGTGTGCTGGTACTGCTCCAGCGACTTGGCCCAGAAGTCGAGGTACGTCCTGCCCGCGTCCGTGATGGTGTACATCCTGCGCGCAGGCCCACCCCTCGAAGTCTCCCAACTGGACTCGACGATGCCCTCTTTCTCCATCTGCCGGAGCGTCCTGTACAACGTTCCAGGGTTCATCGCCTCGAACCCGAAAGCCGAAGCCCGCTCCATGAGCTCGTACCCATACGAGTTCCACTCCCGTAGTGAGAGCAGGATCACCGGCACCAGCCAGTTTCTCGGCCGCGCCTCGACCCCACGGAACTCTCGCTCCCTGCCTCCTGTCTCCCGCTCTTCGTTGTTCATTGCGCTCTCTTCCATATACCTATGTGCATTTTACATATATGTATCAATCTGTCAAGGTTTAGCTGGGGCTCTCATTCCGAGCTTTCCTTTCAACAACGAGAACTTCGCTCCGAAGCCGGACCTCTGGTTTACGAACCCTTTATGAGGGCGTTCCGCGCATATCTGTGTGTCGAACATAAGTACGCAGTACATCTTAGCCCAAATCCGATGGGCTGTTTATCGAAATTACATAGAAAGGTGCATGACCCGCCCTGGATAGCGATGTAAGCTGGGCGTACTCCGTACGCGCGGAGGAGGGAACCGGCGTCCGTGACTACTCCTTTCCCATTCTCCTACTATCACCCCACCAGCACGGACGCCGATTCTACCGCCTCCGGCATCGTCCCACGCTTCGTCTGCACGGTGCCGGGATCTTTCTGGACCTGGAGCAGGAGTCGACATGCACCGTCTCGGTGCTTTGACCGATCTTGCACCCGAATGCCGTAGTCAATAAACTCCGTCTCACATGCGAACAGCAAAAGGAGGATAGCGTGGGCACCTTGAAAGAAGCCGTTGTCGTCGTGACCGGCGCGAGCAGGGGTCTGGGCAGAGCCATAGCCGAAGAGTTGGCTGGTGGAGGAGCCAAAGTCGTCGTCAACTACTCCAGGAGCAAGGAGCCCGCCGAGGAGTTGGTCGACCAGATCTCCGAGAGCGGTGGAGAAGCTATCGCGGTTCAGGCCGACGTCTCGGAAGCGGAGCAGGCCCAGAAGCTCATAGATCAGGCACTGGAGAGGTTCAACCGGGTAGACGTCCTGATCAACAACGCCGGGATCAACATAGACCGCACGCTCAGGAAGCTCTCCGTGGAGGACTGGGACAAGGTCATACAGGTAGACCTCAACAGCGCCTTCTACACGGTCCACGCCGTGCTGCCCCATATGACCGACCAGGGCGGGGGCAAGATCATCAACATGAGCTCCTTCGTCGGAGAGGCCGGCAATATCGGACAGGCTAACTACTCGGCGGCCAAGGCCGGGCTGCTCGGCTTCACCAAGACTGCAGCCCAGGAACTGGCCCGCTTCGGGATCACCGTCAACGCCATCTGTCCCGGATTCATAGAGACCGATATGGTCGCCAACATCCCCGAGGAAGCCCAGCAGAAACTCCTCAAACAAGTGCCCCTGGGCCGCTTCGGGAAACCGGAAGAGGTCGCCAGGACCGTCCGCTACCTGATAGAAGACGGTGACTACATCACAGGCCAATCCATAGATATAAACGGCGGTATCTACATCAGGACGTAGCGAGAGAGCGCCCCGCCTACCCACGGGCGGGGCTTCCTCCCAAAGCAGGCTGCGCAATCCTCCAGATAGGCAGCCCACCCCGTAACGCGTACGCCTCCCCGGAGTGAGCCAGCAGAGAATGCATCCAAAGGTGTACATATCTGTGCTGGACACATACGTTCAATTCGTATACAATTAACTGTCATGTAACAAAGACGACACCCTCCTTGGGTGCAGACGGTAGTGTTACCTAACCGAGAGGTGGACCTTTGAGGCTTGACGGACGAACGGCGGTTGTAACGGGGTCTGCGCGCGGGATCGGGGCGGCTGAGGCCATCCGGCTGGCGCAGGAGGGGGCGAACGTGGCGGTCCTGGATCTCTCGGCGGAGGCTTGCCGGGAGACGGTGGAGGCTATCGAGGCTGCGGGGTCGGAGGCGATCGCGATCGCCTGTGACGTATCGAGTGCGCAGCAGGTGGAGAAGGCGTTCGAGGAGATCGCACACCGTTTTGGGCGGATCGACATCCTCGTCAACAACGCCGGGCTGTTGCGCGACAACCTCTCCTTCAAGATGAGCGAGGACGACTGGGACAAGGTGCTCGACGTGCACCTCAAGGGGAGCTTCCTCTGTTCGAAGGCCGCGCAGAAGTACATGGTAGATCAGGAATACGGCAAGATCGTGATGACCAGCTCCATCGTGGCCCTGGGGAACAAGGGCCAGGCCAACTATTCGGCGGCCAAGGCCGGCCTCCAGGCGCTCGCGCGGACGCTGGCGCTCGAGCTCGGGCGTTTCAACATCAACGTCAACGCTGTGGCCCCGGGTTGGATCGAGACCGAGATGACCAAGGAAGCCGCAGAGCGGGTCGGGATGACCATGGAGGAGATGAAGGATCGCTTCGCCAAGAACATCCCCCTCAAGCGCTTCGGTAGGGTGGACGACATAGCCAACGTCGTAGCATTCCTCGTCTCCGACGACGCCTCGTACATCAGTGGGGAGACGATTTACGTCGCCGGTGGACCTTCGAGTTCGGTGATTTAGAGCAGGCAGCCTTCAGCAGTAAGCAATCAGCTTTTTGGGCGGGGTACTTCTCCCCGCCCTTTCGCTTACTTGCAAGATGGTCCTTACGGAATTTGTCGCTGGGGGCGCTGAGCGCGTCCAAACAGAGTCGGCCTACCAGGTTACGCGTGTTATGGGGGATTGCGTGACTTCGAGCCATAACCCGAAGTCGGCGGACTACTCGGAAATCCGGAAGCTGAAAGCTGATCGCTGATGGCGCGGTTCGCATTGCGAATCGCCTACGGGTTGAGTAGCAACTTACCTGTCGTCTGGCGGCCTTCCAGGGCGGAGTGGGCTTCGGCGGCTTCGGCGAGTGGGTAGGTGCTGCCGATGGTGAGTTTCAGCTTGTCCGAGGAGATCCAACCGAGCACTTCCCGGAGGCTCGGGACGAAGAGGTCGGGACGGCGCATGATCTGCGGCAGGTAGAAACCGACGATGGCGTGGCACCGCTTCATCAGGGTGGCGGGTACGATGGTCCCCCTCTCCCTGCTCGCCGCGCCGAAGACGACCATCCTGCCGAAGACGTTCAGGCACGTGAGGTTCTTCTCCGGGAAATCGCTGCCCACCATCTCGAGGATCACGTCCGCGCCTCTGCCTTCGGTGGCTTCGCGGACCTTCTCGGGCCAGTCTTCCTCCGTGTACTCTATGAGGACGTCGGCGCCGAGGGAGCGGGCCAAGTCCAACTTCTCCTCGCTGCTCGCGGTGGCGATTACAGTCCCGGCCCCGAGGAGCTTCGCCATCTGGACGGAGAGGGTGCCCACGCCGCCGGCCGCGGCGTGTACGAGGACGCTCTCGCCGTCCTTCAGGGCGCCCGAGGTCTTGATGCAGTGATAGGAGGTCAGGCCCTGGAGCGGTATGGCCGCGGCCTCATCGAAGTCGAGGCCTTCGGGGAGTGGGATCAGGCTCCCCACGGGAGCGACGGCGTACTCTGCATACCCGCCTGTGCCAAGCAAGGTGACCACCCGGTCGCCGGAGGAGACATCGTCCACTCCCTCTCCTACCTCTACCACGGTGCCCGCCACCTCAGAACCTGGGATAAATGGGAGGTCTTGGGGGACGACGTACTGGTTGCGGCGGCGCATGGTGTCGGCGTAGTTGACGCCGGCGGAGCGGATCTCGATCAAGGCCTCCTCCTCGCCCGGCGAAGGACGCTCGACGTCGACGTGGCGGAGCACCTCGGGCTCGCCGAACTGCTCGACCATTATCGCTTTCATCTGTGCCATGTCGTCCCCCGATCTATTCGCACCGCAGCATGGCGGCTCGCAATGCGCCCCTACCGCTGCCGGCGCAAACCCGTTGGCTTTCCGATACTCTCGATGCCCGTTGTACGGGTTTGCCCCTACGTTAGCGGAAGGCCGGTATGCCTGTGATGGCGCCGCCGAGGATCAGGGTGTGCACCTCGTCCGTGCCCTCGTAGGTCCTTACGCTCTCCAGGTTGCTCATGTGGCGCATCGGGGGATAGTCGAGCGTGACGCCGTTGCCGCCGAAGACGGTGCGTGCTTCTCGCGCTATCTCTATGGCCTCCCTGACGTTGTTGAGCTTGCCGAAGCTAATGTGCTCGGGCCTGAGGGTGCCTGCATCCTTCATCCTGCCTATGTGCAGCGCGAGGAGCGTACCCTTGCCGACCTCGATCAGCATGTTCGCGAGCTTCTGCTGGACGAGCTGGAAGGATGCGATGGGCCGCCCGAACTGCTCCCTCTCGATAGCGTATGCCAGCGCGGATTCGTAACAGTCCCTGGCCGCACCCATAGTGCCCCAGATGATGCCGTACCTGGCTTCGCCCAGGCAGGCGAATGGTCCGCTGAGGCCCTTCGCTTCGGGTAGCATCGCGTCCTCGGGGAGGCGGACGTCCTGGAGGCTTATGTCACATTGGATCGAAGCCCGCATCGAGAGCTTGGGGGTTATATCCGTGGCCGAGAAGCCATCGGCATCGGTGGGGACGAGGAAGCCCCGGACGGGGTTCTTCTCTTCGTCCGTGCGCGCCCAGACGACGGCTACGTCGGCGATGGTAGCGAGCCCAATCCAGCGCTTCTCCCCGTTCAAGACCCAGTCGGAGCCGTCCTTCCTGGCGAAGGTCTTCATGCTCGCCGGGTCCGAGCCGGCGGTCGGCTCGGTGAGGCCGAAGCATCCGATAGTCTCTCCCCTCGCCATCGGCGGCAACCACTTCTGTCTCTGGTCCTCCGATCCGAACTTGTGGATGGCGCTCATGGCGAGCGAACCCTGCACGCTAACGAAGGTCCTAAGGCCGGAGTCGCCGGCCTCGAGCTCCATGCAAGCCAGGCCGTATTCGACCGCGCTCTTGCCCGCGCAACCGTAGCCGGAGAGGTGCATCCCGAGGAGGCCGAGCTCGGCGAACTCGGGTACGATCTCCTTCGGGAAGACGGCCTCGTCGTACCACGCTTGGATGTTCGGCGTGATCCTCTCTCGTACGAAGGAACGGACCCTCTGCCTGACTTCTTTCTCCTCCGCGGAGAGGTGGTCGTCGATGTTCAGGAGATCTATGGGGTCGAGGCGGGCCGAGGAGCCGGCATCCTTGGTTCTTCCAGCCTGGGTCACAGCCATCTTCTCACCTCTCTCGGAGCCTCACCATCGACCCGGATTATTCCACAGCCTTCAGCACGCTGCCCTGCTGACAAGGCGCGAAGCGCCGTGCTGTCAACCTGAGGCGAAGCCGAAGCGTGCTGTTACACTGGGCGCATGGAGAATGGTCCGAAGTTACCGCTGGAAGGCGTCAGGGTTCTCGACCTCTCGCGGGTTCTGGCGGGACCTTACGCGACGATGGTGCTCGGTGACCTCGGCGCGGACGTGTTGAAGGTCGAGCACCCCGAGCGCGGGGACGACACCCGCCACTGGGGTCCGCCCTTCGCAGGTGGCGAGTCGGCGTATTTCCTCTCCATCAACCGCAACAAGCGTTCGATCGGGGTAGATCTGAAAGACCCTGATGGGCTTGAGCGGGTCGAGAAGCTGGCGGCCGGGGCCGACGTCGTGATCGAGAACTGGAGGCGCGGGGCCCTGGAGAAGCTCGGGCTGGGTTACGAGAAGTTGAAAGGGACGAACCCGGATCTGGTCTACTGCTCCATCACGGGCTTCGGCCCCGGCCCCGACGAGGAGCGTCCTGGCTACGACTTTCTGGTGCAGGCCAGGGGTGGGGTCATGGGCATCACCGGCCAGCCCGGCGGCGAACCGACGAAGGTCGGGGTTGCGATCGCCGACATAGTGTGCGGACTTTTTGCGTCGAACGCGATCCTGGCAGCCCTCTATCGGCGCAGCGTGACCGGAGAGGGCGCGTGCATCGAAGTGCCTCTCTTCGAATCCACCCTCGGCTGGCTCGCCAACCGCGGCCAGGAGTATCTCGTCAGCGGCGAAGACACCGGCCTCATAGGCAACGCCCACCCCTCCATCGTTCCTTACCAGACCTTCGATGCCGCGGACAAACCCCTCGTCGTGGCCGTCGGCAATAACTCCCAGTTCGCGAACCTGTGCGAGGTCATCGGTCGTACCGAGCTAGCCGAGGACGAACGGTTCGCGACCAACCCCGCCCGCGTGGCCAACAGAGAGGCCCTTATCTCGGAGCTTCAGAGAGAGTTCGGCGGGCGGCCCGCCGACGAGTGGGCCGACAAGCTCCGGGCCGTCGGCGTCCCCAGCGGCCCGGTCAACACGCTGGCCGACGTGCTGGCCGACGAGCACCTCCTCGGCTCGGGCATGTTAAAGGGCCTGGATCACCCCTCGGCCGGACACCTCGAAATGCTCGCCTCGCCGATACTCATCGACGGCGATCGCCTGTCCATCCGCCGTCCCCCACCGACCCTCGGGCAGCACACCGAAGAAGGCTGGCGAGGGTAGTCTGACCGAGTGGTGAAAGCACGAACCGTGCATCCCCTTATCGGTCGCCGATTACCGCCAAAGGTCTGACAGGAGACCCTGTCGCCCCGACGAACTTCAAGGGCGTGCAGACGAAGTCGAAGCGATGGTGACCCGAGGCGGCGAGATCCTCCAGTACCAGGTTCTCGATGATGTAGACGCCGCAGCGGGCCAGGAGGATCAGATGCCCCGGCATGATGCACCCGAGCTCGGGATCCCTCAGCCCGATCACGTCCCACGCCATGTTGTCCGCCCCGACCGCCAGTACTTGTCTGTCGGCGACCCAGTAGGAGGCACTCGCATCCATGCCCGGTCCGGCGAGGTAGCGTTCTTCATCCTCCCAGTGGCGGCCGTTGCCGGTCCGGACGAGCGCCACGTCGCCGGCCTCGATGCTTACGCCCTGCCGCTCGCAGCAGGTCTCTAGATCCTCCCCCGTGACGGCATAGCCCGGCTCGAGTTCCTCGGCGCCCTTGCTTGCGGCTACGTCGATGAGGACCCCCGGGGCCAAGATCGGGGGTATCTCCTCAACGCCGAGCCTGTCGAAGCCGCACGGGCTCTGGACGCTGGCGTCCACGGGGACGTCACCGAAGAGCGTCAGGGCATCCGACTGGTGACAAAGCGCGTCGATGTGGGTCCCCGTGTGCTCCCCGCAGACGATGATGCCGGCGGCCCCGGTGCGCGGTCCCGTTTCTTCAGGCCTGTACTCGTCCTCGTGGCGGCGGTGCAAAAGGTAGGAGTAGCCGGCCTGCCGATGGGCGGGGTGGATGGGCATACCCTCCGTGCGGGGTTGCTCCAGATCGAAGATGTGTGCTGCCACGCCCTTCATTTCGGTCTCCCTAGTGTCCGCCGGCCGGGCAAGTGTGGCCGAGTTCGGCGCAGGCGTCAACCGCCCGTGGGCCTGAGCGCTTTGCAGACCGGACCGCTATAATCCCTTCGGGACGGAGGGAATCTCACTTTCGAGGAGGCGAAGATGGAAAGGATCGGCGGAGAAGATACGGGGATGCCTACTTCGATCCGCAAGGTGGTCGTGGCCAGTTTTATCGGGACGACCATCGAGTGGTACGACTACTTTATCTTCGCCACGGCCGCGGCCCTCTTCTTCCCAGACGTCTTCTTTCCGGGCTTCGGTGACACGACGGGGACCATACTCGCCTACACGACCTTCGCAGTAGGATTCGGGGCGCGTCCCCTGGGAGGTCTCATCTTCGGCCACTACGGGGACAAGATCGGGCGCAAGACCATGCTCGTTACGACGATCCTGATCATGGGCATAGCCACATTCCTCGTGGGTGCCCTTCCGAGCTACGACGCGATAGGCGTTTTGGCGCCGATCCTGCTCGTGTTGCTGCGTGTCCTTCAGGGCATCGGGCTCGGCGGGGAGTGGGGCGGGGCCGTCCTGATGGCGGTCGAGCACTCCCCCGAGGACCAGCGCGGCCTCAACGGGAGCTGGCCACAGATGGGGGTTCCCGCGGGGCTCGTGCTCGGCACCGGCGCCTTCGCCCTCGTGGGGGCGGTCTCCGGTGAGGCGGCCTGGGCGTGGCGCGTGCCGTTCCTGCTGAGCGCGATCCTCATAGCCGTGGGACTCTTCATCCGGCTCTCCATCTACGAGAGTCCGGCCTTCTCCCGGGTGCGCGAGTCGGGGACCGAGGCCCGCATGCCGATAGTGGACGTACTGCGCACCTACCCCAGGAACGTGCTTCTGGGCGTGGGTTCCCGCATCGGCATCGACGCCGCCTTCTACATCCTCGCCGTCTACTCTCTGACCTACATCACCGCCAATTTGGGGCTCCCCGAGAGCGTCGGCCTCACCGCGATCACCATCGCAGCGTTGATCGAGATCTTCACCATCCCGGCGTTCGCCTCGCTCTCCGACAGGGTAGGCCGCAGGCCGCTCCTCATCGGCGGTGCGGTCTTTATGGGGATCTGGACATTTTTGTTCTTCGCCCTGCTCAGCACAGAGTCTACGGTTCTGATCGTGTTCGCCGCGGTGATGGGCCTATCGGTCGGCCATGCTGCGGTCTACGGGACCCAGGGGAGCTTCTACGCGGAGCTCTTCGGCACACGCGTGCGCTACTCGGGGGCGTCTTTCAGCTACCAGATCTCCGGCATCTTCGGCGGTGCCCTGGCCCCTATAATCGCGGCCACCCTCTTCCCGATTGGCGGGGCGACCCTGATCTCCGTCTACATCGCCGTGCTCTGCGCCCTTAGCGTACTCTGCTACTTCCTGGCCGATGAGACCTACCGCAAGGACATCTACGAGGAGGAACCCGCGGAACGGCGGCTCGTCGCCGAGCAGCAGGGATGACCTCGTGAAGGACCTCCGCCTCGGGGTCGACGTGGGCGGTACGTTCACCGACCTGGTCGCACTCGGGGAAGGCAAGATTCTGACCGCCAAGGTACCCTCCACGCCCGGCGACCAGTCGGAGGGCGTGATGAACGCCATCGAAGCCTCGGAGGTCGAGGCTGGCGCGGTCGTCGCCCTCGCCCACGGCATGACGGTCGCGACGAACGCCCTCCTCGAACGCAGGGGCGCCCGCACGGCCCTCGTTACGACCGCCGGCTTCAGGGACGTACTGGAGATAGCCCGCCAGAACCGTCCCTCGCTCTACGACCTGGCACAAGACCGGCCGCCGGCGCTCGTCCCCCGTGGGCTGCGCTTCACCGTCAAGGAAAGGATGGGTCCTAAGGGAGAGCTGGCGCCGCTCGAAAGTGAGAGCCTCGATGCCGCCGTCGCCGCCGTGGAAGAGGCCGAGGTAGAGGCGGTAGCCGTCTGCCTGCTCTTCGCCTTCGCGCACCCCGAACACGAACGGCGTGTCGGCGAGGCGCTGCGCGAGGCGCTCCCCGACGTGTACGTCTCCCTAAGCAGCGAGGTCCTGCCCGAGTTCCGCGAGTACGAGAGGTTCTCCACCACGACCGCCGACGCCTACCTGGCCCCTAAGCTCGCCGCCTACCTGGGGAGGCTGGCGGAGCGGGTCGACGAATCCGGGGGCCCGCCTCCGCTCATAATGCAGTCCTCGGGCGGCGTAACCAGCGTGGACGATGCCGTCTCCGACGCCGCAGGCTGTGTCCTCTCGGGCCCTGCGGGAGGCGTGGTCGGCGCCGCCTACGTCGGTTCCCTCGGCGGTTACGAGGACCTCCTCACCTTCGACATGGGCGGTACGAGCACGGACGTGGCCCCGATCCTGGCCGGCGAAGCCCAGACGACCACGGAGACGGTGGTCGCAGGCGTCCCCATAAAGCTCCCCATGGTCGACGTCCATACCGTCAGCGCGGGCGGCGGCTCTATAGCCTGGGCCGACGCCGGCGGCGCGTTGCGCGTCGGTCCCCACTCTGCCGGTGCCGAGCCAGGTCCCGCCGCATACGACATGGGCGGCGATGAGCCGGCGGTGACCGACGCCAACCTCTTCCTCGGCTACCTCGCCGATGGCACGGAGCTTGGCGGTGAGGTCGTGCTGCGGCGCGAACTCTCGGAGAAGGCCCTCGCCGCGCTCGGGGAGAAGCTCAACCTCTCGGCCGAGGACGTCGCCCTGGGCACCGTGCGCGTAGCGAACGCGGAGATGACGCGCGCGCTCAGGATCATCAGCGTCGAGCGCGGCCTGGACCCGCGGGAGTTCGCCCTGCTCGCCTTCGGTGGGGCAGGCGGGATGCACGCCTGCGCCCTCGCCGAGGAGTTGGGCATGCAGACCGTCCTCGTCCCGCGCGCCGGCGGCGTCCTCTCCGCCCTCGGCCTCGCCATCTCGGACATCCGCCGCGACTACGTGAGCCCTTACCTCTCTCCCCTCGACGAAGTGGACGCCGAAGAGCTCGAGCGCAGCTTCGCGCAGATGGAGAACGCGGCAGAAGGAGACCTCGAAGCTCCGGAGCACACGCGCAGGGCCGACCTCCGCTACAAGGGCCAGTCTTTCGAGCTGACAGTGGAGGCTGACTCTCTAGAGAGGCTGGAGCCTCGCTTCCACGCCGCGCACGAGCAGCGCTACGGCTACCGCATGGAGGACGAGGCCGTCGAGCTCGTGAACGTGCGCCTCATCTCCACGGTCCCCGTCGAGAAGCCCGAACTGACGGAGACAGAGGCCGGGGGCACAGCCGAAGCAGGAGAGCGGGAGGCCAACTTCGACGGAGAGTGGATGGAGGTGCCCGTGCTGGACCGCGAAGCCTTGGGCGAGGGGTCCGAGGTAGAGGGTCCCGCCATAGTGGAGTTCAGGGAGTCCACGTGCGTTGTCAGGCCGGGGTGGCGGGGCGTGGTCGATGGCGTGGGAACGCTCGTGTTGGAGAAGAGATGAGTGTAGGAAGACTCGACCCCGTAACCCTCTCGGTCCTCGCCAGCGCTCTGGCCGGGATCGCCGAGGAGATGGGGGCCGTCCTGATCCGGGGCTCCTACTCTTCGAACATCAAGGAGAGGCGCGACTGCTCGACGGCCCTCTTCGATTCGGAGGGCCGCATGGTCGCCCAGGCCGAACACATCCCGGTCCACCTCGGCGCGATGCCCGAGGCCGTCGCGGCCATCATGGACCGCGACCCCGAGCCAGGCGACGTCTTCGCCATCAACGATCCTTACTCCGGCGGGACCCATCTGCCCGACGTAACCCTCGTCTCCCCCGTCGCCTACGAGGGTGAGATCATCGGTTACGCGGTCACGCGGGCCCATCACTCAGACGTCGGGGGCATGCGTCCCGGCTCTATGCCGAGCGACTCGCGTGAGATCTTCCAGGAGGGCCTCATCATCCCGCCGGTCCGTCTGGTGCGGGGCGGCGACTACGTCGAGGATGTGCTAGATCTGCTCCTCGCCAACGTCCGCACGCCCGACCTCAGGCGTGGTGACCTGCGCGCCCAGATCGCCGCGAACAACATCGCCGAAGAACGCGTCGGGGAGCTGATAGAACGTCGCGGCAAAGACACCATCCTCGACGCTTTCGAGGAGGTGATCTCCTACGCCGAGAAACGCACCCGTGAGGCTATAAGTGACCTCCCCGACGGCGAGCACTCCGCAGAAGACTGCATGGAGGGCGACGGCATAACGGACCAAGACATCACCATAAGGGCCACCGTGACCGTCGAGGGCGACTCGATGAAGATCGACTTCTCGGTCACCGCCGACGCGGTCAGCGGCAACATAAACTGTCCCCTCCCCGTCACCCGCTCCGCAAGCTACTTCGCCCTGCGCGTGCTGCTCCCCAAGGACATACTGGCCAACGCCGGCACATACGCCCCGCTAACCATAGAAGCCCCGGAGGGTAGCCTGGTCAACGCGACCTACCCTTCCGCGGTCGTGGCCGGGAACGTCGAGACCTCCAACCGCATCGCGGACACCGTGCTCGCCGCGCTCGCCGGCTTCGCCCCCGAGAGGATACCCGCGCAGGGCCAGGGCACGATGAACAACCTGCTCATAGGCGGTCCTGGTTGGACCTACTACGAGACCATCGGCGGCGGCCAGGGGGCGAGCAACAGGGGTTCTGGTCCCTCGGGCGTCCACGTCGGGATGAGCAACACCCTCAACACCCCCATCGAGGCCTTCGAGATGGAGTATCCCATGCGCGTCGAGCGCTACGAGCTGCTCTACGACTCGGGTGGGAAGGGCGAGCACCGGGGCGGCGACGGCATCGTGCGCGCCGTGCGCGTACTCGAACCCGCCAGCCTCTCCCTGCTCACCGACCGCAGGCGCTACGGGCCGCACGGCGTCGACGGCGGCGAATCTGGCAGGGTCGGCCGCAACCTCCTGGGCGGCGAGGAGTTGCCGCCGAAGGTCAGCAGGGAGATGGATGAAGAAGACGTGGTTACCGTCGAGACGCCCGGCGGAGGTGGTTACGGGCATGCCGACGGGGGCACGTAGCTGCTAACCTCTCTCCCGAGTCCAACTACCGGAGGGAGCACGCAGGATGAAGGGCGTCGTCGAGGAGATCTTTGTTACAGGAGAAGGCAGCGCGGCGATGGAGAGCGTCGAGGAGGTCCGTACCGTCGAGGGGTGCGGCATCGAGGGGGACCGCTACTGTGCGGGCACGGGATTCTGGACGCGCTACGGAGACGTGTGCGAAGTGACCCTGATCGAAGGCGAGGACCTCGACTATATCGAGAACGAGCTGGGCATCGGCGTCAAGAACGGCGAGCACAGGCGTAACATCGTCACCCGGGGCATAAAGCTGGGCGACCTGCGCAGGAAGAAGTTCCGCGTCGGGGAGACGGTGCTGGAGTACGACAGGCCGCGTCCGCCCTGCAGGCACGTACAGGACTTGAGCGAGCGCGGGATGACGCGGGCCCTGAAGGGTCGAGGCGGAATCTGTGCCAGGGTCGTCCGGGCCGGTAGCATCAGGGTAGAGGACGCCATCGAAACAGCGTAGCGTTCACTGGGGGCAGAGCTTGGCGGGGTTCGCAACGAGACACCCGCTCCCAGGAACCGGTCTCTCGTAGTAGAACCAGTAGTCGATCCACACGCGGCGCATGATGTCGTCTTCGCTCATGGGTACCGCCAGGACCAGCGGGAGGAAGAATACGGTCAGCGCCACGGCGCAGGCGGCAAAGCCGACGACCATCCAGGGACCCCACCTCCAAAGGTTCCAGACCTTGCAAAGCCAGTAGGCCAGCGCCAGGATGGCGAAGGGGTAGATGGGCAAATAATTGTAGATGTACGGTATCCTGGTGCCGGCCACCCAGGGGACGAGGAGAAACGCGTAGCCGAGCACGATCGGTATGATCGGGTCGTCCGCCGAGAGCTTTCTGGCTAAGGCTTTGCGAGCAATATCGAAGATGCTCACGAGCACGGCCAGCGTGCTGCTCCACCAGATCAGGGGGTTGCCGATCGCGAGTACTACCTGGAGCGATCCCTCCGCGTTCGCCCCGTAGAAAAAGCGTATCGGCCGCAGCATGATCGGCCAGCTCCACCAGGGCGAGCCCCAGGTGTGGGGGATGGAGGCTGTAACCTTGCGCGCGGCATCGACGTGCCAGTCCCACGCCCACACCCAGGCCTGTATGGGGTTCGTGGTGATGGTAATGAGCGCCCCGGCATAGACCACGGCGACGTAGACGACGGCGGAGATCCAGAGCCCCCCCACAAACGATCGCAACAGTCCCTTGCGCCACAAGACGTAGCCTATGGGCACGGCGACGGGGAAGGCCGCCCATTTGACGGCGATGGCCAGGCCCAGCAACACCGAAGAGAAGATCACCTGCCTGCCATTCTCGGCCCGCAGCGCCGCAAGGAAGGCCGCGAGCACGAAGAAGACGACGAAGATGTCCATGACCCCGATCCTGGAATGGACTATTAATATCGTCTCTGCGGCGAAGAAGGTGGCCAGCAGTATGGCGCCAACCCTCTCCTTGAGGCAATACCAGCCGAGGAGGGCGGCGAGCGGCAAGAGGCCCAGGCCGAACAACGTAGGCATGATCCTCCACCCCAGAGGCTCGTTGCCCAACAGAGCGATGCCAACGGCTATGATGAACTTCCCGAGGGGCGGATGAAGGTCGAACTGGTAGACACCTTGCAAGTACTTGTTGGCCATGGCCGGGAAGTACTTCTCGTCCCACAAAATTCTGGATGGGAAGCCTAGATCGTACAGCCTGGCCCACACCCCGAGCGCGACCGCACAGACGCCGATGAGGAGCATCGAGAGGTAGGCCCACGACCTATCATGACTCAGAAAAGACTTCATAAGACTCACGTTACTAGGTTTCGCGAACGTTTGTAAAGCAGCGGTAAGGCTACACCCCAGATGGGTTTGCCGGATTTTCGGGATTCGAGGTGGATCCCCACGCTTGACGCCCCTGTCGAAGGGGACGACTATATAACCATGTACGTCATACTCTGGCGGTTCCGGCCCCTGGAGGGTCGGGAGATCGAGTTCGAGCGGGCCTACGGCCCCTCCGGGGAGTGGGCGCTGCTATTCAGCCGGGACGACGGCTACCTCGGCACTGAACTGCTCCGGCGCTCCGAGGACCCCGGAGAGTACCTCACCCTGGACCGCTGGGTCTCTCGTACCGCATACGAAACGTTCCGCTCCCGCTTCAGCAGCGAGTATCGGAGGCTCGACCGCCTGTTCGAGGAACTCACCGAAGAGGAGTTCCCGCTCGGAGCCTTCGAGGTGCTCCCCCGATCAGCATCGGTTACACCAGAATGACCTCCAGAACTCGCTCAACGACGACGGATGTGACGGCCACTACGTGGCGCGGGTGGGAGTCGGTCACGTCTTTCCCCTGACCCGTCGTCCGATGCATGCGGCCAGGGATGCCATCTCACTTTGCGGGATCTCGAGCACGCCCTTACTCCAACTCGTCCACGCGCCCTGTTGATCCTCGTAAGGCACGCCGGGCGGCAAGGGTACTACGTGCCAGTGGACGTGGGAGTTGCCCTGGTTGGAACCGTAGGTAAAGATGTACATCCTCTCGGCGCCGACCTCCTCGCGCACCGCCTCCGAGACCCGGTAGACGAGCCGCTGCAGCCCGATGTACTCCTCCATCGTGAAGTCACCCGTCACCTGCTCGCGGTGCTCTTTCGGGGCCACCAGGGTGTAACCATACGCCCTCGGGTAACCGTCGAGGAAGGCTACGGCCCGCTCGTCCTCGTAGCCGGGTCGAGCACGCAGTGGACGTGGTCCTTTGTATCTTCCTCGTGGTTCCCTCCTTGGTTACCCGGAGGTGAGTATGTCACTTTCGGGTACGTACTTGTAGCCGGGGACGCGGCGACCTACCATCCGCGCGAAGGACCGACTAGTCGGGAGGGGCGGCGTGCAGACAGAGACGCGTTGGAAGCGGTTGCTGGCGCTAGAGGTCTCGGCCTTCGGCTTTTTCGGGCTCTTCTGGGGGTGCTTCGCCGTGCTGCTGGCGGACCTGAGCGGCGCCCTTGGCCTCTCGCCCGGACCGCTAGGCGTCGCCCTCTTCGTCGGGGCGGGAGCGTCTATAGCTGCAATGGCAGCCCTCGGATGGGCCTCCGACCGCCTCGGAAGGAGGGTGTACCTGATCCTGACGACCTGCGCCTTCGGGATGGGGATCGCGGGGCTTGCTTTCTCGGGCTCCTACACGGTCCTGCTCGCGACGCTCGTGGTCCTCTACTCCTTCAGCGGCCTCTACGACGTGGGGATAAACGCCTTGGCGGTGGACCTGGAGCGTGTCAGCGGGAGGCGCTTCATGTCCTACCTGCACGCCGCCTTCTCCGGCGGGGCGATGGCGGGCGCGGTTGGTGCGGGCGCGCTGCTGCAGGCCGGGGTGGACTACCGGCTGGTGTACCTGGCGCTGCTGCTGCCCCTGATATCCCTGGTGGCGGCCTTCACGGCGGCAAGGTTCCCGAGGCCCGGGACTCGAGGCACCCGCGACGAACGATCGCATAGCGGTACGTCCCCCGCCGCGGACTCGGGAGACAAAGGCAGTGCCGGGCGGTGGGATCTCTACCGCAGCGGTCCGCTCCTGTTGGTAGCAGCGATCGCCTGCCTGGGCCTTCTTGCCGAGGGCGAGATGGAGCACTGGTCGGGTATCTACCTGCGCGACACTCTGGGACTCGCCGCGATCGTAGGCGGCTCGGGAGTGGCCGTCTTCTACGGGGCGCAGGCGCTGGGCAGGCTCGCCATAGGATGGATCGTCGGGCGCGTGGGCAACCGCCGCACGCTGCTCGGCTCCGGCCTGCTGACGGCGGGCGGGATGCTGCTCGCGCTCGCCACCACGAGCTCCGCGCTCGTCATCGGCGGGTTCCTGCTCGTGGGCATGGGGCTCGCCGCTGTCGCGCCCGTGGCCTTCTCGGTAGCCGGCGAGCTGGTGCCCGAGAGGGCGGGGTCGGCGATCTCGGTCGTGACCACCTTCGGCTACGGGGGCTTCCTGCTGGGGCCGCCGCTCGTGGGGGGCCTGGCGGAGGTGGCAGGCCTCAGGGGCGCCCTCGGCGTCGTCGCTGTGGCGGGCCTCGCCATCTTCGTGCTCTCACTACGTCTTCGAGAACCGAAGGCGGACACCGCGACCGAAGACGGCGTCGAAGCCCCCTGACCGGCTACGAGCTCGGGTTATTCGTGAGCCCGACCGTGGGTGGACTCACCGCAGAGCAGAAAGTCTGTCTGAAGCAGCTTCGAGCAGACGATGAGGCGATCGCCGCATCCTTCAACCTTGCTCAGCGATTCGCGGGCATGGTAAGAGATCTCACCGGGAAGCAACAGGACGTGTGGTTGGCCGAGACGGAGTCCTGCAAAGTGCGAGCAAAAGGGAGGTTCGCCGCCAGGCCGAGCCTAGCCGGGAAGCCACGCGAGGTTCAGCCTTGATCGGCATGCTCTTGGAGCCAAGCCATGGCCGCCCGGCTGAAGTTGAGGACGGAGATGTGCCCATCTTCCGGGTACAGCCACAGTTCTGAGGTGGGGCAGCGGCGCGCGAGCCACTCGCTATGCGAACTTGGCACCACTCGATCCTGTCCCCCGTGTAAGAAAAGGACTGGAGCGACGATGCCGGCGGGGTCGAAACCCCATTCTCCGACGCCGGCCAGGTCGTCGTCGATGAACCCTCCCATGCCGCCAGCGAGGGCGGGACGGACCACCTCGATAAACCACGACCATTCGCCTGCCAGGGCGGCTTCGTCTTCGGGGGTGAAGTCCGGCTCGTCGTCGGATTCAGCCAGGCGCTTCTCCAGCGCGGCGCGTCCGGCTGCCGCCGCGCGCAGCTGGGCCTCGCCACCTGGCCCGAATCCTTCGAACCAGTCGAGTCCCTCGGCATGGTACGGAGCCATCCCGGCAACTACGACCGCGCCAAGGACGCGTTCTTGGAGCAGTGCTGCGCATGCCAGGGCGTGCGAACCGCCACTAGAATGACCCATGACCGCGAACCGATCGATGCCTAAAGCGTCGGCGATGGTCGAGACGTAAGCGGACGCCGATGCCACATTCCTACCCGGGTGGGGGGTTGATCCACCGTATCCCGGCCGGTCAAATGACACCCAGCGGATGCCGAGTTCCTCGGCGGCCGCGAAGAGGGGCTGGGGAGGGGAGCCGATGTTCGGCGAGCCGTGGTGCCAGAAAACGGCGAGCCGGCCGTCAGCGTCATCCGAACCAGTGTCGTACACGTGTAGCGTGCGACCGTCTCTCAGCTCCAGATCAGTCTCCCTCACCACCCGCCTAGTCTAAAGGCCTTGGCCCGCGGTCCCCAGGGTGAATATTCTTCATGGCAGGTGCTCCCCAAACAGCCTCCGTTTAGCCTGGGCCGTAAACTTCGACCGAGGTTACGCCGTGTTTTCAGAGCGGGCTTCCTAGAAGCATGAGGTTGGCCAACCTCACCTCTTGATCTTCTACTGGTCGGCCTTCCGCGCACTCGCATGAACAAAGACAAGAGACAGGGTCGAGGTTGATAGACTTCAAACTCATGGAGGACAAATATCAAGAGGTGGACGACGGGCCGGATCTCAACGAGTTCTACGATCCCCGACTCGTCGCAATCTACGACACGGCGAATCCCGTCGCCGAGTACGAAAGGTTCTATCTGGATCTCGCGTCGAAGCTCTCGGCATCGTCGATCATCGACATCGGGTGTGGTACCGGGCTGCTGACCTGCGAGTTGGCCAAACGCGGCCACCGGCTGATCGGGGTCGAGCCGTCGAAAGCGATGCTCGAAGTGGCCCGGCGCCGGGCTTGCGGCGCACGGGTGGAATGGATCGAGGGGGACGTGCTCGGCCTGGACGAACTCCAGGCAGATCTTGCGATTATGACCGGCCATGTGGCCCAGTTCTTCCTCGACGATGCTGGCTGGCACTCGACGCTCGTTGCCATCCGCAAAGCGTTGCGGCCGGGCGGTCATATCGCTTTCGAAAGTCGCAATCCCCTCGTCCAACCGTGGGCCAACAAGATGATCAAAGACCACGTGGACTGGCCGGCGCAAACGTCTCGCCGGAGGGTCGACGATTCCATGGCGGGTCGAATCGAGTGGTGGACCGAGATCCTGGAGATCGAGGACGATCGGGTGCGCACCGCCATTCACTATCTTTTCACGCGCTCCGGTGAAGTGCTGGTTTCAAACAACGAGCTGAGGTTTCGCACCCGGGCGGAGTTGAGCCGGTCGCTATCTGACGCTGGCTTCTCGGTGGAGAGTGTCTTCGGGGACTGGGATAGTCGTCCGGCCGACGTGGCGAGCCGCGAATTGATCTTCGTCGCAGCCTCTTAGCGGCGACGCCATGGCCGCCGGCATACCCGCCGTTCTCGTGCGTAAACATCGGGAAGGTGTCGAACCCTACTGCGAGGACCTGGGCGGTATCGCGGAGATCCTCGACGGGTAAGCTATACGCTGACGAGGATCGGGTGTTCCGGAGGCCCTTCCTCGACGAGTTCTCTGACCAACGCGGGCAGATTGGCGGGGGCGAACCGTTCATCGGTGGCTTCTAGTTCTCCGAGTGTCCACCAGCGCAACCCATCGAATGCCTTTGCCTCCTCGGCATCGATCACCTGCGGGTGAGGTTCGAAGGCCGGAACGCTTGCTATGAAGTAGCGCTCCCGCTGGCGGTAGAGGCGCCCCTCGAAGCGGAAGACATCCTCGCGCCTCCAGGCCCAGGGTCCCAGCTCATCGAGCTCGAAGCCTGTCTCCTCTGCAACCTCCCGCCTCGCGGCGGTCTCGTGTGTTTCGTCATACTCGAGCCCACCGCCCGGCGCAGCCCACCATCTCTTCCCGCGGTAGGCGAGCCTCACGAGCAGCACCCGATTGTTCTCGTCGAGCAAGAGAACGCGAGCAGCTCTCCGGAGGGTTGGCGTCTCTGTGGTCATCGTCCACCTAGCCTACACGAGTCGGGACATCCCGGAGCAGTTCGAAGTAGCGGACCATCCACTCTGGATTATCAGTACCCGATTGCCGAAAGACGTCCCGTCGGAGCGCTACGAACCCGAATGTCTCACTCGAATCGGTACCACAGGGCTTCGGCGACGGCGTTGAAGCCGATCCGGCGGTACACCGAGTTGGAGGTCGGATTGCCCAGGTCGGTGTAGAGGATGCAGCGGTATCCCTCGTCGCGCATACGTCGCGAGAGATTGCCGACGCACGCTCCGGCGTAGCCGCGATTGCGTCTGTCCGGCGGCGTGTAGACGGCCTGTACGCGGAGAACACCTTCTACGGGATTCGGGTTGGCCGCCATTGACACGGGCTCGCCGTCTTCCCACAACCAGAATTGCCCGGCTGCCAGCCGCCGCTCGACAACGGGTTCGTGGCCTCTTGCTTCCTGACCGACGTCGGCGTAAAAGCCGCGCATCCAGGCGACGATGAGGTCGCGGTCGTGGAGAGACGCATTGCGAAGGCGACCGCCAACCTCGACTCTTTCCGGCACCCGAGCCATCTCGTAGATACGTTGTCCCTCGACGGGAAAAGCCGCCGAACCGTGGCGCTCAGTCCACTGCCCGGCGAAGCGTGCTGCCGTCGCCGCCTCGCCGATCACCCCCGGGAGGGCGACACCCGTCTCCACGATCGCGTCTACCATCCCTGCGGCCGCTTCGGGCCCCATGGGTGTGAGGGTAGCGGCGAAGTCCAGAGGAGACTGGAAGACCACGCCCACAACGGTTTCGCCGTCTTTCGCCAACCAGTATCGGCCGGGCTCGGGGTAAGCGAGGCGCTCGCCTAGGAGCACGAGTATGAGGTTGTGCAGTACCGGCTCCGAAGCCAGGAATACTTCGGCCTCGGTAAGCACCCACTCGGGATCTTCACTAAAGGTGACTTCGATGGCCATGGCGAGATTGTTGCACGCCGCCGTTGCGAATTCTTGGCCGAGAATTCGCTTCGCGCATTGCTCGATACGAATGGCTGTAGACCGGCAGAACCCGCGAGGTTTGGCTACCGTGCAAGCTGACCAGTACTCGCCCTGTGGCTGGGACGCCAACACGCAGCTCAGGACGGAGGGATCTGGCCCGTGACGGGTTGCTAGCCTCGGGCCGCCGGGTACAAAGACCTACGCCAGTGGGTAACAGACAGGAGGTTAACCGTGTTTCTCGAACACCGGGGCGAACGCCCGAAGGTCCACGACGGCGCCTACGTGGCGCCCAACGCCACCCTCTGCGGCGATGTAACCGTAGGCGAGAACGTCCGAGTCATGTTCGGGGCGATCCTCACCGCCGAGGGCGGACCCGTGGATGTCGGCGCCAACTGCGTGGTGATGGAGAACGCGGTGGTGCGCGGCACCAAACGTCACCCCACGAGCATCGGGGACAACGTGGTGGTGGGACCGAGGGCGCACCTCGTGGGCTGCCGGGTCGGGGATAACGCCTTCCTGGCCACGGGCACGACGGTCTTCAACGGGGCGGTCGTCGGCGAGGGGGCCGAGGTGCGCGTCAACGGGACCGTGCACCTGAGGACGGTGCTACCACCGGAGACGGTGGTTCCCATCGGTTGGGTGGCTGTTGGCGACCCGGCGGAGGTCCTGGCGCCCGGCGAGCACGAGCGGATCTGGGAGCTGCAGGAA
>Ga0196962_10000195_pt1 | contig 31919 bp, 25 predicted proteins | sample S3v_20metaG_FD_183186 | JGI IMG/M metagenome (GOLD analysis project Ga0196962, IMG submission 183186) | Soil microbial communities from Anza Borrego desert, Southern California, United States - S3+v_20 | ecosystem: Environmental > Terrestrial > Soil > Desert | place: USA: California | collected...
AGATGTGCGGGGTGACGCGGGCGGCGATCCGCGACCTCGTGAGCAGCGGGCGGCTGCGCTCGCTGGAGGTCGAGGGCCGAGACCTCGTCTACTTCGACGAGGTCGTCTCCCTCTCCAGAGAGTACGACGAACGAGGCGCGCACTCGCTCGCCTAACCGGGTTTGAGGGCGGCGCGGAATTCACATACGACGGCAGTCGCCGCGCGCTCGTACTTCCCTGACCCGCGGGTGATTCCTGATTAGCCCGACGCACGGCGTGGCCGCCTGGCGTAATAGGTTCGCGCCTTCGTAGGCGTCGCCTTAGCGCTCCCTCCGCCCACCACGCGCAGCGGCCTGACGCGGAAACGGCCGCCGGGGAGAGGTATAATCCTGTCCGGCATGGACTCACACGTAAATTTACAAGAGTGGTTCGGCGGCATAGACATCTACCTGTTCGACCAGCTCCTGAAGGGCCGCTTCAGTCCCCGGATGCGTGTGCTCGACGCAGGGTGCGGCGGCGGCCGTAACCTGGTCTACTTCCTGCGGAGCGGCTACGAGGTCTTCGCCGTAGACCAGTCGGGCGAGGCCGTCCAACGGGCCCGCGTGCTGGCCGCGGCGCTCGCCCCACACCTGCCGGCGGACAACTTCCGTGCAGAGGCGGTCGAAAATTTGTCTTTCATCGATGAGAGCTTCGACGTGGTCATCAGCAGCGCCGTCCTGCACTTCGCGAGAGATGAAGAGCACTGGCAGAGGATGGTGCGGGAGATGTGGAGAGTGTTGAAGCCGGGCGGCGTCTTCTTCGCCCGCCTGGCTTCAAGCATCGGGGTAGAAGAAAAAATAGTTCTGATTGAAGGAAGGCGCTATCACCTGCCGGACGGGAGCGACCGCTTCCTTGTAGACGAGCCGATGCTGCTCGCGGCGACAGACTCTCTCGGCGGCGAGTGGCTCGAACCGCTCAAAACGGTCGTCGTCCAGAACCTGCGTTCGATGTCTACCTGGTGCCTGCGGAAAAGATAAAAAGCTCCGTTGTAAGGAGCACAACCCGTGCCCCTTCGCGCGCGCGCCCGCGAGATTGGGCTTGCGAGCCGCGCGGGTGCGGGCCGGGTGCGTGTCGTTGTCAGGCGGCTGAGGTCAGACTCCAGCTACCCGATCAAAGAAGCGTGTGCAATTTTGCCGTCGTCGACCATCACCTCGATTGAGTGCCCGGCGAACATGTCTGAGGTTTCAAAGTAAACCGTCGCCGCGCCGATCTCGTCGTAGAGAACAATTGACGGCTCGACCAGTCGTGAGCAGAATTCCTGTTGACTCAGGACCGGGTCGCCCTCTTCCCGCCAGTCGTCATTGTAGATGCCTAAGTACTCCTGCGCGGCAAACAGGCGCATCTCGTCCAACTGCTCAATGAGTTCCGCCGCGAACTCACGCGCGGCAGCGGTCGGTTTCTCGGCGTGCAGGTACGGCCCTTCCAGGACACGCACGGCATGGCCGTTAATTTCCAGCGTTGCGTCTTCCACAGGTTTCCAGTGAGTTCGACGCCCGATGCCCATTGCCGCCCGACGCCCGTCACCACCCGCACGCAAAGATTATGAGAGGCTTTCGAGCTTGCGAGCGGCGTTCACGCCGACTCGGGTCGGGCGCACACCATTGTCAGACGGCGTGTGAAAGGCAAGTTGCATTACTTACGGCAAAGTGGGGGGTTGGCCTTCTCGCATCCGGCGTGCTTTGCGCCTGCGGCGGGAACAGACCGTCGCAGTCCCCGATAGCCCCAGGCCCAGTAAGACCAGGGTGGCCGGTTCGGGGACGTTGGGCGAGGGCGGGGGCGGGCCGCTGTAGGTATCCGAGAAGAAAAGATTATCGAAGGCCACGCCGCCCGAACTGCCGGAGGTGTTGAGCGGTTGGAAGACCTTGACGTATTTGATCCCGGTCCCGACACCCGTCACGCTGAAGCTGATGGGGAAGTTGGGCCCTGGGCTGAGGTAGCCCGCCGTCCCCAGCAGGACATCGTTCTCACTGTACCCGCTCATCAGGAAGCCCTGACCGCTGATGTCTATCGCGTTCAGCGTAACCAGAGTCTTTAGGCTTGCGAAACTAATGACGATTGGGTTGGAAGGGCCTGGGCCGCTGATGCCGCTAAAGCCCAGCGCGGACGGCTGCGGGAAGCCTGAGACGTTTATGAACTGGGCGTTGGAGAAGGTCACACCCAGCGGCGAGTAGAATGAGCCGATGGCGCTGCCGGCAGTACCGCCCTCGAAATCAAGGACAACGTCGTCGGCCCGCGCCTGCGCACTGAATAGCACAAGCAGGAAACAGATTGATAATGCGCCGCGAGGTGCTCTGGGCATCTTGACGGACCTCCGCTGAAAGTTCCAGGTCGGCCGAGTGTATACCACTCATTCCTTAAACACACAAGCTGTCTAACGCCCGACCGACCCGGACGGGTTTCCCCCCCGCGTGACTCGCCTCATTCTTTGGTTTTGACTTGCGGGGCGGGGCTCTCCGCGATGGCGAACAGGTGTTTGATCCCGCGCACGATGAGCATGCCGTCGGAGATGGCCGGGGTCGCCATGAGGACCTCGCCCATCGGGTTGACCGAAAGGAGTTCGTGCTTCGGCCCAGCTTTGACGACGAAGACCTCGCCGTCCTCGCTGCTCAGATAAATCTTCCCGTCGGAGGCGACCATCGAGGCCGTGAACGCGCCCCCGCGGTCGGCCAATCGCTGCTGGTAAACGCGCTCGCCCGTTTTGGCGTTATAAGCGGTCATCACGCCTTGATTAGAGCAGACGTAGAGCAGGTCGCCGTAGGCGATGGGCGTGGGCATGTACGGGCCGCCGCGTTTCTTGCTCCAGGCGATAAATTGATTCGACTCTTCGCCCTCTTTCAAAGTGATGTCGCCCGCGGCACCGGGCCGTATGGCGTAGATGGGCTGAATGGGGGCGTAGCCGCTGGTGACGTAAATCAAGTCGTGCGCGACGAAAGGCGTCGGCGTCGTGATCTCGGAATTGGGGCTCAGCCGCCACAACTCCTTACCCGCCGCCGGGTCGTAGCCGCGGATGGCTTTCGTCCCGTTGGTGATGAGTTCCGCCCGCGTCTTCCCCTCGTACACGGTCGGCGTGGCCCAGGAAGGAATCTCTTCGCGCGGAGTCTTCCAGACCTGTTTGCCCGTCTTGATGTCGTAGGCGGCGAGGTAGGAATCTTTCTGCACGTCCGCCTGCACGATGACGAGGTTTTTATAGATGATGGGTGAGCTGGCGTGCTCCCACTGGTAATCGGGGTCGTAGAACCAGCCGGCGTCGAGCACGCCGAGGTCTTGTTTCCAGATGAGCTTGCCGTTCAGGTCGTAACAGTAAAGACCTTCGGAGCCGAACAGCGCGACGATGTGTTTGCCGTCGACCGCAGGGGTCGAGGAGGCGTGCGTCGCCTTCGGGTGGCGTTTGACTTTTGGCACACCTTCGTAGGCCGTCCGCTCCCAGAGAATTTTGCCGGTCTGCTTGTCGAGGCAATAGACTTTCCAGGTGTGCTTCGACTCTTCCTTGACGGGCGCGACGTCGCCGTAGAGTCCGAACCGCGTCTCCTCCTTCGGGTTGACGCTGACGGCGGTCGTGACGAAGACCTTGTTGCCCCAGACGACCGGGCTCGAATGCGCGAGCCCCGGGATCGGGACCTTCCAACGGATGTTGACGGACTTTTCCGCGTCCCAGCGGACGGGCGTCGCCCGGCCTTCGACCACGCCGGCGGCCGCCGGGCCGCGAAACTGCGGCCAGTTCTGCGCGCGCGCGTGAAAAGTTATCAGACAAAAAGAGAACAGGCAGAGCGCGAGTCGTTTCATTTTGAGCGCCTTTCGTCTGGGAATCGGAATCACGGCCCCCCGTGCGGCCGGAGTTTGCTTACTGCTCCACCCGCTTGAACTGCGTCGTGGTGTCGCCCCTCTTGAGCGTGAAGGCGGTGGTTTTGCCGCCCTCGACGCTGAAGGTGATTGTGATGCCGTCGAAGTCCGTGGGCCTGAAAGTAGTCTGGTCCACTGCGGCCAAGCCGAACGGACTTTGGCCGGCAGGGGTCGCGTAGAGCTTGCCGTCTTTGACTGCGACGGCGATGTCGGTCCCCTGCTCGCTTCTGTACTTTCCGACGTAAGCTTGGAGCGTCTCGGCAGCCACGGCGGGCGGCGGGACGGCCCCGGCCTTCTTGAGCATCTCCGCGATCTCGGCCCTCTTGTCGTCGCCCATCGTGGCGGAGAGCGCGGCCGTCAGCGTTGCGGCCTTCGCGCCGCCCCTGTCCAGCGCCACGCGGACGAGCGCCGCGTTGCCCTCCCGCGCCCCCGTAATCAGCACTTCGTCCACGCCCTCCGCGCTCTTTTCGAGCAGCGCGCGCACGACCTCTATGTGCTTGTTGTCGAGCGCCCAGGTCATCGCCGTCGCGCCGTAGAACGTGTCTTTAACGCTCGGGTCCGCGCCGCGCGCGAGCAGCAGTTTGACTACCTCCGTGTGGCCCCGCTCGGCGGCCTTGAAGAGAGCCGTCGTGCCGTAGCGGAACTTGGCGTTAACGTCAGCGCCCTTGTCCAAGAGAGCCTGGACGGTCGCCGCGTCGCCCTTGCGCGCCGCCTCCCAGAGTTGATCGTTGAGCCCCTGCCCGGCGTCCCCCTGCGCGCGGATTATGAGCGGGAGTGCCATCATTAAGGACAGAAGGATGATTCTTCTCAGTGACATGGTTTTCGCTCCTGTGAAGGTAGCAGTTGCCGCCCCTCTAGAAAAATCTATTTAGCCATCGCCCGGTGACACGCGGGCGCACGGGAAATCACGCGTCGTTCCCATATTAACGGATTTAGCCCCCGCCGGGCTTGACAATCTTACGCCAGCGCATGGCCGCGGGGGCGGCGAGCATCAGGCGGCGCGCTTCTTGAAGGGATTTTAGTCGGCCCGTGACGTGCTGTAAAAGTCGCTCGGGGTGTACTATGCCGCCAAGAGCGGCCCGCCGGCTTGCCTCTCGCCAATCTTGTATGGTTTCTTTGAGGCTACTGCCTGCGGGCGGGCAGCCGCCCGATTCCGGCGTCATGCGTCTGCCTCTTTCGGTAGTAGAAATAAATGAAAGGTGGTGATGAGGGTGAGATTGCCTCCGAGATTTTTTGTGTGTCTTGTCTTTATTGCTGCTCAATCTCTAACATATTCCATATCTCCGCCGGTCCGCGCGCAGCAGGCCGAGTCTCAGGGGCCGCCGGTCGTGGTGCAGCCCGGTGCGCCGGGCCAGCCAACCCGAACGCTGCCGCCGTCGACGAGGGCGACGCTGCCGCCCCGTTCGCCGAAGGACGTGGAGTTCATGCAGGGGATGATCATGCACCACGCGCAGGCGGTCGAGATGACGGCGCTCATCGAGTCGCACACGGAGAACAAGGAACTCCGGCTGCTCGGCGCACGTATCAGCAAATCACAGTCCGGCGAAATCGAGTTTATGAAACGGTGGCTCGAAGTCAGGGGAGAGCCGGTTTCGCCGCCCACGCCCGAAATGCCCGGCCATGACATGCCGGGCCATCACATGACCATGCCAGGGATGCTCACCCCGAAGCAGATGGATGCCTTGAGGAAAGCGAAGGGCGCGGAGTTCGACCAACTGTTTTTGAACGGGATGATTCAGCACCACAAGGGCGCGTTGGTTATGGTGAAGGATTTGTTCGACACGGCGGGCGCGGGGCAGGACGCCGAGCTGTTCAATTTCGCGACGGATGTTGACAGCGGACAGCGCGCCGAGATCAGGATTATGCAATCCATGCTGGGTGAAAAAACTGTGGAGGAGAAACGATGAGTCGGGTACACAATATCGCATTCCGTTTACTAACAGCTTCCCTCGTTTTGTGCTCCTGTTTTGCTATCAGGACGCTGGCACAAACGGCCTCGCCATCGCCGCAGCCTTCGCCCACGCCGACGCCGGAATCCAAACCCGCCGGCCAGGACGGCGGGAACCCGTTCGCCCTCGAAACTGCGCCGCCGCTGCCGGCGGGGATGACGGGTTCAGACGCCAACGACCCGCGCGCCAAACTGTCGCCGGGACTCTACGACGCGGGCGAAGCGGCGATGGGCATGAGGCACGTCACGCTGGTCAAAAAGCCGGACGCGTTTCAACTCGGTGCAGACGACCCCGATAACCCGAAGGTGCAGAAGATGCTGGGCCAACTCGGCGTCGGCGACTCCTCGCAGATGCCGAAGCCTTTCCAACTCGTTCTGGCCCAGCTCGCTTTTTCCAACTCCGACCTCGCGTTCCAGGGCAACCACCTGTTCATGGGAAACTTTTACGGCGTCAACATCTATGACATCTCCGACCCGGCGAAGGCCAGACTGGTGACTTCGATGTTGTGTCCGGGCGGGCAGGGCGACGTGTCCGTTCACAAGAACCTGCTCTTCATGTCCGTGGAGATGCCGAACGGCCGACTGGATTGCGGCCCGCAGGGATTTCCGCCCGCCCCCCCGCCCGCCGCGGGACAGGAGAACAAGCAGACTCTGCCGGCGGCGCAGAAGGACCGCTTCCGCGGGGTAAGGATTTTCGACATCGCCGACATCAGGAATCCGAAGCAGGTGGCGGCGGTGCAAACCTGCCGCGGCTCGCACACGCACACCCTGGTGGTCGACCCGAATGACAAGAACAACGTTTACATCTACGTCTCTGGGACCTCTTTCGTCCGCCAAAGCGAAGAGCTGGCCGGGTGCTCCGGCGAGGCCCCGGAAAAGGACCCCAACACCGCGCTCTTTCGCATTGACGTGATTAAGGTGCCGCTGGCCGCGCCGCAGAACGCTCAGGTGGTGTCGAGCCCCAGGGTGTTTATGGACCCGAGGACGGGCGCAATAGCCGGCCTGAACAGCGGCGGCACCCACGGCAAGGACGGGCTGGAGCCGCCATCGCTCACTAACCAGTGCCACGACATCACGGTGTACTCGGCAATCGGGCTCGCGGCGGGCGCTTGCTCTGGAAACGGAATCCTGCTGGACATCAAAGACCCTGTCCATCCGAAGCGCGTGGACGCGGTCAACGATCCGAACTACGCGTACTGGCACTCGGCCTCGTTTTCGAATGACGGGAAGAAAGTCGTGTTCACAGACGAGTGGGGCGGCGGTCTGAGCGCGCGCTGCCGCGCGAACGATCCGAACAAGTGGGGGGCCAACGCGATTTTCCGCCTGGCGGAGAACAAGCTGAGCTTCGCGAGCTACTACAAGCTGCCGGCCGCGCAGGGTGACAGCGAGAACTGTGTCGCGCACAACGGCTCGCTCGTCCCGGTCCCCGGCCGGGACATCAAGGTGCAAGCCTGGTATCAGGGCGGCATCTCCGTCATGGACTTCACAGACGCGGAGCACCCGGTCGAGATCGCCTACTTCGACCGTGGGCCGGTCACCCCAAACATGCTCGTGCTCGGCGGCGAGTGGTCCGCCTACTGGTACAACGGCCACATCTACGCCTCGGAGATCGCGCGCGGCCTGGACATCTTCGAGCTGACGCCGACCGAGCACCTGACGCAGAACGAGATCGACGCCGCGAAGGCGGTGCGGGTGGCTCAATTGAACGTGCAGAACCAGGAGAGAATCGAGTGGCCCAGGCAGTTGGTCGTGGCGAAGGCGTACGTCGATCAGCTTGAGCGTTCGCAAGCGCTGCCTTCTGACCGCATCGCGGCCCTGCGGCAGTCGATTCAAAAAGCGGAGAGTAATCGGAAAGACCTCGGGAAACTCAAAAGCCTCGCGCCGTCGCTGGAGAAGAGCGCCGGCACGGCGAAGAGTGCGGCGGACTCGGCCCGCCTGCGAGCCCTGGCTGAAATCCTGAAGCGGCCCGCAGCTTGATCCTTTCGGGGGCGAACTCAAGGGCCGTGCGGGCGGGCCGCTCACGCGGCTCACGTCGCCCCGAAGTAATTCGGGCAACAGAACCCCGCGGGTGCGCTGCTCCGACTGCGTCGTTTATTTTGCGCCACGCTTGAATTAGAATCCCGCTTGCCTCGCAAGCTCTCATCAGGAAGGTACGCGTGCTAAACAAAACTTTTCGCCCTCTCGGGACAGACTCGCGCAGGAAGGTGTTCAAGTTAAGGAACAACATCGGTGTTTCGTTGATCGCGCCGCTGGTCGCGACGCTCGCGATGTTCGCCGCGAGAGGCGCGGTCGCCGAAGAGTGGCCGCAGTTTCGCGGGCCGAACGGGAGCGGCGTTTCGACGTCGGCCGGGGTGCCGGAAGTGTTCGGCCCCGAGAAGAACGTGGTTTGGAAGACGCCGCTGCCGCCCGGCCATTCCTCGCCGGTGCTGACGCGGGACCGCGTTTTCGTCACCGCGTACGCTAAGGAAAAAGCCGGCGGCAGTCAGCCGGCGGCGGACGGCGCAAAGGGGAACGCGCGCGAGAAGAATCACAAGCTCCTGGTCATCTGTCTTGACCGCCAGACGGGAAAGCTGCTGTGGGAGCGCGAAGTGCCGCGTTCGCGCGAGGGCCGTTTGCAGAACGTCAACGACCCCGCCTCGCCGAGCCCCGTCACGGACGGCACGAATGTTTACGTCTTTTTCCAGGAGTTCGGGTTGGTCTCTTACGACGGCTCAGGCAAGGAGCGTTGGCGGCTCGCGCTCGGGCCGTTCAATATGTTCTACGGCTTCGGTGCGTCCCCCATTCTCGTCGACGACAAAGTGATCCTGCCCGTCGACCAGGACAATCCCAGCTCGTATCTGATCGCGGTCGATAAAACGAGCGGGCGCGTGCGCTGGAAGGTCGAGCGGCCCGCGGTCATCTCGGGTTACTCGACGCCGATTATTTACCAGCCGAAGCAGGGCCCGAAGCAGGTCGTCATTCCCGAGTCGTTCCAGCTCTCGGCCTACTCGGTCGCGGACGGCAAAAGAGTCTGGTGGGTGCGCGGCCTGGCGTGCGAGATGAAGTCGATTGCCAGCAGCGACGGCGAGTACGTGTACATCAACGGCTGGGGCTTCCCGCAGAATCAGCCCGGACAGCAGATCGGCACGATCCCCTTCGAAGAGGCGTGGGCGAAATACGATAAGAACAACGACAAGTTAATCGCGAAGTCGGAAGTAACGGGCGCGGACAAGATGGACAAGATGTTGAAAGAAGCCTTCGAGGCGTTCGACATGGACCGCGACGAGAAGTTGAACGCGAAGGACTGGGAAGTGTTCCGCGGCATGATGGCTTCGGAGAACGGCCTGCTCGCAATCAAACTGGGAGGGCAGGGCGACCAAACGGCGACCGCGATTCGCTGGCGCTATCAGAGACCTGTGCCGCAGGTTCCTTCAACGCTTCTTTACAAAGGCGTCCTGTACATGGTCAACGACGGCGGGATTCTGATCTCGTTTGACCCGGCGACCGGCAACGTAATCAAGCAGGGCCGCCTGCAAGGCGCTATTGATAAATATTTCGCGTCGCCGGTGGCGGCCGACGGCAAGGTGTTCCTGGTCGGCCAGGGCGGCCAGGTGTCCGTGTTGAAGGCCGCGGACAATTGGCAGATACTCACGGTCAACGAGTTGGACGACGAAGTCTTCGCGACGCCGGCGATTGCGGACGGGCGGGTTTACATCAGGACCCGCAGCGCGCTTTATAGTTTCGGCAAGTGAGGCGCTGATTAAACCCGGCCCGCGCCGCGCGGGTAGCATCCGGGATTCGACGTGAAGAAGCAGGATGAAAGAGAAGCCATCTCGGAGCGTGCCCTCCCATATCCTGACTCCTGTTTTAAGGCGACATGAAGCGCCTGACTTCTAATCACGCCCGAGGACCCTCCGCCCGGCCGTCGTTTGCCTTCGAGCTACGCCCGGCGCGCGGGCTCCGCCCGGTCCAGCGCTTGAAGGCGCGCGAGAACGCGGCCGCGTCGGAGAACCCTACAAGGTAGGCCGTCTCGTTTACGGAGACCTTCTTCCCGCTCAGGTAGTGGAGCGCCAGCTTGTGGCGCAACTCGTCCAACACTTGCTTGAAGGTCGTGCCCTCGGCCTTCAGCCTGCGGAAGAGTGTCGGGCGGCTGACGCCCATTTCGCCCGCTATCACGTCAACGCTCGCCTCGCCCGTGTGCAGGATCGGCATCAGCAGACTCTCCACCCGGCCCCGCGTTGTTTTCGAACTTTCCAGGCTCTTGAGCAGAGCCTCGGCGTGCGCGCTCAACACGCCGAAGACGTAGCGGTTCGCCCGCGGCAGCCTGAGCGACAGGAACTCTTCATCCATCAGCAGCGCGTTCATCTGACTGCCGAAGACAAGCGGCACTCCGAAGACGCGATCATATTCGGCGCGGTAGCTCGGCTCCTCGTGCGTGAAGTGAATGGCCTTCGGGTAAGGCCACTTCGCGTAATCATTAGTGGACCCGAATATCTCCCGCGCGCCGCAGATGCTCCGCGCGAAGCCGGACTCTATGAGCAGCGGGTTATTGATGTAAAGGGGGCTCGTCAGCTTCAGCCAGACTCCGTCCGCGTCGCGTACGAGTTCGAGGTGATCCGAGACCCTGGCGTCGTCCTCGTCGAGCATCAGATGCGCGTAGCGGTTCAGTTGCCGGCGCGCCTCCTCCGTGGTTTCACTGGCCTCACCTATCAGCCCCACAATCGAGATGTTCTGTAACCTGACCGCCTCGCCGAACAGCAGCGCCAGCGCGGGCTCGCCGCACAACTCGACCCCGGCTTCCATCAGCGCCACGTATTTCGACAGGGGGACGCGGTCGTCCTGGTCCTCCATCTCTTCGGGACGGATGCCTGATCGCTCGATAAGAGCCTGGCGGTCTGCGCCTCTCAAGACGGCGAAATCGAGGAAGGCTTTCGGGTAGCCGGCGGCGACTGTCGGTTTAGCCATCTCTCACAGGCCCCCTGAATCCTGCGGTCATGTTTTTGATACGTAGTGCCATGTTCACGGGTTTCCGCCGCGAATAAGATGGACCCTGCTTTGGTGCGCGGCCGGCACGCAAGCATAGCTCACGCCGCGAGCGCCTGGGAGTTGTTGCGTGAGACCGTCAAAGGAAGACCGGTTCTATTCTAAAGGAGAAGAAAATGCAAATCACCGCCAACGCCGCCTGGGAAGGTAGAGGGCACGGAAGACCTCTTGATTCTGGGCACCGTCTCGCAGGGGCCTTCGAGCGTCTCGGGGAACCTGTGCGAACATCTCTGCGGGCACTTCTAATCTTCCTCCTAGTGCCGTCGGCCGTCGCGCTGGCACAGGGCACTACTCCGGCCGCCGACGCCGCGCCGCAGAACAGTCCGCTCATCGCACACAATAAGTCGTTATTCCGAGGCATCAAGGAAATCCTGCGCCGCTCGGCCGAAAAAATGCCCGAGGGGAATTACGGCTTCAGGCCCACGGACGCCGTGCGCAGTTACGGCCAGATAATCGGACACGTGGCCGACGCGCAGTACTCGTTTTGTTCCATCGTCCTCGGCGAGAAGAGCCCCGCCCCGAAAGTCGAGCAGACCAAGACCTCGAAGGCCGACCTGATGGCCGCGCTCAAAGACGCCTTCGCCTACTGCGACAGGGCCTACGACGGCCTGACGGACGCGTCCGCCGTGCAAACAGTTAAACTCATGGGGCGCGACGTGCCGAAACTGGGCGCGCTGGCGACCAACAACTTGCACACCATAGAACACTACGGCAACCTCGTCACCTACATGCGTATGAAGAACATCGTCCCCCCGACCAGCGACCCGGAGTTCATGCCACAGCCGAAGAAGTAAGGGGGCCGCCGTTAGCATGGTGCGCCTGATGTGCCGACGGGCGAGTTCCCATGCCCTCACCTGACTGCCTGTTCTCGACAGCATGAATGAATAAGGTGGAGGGTGATGCCCGGCGTTAGGTTTTGTGAACTCTCAGACGACTCATGAAAGCTATCGTTTACCGCAACGATGGGCGACTCGAAGTTCTCAGGTGCGAAGAGATTGAAAAGCCTTCCGCCGGGGACGACGAAGTCTTGATAAAGGTTCGCGCGGCCGCCGTCAACCCACTCGACTACCACTTACTGGGACACCCTTTCGCCCGCCGCCTACTGTTCGCGCGGACTAAACTGAAGAGCAAGCGACCCGGACGTGACGTGGCCGGCGAGGTCGAAGCGGTCGGAAGCCTCGTGACCGAGTTCAAGCCGGGCGACGCGGTCTTCGGCTGGGGCGGCGGGGCCTTTGCCGAGTACGCGTGTACGTCCGAGTCTGCGTTGGCCAAGAAGCCCGAGGGAGTGACGTTCGAGCAGGCGGCCTCCGCGCCCGTCGCGGCGATCACAGCGTTGCAGGGTTTGCGCGACAAGGGAAAGATTCAGCCGGGGCAGAAGGTCTTGATTAACGGCGCGTCGGGAGGCGTCGGCACGTTCGCCGTGCAGATCGCAAAGTCGTCCGGCGCGGACGTGACCGGCGTGTGCAGCACGAGGAACGTCGCGCTGGTGCGGTCAATCGGCGCGGACCGCGTCATCGATTATACGCGGGAGGATTTCACCGAAAACGGGAAGCGTTACGACCTGATTCTAGACTGCTTTGCGACCCACTCGTTGTCAGCCATCAGGCGCGTCTTGAACCTCAGGGGGAGATACGTCGGTGTCGGAGGGCCGGTCGGCTCGATGATCGGCATGCTGGCTGGTCAGATCACACAGCTCGTATTCTCAAGCTTCGTGAGCCAGAAGTTCGTCTCGTTTATGGCAAACCTGAACCGGGAGGACCTGGCCGTTCTGCGCGGGCTCATGCAGGCCGGAAAGGTGAAGCCGGTCATCGACAGGCGTTACAGGTTGAGTGAGACGCCCGAGGCCATACGGTATCTGGAGGAAGGACACGCCCGAGGGAAAGTAGTAATAACTGTGTGACAGAGCGACAAGACCTGACAACCTATGAGCGCGCTCCGCCTGACCTTGCCCCGCCGCCATCGTTCGATACCCCCAGTTCTTAAGCCGCGGGTCGCCTGATTCAAGCTCCGGCGGGTCTTGTCTCTGCCGTGCGCTCCGCCCGTCTCAAACCATCGTCGCGTTGCAGTAGGTCGCCCGCTCGAAGTCCCGGACGCTCACCGAGATGATCTCGACCGCCGGCAGCAATTCTTTGAGCGCGCGCACCACCGCCTCCGAGAGCGCCCTCTTCTGTTCCTGAGTGCGGCCCTCCATGACGTCGGCGAAGACGTGTACGAAGTGCTCACGGGCGTCTACGTTCAAGAAGTATTTAAAGGGGCGGAGCCGGACCTTGATCCCGCCGACGCCGGTGTCCGCGAACAGCCCTGCCGCCTCGGCGGCCGCGTAGACCGCCCGCATCAATTCATCCGGGTCCGCTAGGCCGAGCACCGACTCGGAGCAGTCAATCACGAAGTGGGGCATCGCCGTACCTCCCACGCTCTGCTTGCGTTGTTATGCCGTGCCTCAACTCTACGGATTCGGGTCGTAGAAAAACTTATCTTCACACTTATGCTGCTCTCACACGGCCGGCGTGAATTGAGCGCTTGCGTGCCCACTCTACGGTCGGCTCGACCCACTCCTTCATCGGGCGATACAGGAACCCGTGTCTTTCTCCGGTATTCGTTTCTACCTCTTTATACTCGCTGAGCCCGGTGGCGTCGTCGCGGAACCTGCTGCACGGGCGCGTCCCGGGCCAGATGTCTGTCTTTTCATAAATGATAAGCACGTTGCCGTGTAAATTTACTAACTTCAAAAGGCCGTCGTCAGCCGAGCAGCCTGAGATAAAGACGAAGTTGACGTGACGATTTTCCAGGTACGTGGAGACGAGCATCGCCATCCACGAGCCTTGCGAAGCTCCGACGACGGTGATTTGTTTCGGCGGCACACCCGCCCTGAGCAATTGTCTGACTTGTTCCGCGACTCTCTTCGCGTAGGGCTCGATTTCGGGGCTTTGCTTGCGCGCCTCGCTGATGACGACAAAACCGCTCTGCTTGAACGCGTCCAGTATCTGTTCATACTCATACACGCCGAACTTAGGGCTTACCGGGCGAGTGTTGCCGGCTTCGACAAGATACCCGCTGACGTAAAACAGGTAGAGCGCCTTTGTATCAATTGTTTTTGGCACATCGCTCAAAATGATGCCCCGCTCCTGAACGATGGCCGTGCCGCCTTGCGCCTGGCACTGTGACGCGCATAAAACCCCGAGCGTCATCAGCACGAGTGATTTTGTAAAGAAACTCATGAGTCCTCCCGAATTTAGATTACAAGCTAAGCGGGACAACGCCGAATCAGCCCGGCGATACAACTCAAGCAGGCCGAAGCCCTGCAAGCGGGATGAAAGGGTGTTGAGTCGAATGCGTCTTTAGGACGCGCGCCTGGGTTTAATGTGTTGCAGCAGCCAATCAACCGTCGTCTCGACCACGCCGGCCGCCTTCTTCCGCCAGAGCCAGTAATATTGTTCAGGCTGCTCACTGCCGATTCGCCTCAGTTGACCCTGGATGTTCAGCCCGTGATCCGCGCCCGGAAAGACCACGATTTTGAAATCACGGTTGCCCGCCTCAGTCAGGTATCGCTCCAGCTTCCCCGTGTTCTCCTCCGGGGGCACGACATAATCGCTCCCGCCGTAAAGGGCCAGGAACGGGACTGTGATCTTTTTCAAATCCGGGCCGGGGTCGTACTGATTCAGGCGCACCCAAACTATGTCCGCGTAACTCTCCGTCTCAGGCAGGTCAACGAAGCGCGCCCACCTGGTCTGTTTCGCCTTCTCCACGGAGGCGCGCAACTCCTCCCACCCTTTGCCAGTGTAGGCGAAGTCCTGAACCAGCCCCATGTGCCCGGCCGCCGCGGTGTACTCCTCCGGGGTAAAGTTAATCCCGGACTGCCGCATCGAATACTCGGCCACGTGAATCTGCTGGTCCCTGACGCTGTCGGCCGGGCCGACGCTGGTGATGATGAAAGCCAGCGGAATTTTTGTGCGCGCGGCGACGATGGCCGCCACCCACCCGCCCGCGCTCGTCCCGTGCAAGCCTATCTGCCGGCGGTCAATCTCCGCGCGCGCCGCCATGAAATCCACGGCCGCCGGCGCGTCCCCCGCGAAATCGTGCACGCCGGACTTGTCGTGGTCACCCGTCGATGCGCCGACGCCTCTTTTGTCATAGATGAGACTCGCGACGCCGCGCTGTGCCAATATTCGCGCGAAGCCACGGAAGGCGTTCCTTGCGACCTTGCTGCGCCCGTGTATCCAGATCACAGCCGGGTGTGGGCCGGGCGTCGCGGGCATGACGAGCGTCCCCGAAAGCGTCACGTCTTTATTACGAAACTGAACATCCTCAGTTCGTAGTGGAATCTCCACCGGCCTGAACCCGCGTTTCAGATGTATTCGGAGCGGCGGCGTCATCTCGCCGACTGTGCCAATCATTTCGCCCACGGAAGCGTCAAACGTTAACGCCGCTTTGCCGAAGGCCGTCTCGAACTGGACTTTCCCGCCCTCGAAGCTAGCGGGAACAGGCGGCTCAGGCATAACCATGTCGGGGGTTTCCGTCCTGACTTTGAGTTCCCCGCCGGCCTTAAAGAAATCACAGCTGATGACCTGGACCGCCCCGTCGCGCACCAGCGCGCCCTGCCAGTAGCCTTCGACGGAGTCTTGTGCGCCCCGCGCCGAGGCCCCGAGCAGGCAGCTCAAAAGCGCGGCGCAAAGATACGTCTTCTCCCTCATCATGACTCCCTTTCGACCCACGTCTTAACTTTCGCTACCCATCAGAAATCTATTATGGTAAATTTTTTCTAACATATGAGAGAGAACAATGCAAGAAGTAATTCTACGATGGTAGAGGCGGCCCACGCGCAGAACGTCGGCTCAAGGGTCAAGAAACTGCGGGCCCGTCAGGGGCTGACGCTCGAAGCCCTGGCGGAGTTGTCGGGCGTCAGCCGCGCCATGCTCTCGAAGATCGAGCGCGGCGAAAAGAATCCGACCCTGGTTGTGGCCGCGAAGGTGGCCCAGGCGCTGCGCGTCGGGCTGACGGATTTGATGGGCGTGTCGGAATCCCGGCGGGCCGTCGTCTTGATTCCGAAGAGCAGTCGAATGGTCTTCCGCGACCCGGAGACGGGGTTCGAGCGTCAACTGCTCTCGCCCGCCTTCGAGAGCAGGAGTGTGGAGTTCGTCCGCCACGTCATCCCGAAGGGCGCGACCTCCGGGGACTTACCTGCGTACAAGGCGGGGACCGAAAAATACCTCGTCGTCGAACAGGGCAGACTCGGCGTCGTGATCGAGGGGCACGCTCATCACTTGAACGCGGGCGATTCACTCTACTTTGAGGCAGACGCGCCGCACCGCTTTGAAAATACGGGCAAAGGAGTTTGCAGCTACTATTTGGTCGTTAGCTCTTGCGCAAAATGATCAGGTGCGGTCTAAAGCCCGAATTAACCGGGCGCGCGGCCGCACGAGGTTACGTGGTTCCGGGGGCTTTCCGATTGTGTGCGAAGGCCCAGGTCAATCATTCTGGTTCGCTGAAAACTCTGTCCCAGGTAACGTGGGCAGGGTTTCAAGCCGACGAATGACATCGTTGCCGACTCGGGCCTGGCCCATGCCGTCGTCAGGCGCGGCGGGTCTGGCACACTCCCGCCGCCTTCGCTACTCGCACACGAAGCGAAAGCCGGTGACTACCGCGTAGGCCTTCTCTTTCGGCACTTCCTCTCCTTGCGTAGCGACGCGGAGCCGATTCCCGTAGGAGTCTCTAAAGAGGAACGCGCAAGCGGCCACGCCCGTCCCGGAACACGCCTCGACCTCTACGTAACCTCTCTTCCAGAAGACACGCCCGTTTCCGTAAGCGATATCCGGGTCGGTATCAGCTTTGTTGTAGGACTTTGTCCGCAGAGGTCGCCATCCGACGGCCAATAATCTCTTCCTAGCCTTGTGGTAAGTCAACTTCGTTATTGCGGGCAGCTTCGCATGTTTAGTTAATCCGCACGGCCTATCTTGTGCCCAAACAGTGCCGGTTGCCACGACGCAAATAATGACCGCGAGCCAGATTCGTTTCATCCATCTACCCTCCGTAAGCGCGCCAGCGCCTAACGCCGAAAGTAACTCAGGGGGAGACAACGAACCAAGCGCCTGAGTCTGGCGGACGAGACGCAGGCTAATCACGCTCGGGTCGAATGAGTTTTTAGACGCGGCGCGGCGAATCACACACTAGGCTCGATTTCCTCCGCCCGGAAATCGGCGAGCCAGACCGTGTATCCATCCGCATCAACGCTCTCCACGATGTAGACGGCGGCCTCGCCCTCGGTTGCATAAACGTGAACGATTGCGCCTGTGTCCCCGACCCGCGGAGGTCGCATGACGGATTGTGTCCCATCGTAGGGGCGCTCCGCCTGGAGAAGGCGAACCACCCTGACGCTATCCAGTTCTTTGAGAGCCGCCATAAAGTTGAGCATCCAACGCCCGGTAATTGGGCGCGCACACAACACCGAAACGGTCCAAGTTTTCGACGAAACCAAAGCTCCATCGCGTTCCGGTCGAATGAGCTGTCAGGCGACGCCAGGGGCCTCGTCGAGCCGCGCCGTGAGCTTCAGCCGCCCGTCATCGCCCTGCTTCAGGCCGAAGCCGCCGTAGAGCATTTTCGCCGCGTCATTGTCATGACCCACTTCGACGTGAGCCGCGATCACACGGCGGCGACCGCACTCGTCTAGTAGCGCCTTCACCAACGCCCGCCCCAGCCCCCGGCGGCGGAAAGCCGTGCGGACGAAGAGGTCGTCTATGAAAGCATCAAGGCCGCCGTACTCCATGCTGAACCGGACGGTCAGGACGACGTACCCGGCCGGCTCGGAGTCACGGCTGGCGACCCAAACTGCGCCGAGGGAATCATCCCGCAGGAGGGCGGAGAAACTGCCGGCCGCCCAATTCCCGTCAAGCGGGTAATCGGACTCGGCGTAAAACTCCCGCATCATTTCGACGAGGGCGGGTATGTCTTCCGATGTAGCCTTGTGTATCGTGGTCATGTATCAGCTATAAACGAACGCCGGGCTCGTGGTTAAGACGCCTAGCGGCAGGCGTCACCCGCCGCGCCTCCAACGTAATTAGAAACAAGTTCTCGATCACATTCATGCTGATTCGCGGTCGGGCGCATGTCGTCGGGGGCGGCTCACAGTCGGGAAGATTCAGCCCGTTCCATGTTCGGGCTGGTGGACTGCCGGGGCCGGCCCCATTGCAGGCTCCACAGTCCGCGCGCCGAGAGGATGAGGGAGAAGACCGCGGTCACTTGGAGCGTGATGAGTGTCCAGACCCAGAAGAAGATTCCGCTGGAGTTGGCGATCCTGCCGCCGACCAGTCCCGCACCCAGCATGTGGAGGACGGGGACGCCCGACCCCAGTATCGATCCGAGAAGGATTATGATGTACCCCGAGCGCCGTTCGGCGAGCACCAGCGTTCCGTACAGCCAGACGACTATGATAAGCACCCCACTGATGTTCTTGAGCCCTCCCGGTTCAAACCCACGGACGATGTCGTCGCTCATGTGAAACGTAAAAAAGAGGATCGAGAGCAGAGAGGTGATGGTTAACATAACGCTGCGTTTCATTTGATACTCTCCTTGCTAGATTTGTGTGTGCCTCTCACCCAGTGCATGCGCCGTCGTTTTACAAGTGCCGCGGGGCGGTCAGCAGATTCGTCCGCGCCGCGCGGGCACCGGCGTCGCCAGTCGGCCACCGACGTCCGCGTTCAGCAGGGCGTTCATCGGCTTGCGCTCCGTTTGCTCTACGCGGCCGGTCGCTCGCGCTCTGCTTGCCCAGGCTCAAACCGGAGAATGTCGCCGGGCTGGCACGAGAGCGCCTCGCAGATCGCATCGAGCGTCGAGAAGCGGATCGCGCGCGCCTTGCCGGTCTTGAGGATTGAGAGGTTAGCCAGCGTCATGCCGACCCGATCCGCGAGGTCGGTCAGCGTCATCCGCCGATCATGGAGTAGGTCGTCGAGCTTGACGGCAATCGCCATGTCACACCGTCCCTTCGAGGTCTTCGCGCATGAGCGTGCCTTCCGTGAACACGCGGGCCAGCAGGAACGTGAGGAGTACGGCGAGCCAGCCGTTGATCGAAAAGCCGGCGTTGAGATTGAGCGGATGCGCCGGAGTGGAAACGGCTTTGGCGACCGCGCCGATGACGAGGCTGAGAATCTGTAGCGCGAGCAGCGCCCAGGCAATCGCCTGCAAACGGGATGCGTTCGCTGCTACGAATGGGTCGCCTTCGCGAACCGCCTTAACAATCGCGAGCAGCCGCTTCAGGACCACATGATTGATCGGAATCGCGGCGAGACCGAGCACGGCGATCACGCGCAGGCCCATGACCAGCCGCTCTGCCTCAGGCGAAGGAGAGAGCTTGAAAGCGGTCATGATCCATTGCTCGTTCGGCAGGACAACCAGCAGAGCGAGGATCGCGGCCCCGCCCAGCCAGTTGACGACGATAAGGATTCGCAGCAGGGCGTACGCGATTGGCAGCGCCGCGGATGACGAGATTTGCTTTGACATAATTCACTACCTCCGATATATCGAATATCAATAAACTATTTATCGACAATCGTCAAGTAAATTATTGTCAATCGATAAATCAACCAGAAGTCCCGCGCCAGGCCCGAACGGCGGAAGGCTGGGCGTCCTGCAAGCCGAGGAGGTCTACACGGCCCTGGTCAAGGAGAATCCGCCGCGCTCGGTGGTGACGGGGATTTCGAGAGGATCGACGACGACGTCATGAGTTCGTGCGGCAACTGATGATAAGAGATATGCTGAATGCGCGTCCGCTGCATGCCGTTGTTAAGTGGCGGTCCGGCCAGGGGCAGGCTTGATTAGCAGGAGTTTTGACTTTAGTATTCCCTGATTTTGAACCCCGCTCCGAGGGCGACCCCGGAGCGCCGCTCCTCAAGCATTCTCATCACGCACCCCACGATCTCGTCGGCCGCCGCGTCGGGCCGCTTCCCCCTCGGGTGGATGCCGCAGACGGCCGTCGTACACGCGTGGTCAAGTCCGGGGCTCCACCGCGGGCGGCCCGCCTCGTCACGCCCGTAGGTGAGGTAAGCCGAGAGCGTGTTCAGACCCGTGCCGGGTCGCTCCCCTATCAGGTGGACGACCACGTCCAGGCCGAGCAGTTCCCCGACGTGATAGCCCGCGCGCACGCGCCCGTTCGTGACCAGCACGTCCACCTCGCCGACGTGTAGGCCGGACTCGGAGAGCCCGCGCCGCACACGCGGCAACACCGCGCGCAGGTTCTCGTTGAGGGCGTCGGCGTTCAGGCCGTCGGAGAGTACGAACTGCACACGCGGGCGGCGCGAGGGGTAGAGGCTTGCGACGCGGGCCGCGTCTTCGGGGCCGAGGCGTTCGCCCGCGGGCGGGTCCGAGAGGTACTGCTCCCTGTCGCGCGCGGCGCGGACTCGCAGGTGGCGCGGGCTGACTTCGCGTATGACCCCTTCGTCGAGCGCGGCGTAGAGCGCGCGCCTCGCGTGAGTGTAGATCGCCTCCAGCCGCGCCTCCGCCTCGGGCGGCGGCTCATAGTCCCGGCCGTGGCCCCGGCCGAGATCGTAGCCGCGCGCGGAGAGGGTCTTGATTTTCTTAGCCCCTTCCTCGCGCAACGTCTCGGGCGGGCGGGTGTCGCCGCCGCCCTTCATGTAGGCGGCGTAGAGGGCCGTTGTGCTCTCCGCGTCCGCGCGCGGGCTCCCGTCCCCGCCCATGACGCCCAACTCGGCCAGCCGCCTCTTCATAGGCGAAGAGATTTGCCTGCGCGTCCGGGCACGCAAGTGTGGGTGTTCGCGGAAGGAGGTCGTCAGGTAGCCGAGCATAGGGTCGGCGTTGCCCGCGACGGCCATCAGGTAGGCGGGCGCGGCCTGTTCGACGATCCGGCGGGTCAGCCGCCGGAGTTCCGCAGGCTCTATGCCCATGTGGAAGGTGGAGCACACGTCGAGCCCCATCGTCAGGCCGTGCAGCTTCGCCATGACGGTGTCTTCGAGGCACGCGCGCACGAGTTGCTCGCCCGTGCGGAAGACCTCCGGCCCGATGAAGCCCGCCACGTCGTTGACGATCATCCACGCGCCCGTCCGCCGCCGGATGTGCCGGGCCACGCCGTAGCTGCGCGCTTCCAGCGTCACCATGTCCACGCCTTCGGCCGACCCGTTGGTGACCTCCGAGCCCTGCCCCGTCTCGAAGTACAGGCCGCCGAAGCCGCGCGCCAGTTCGAGCACGCCGTCCACGTCCAGCCCGACCATGCCGCCGAGCGCCTTCGACGTGCCGGCGAGACTCTGGAACCCGACATCGACGCGGGTCACGGCGCGCGCCCGCGCCTGCTTCACGATGTCGGAGAGGACGCAGTAACGCGTCGGCAACTCCAGCCGCTCGACCACAGAGCGGAGCAGGTCTTCGAGGCGGATGATTGTTTCCAGGTCGTCGCCCGCGGGGTTGAGGCCGAGCACGACATCGCCGCAGCCGTAGGCGAGCCCTTCGAGTATTGAGAAGAGTATCTCTTCCTCGTCGTCGCCGGGGCTGTTCGGCTGAAGGCGGGAGCCGAAGTGTTGCGGGGAGCCTACGCCCACGCGGCCGCCGGGGAGCGGGTTGAAGAGCGTGCGCGCGACGGCCGAGAGCTCGTCGTTCGTCATCAACTTGACGACCGCGGCAATCGCCTCGCTTGAGAGCCCGTCGCCGTAGCGGCGCACCCAACCCGCGCCGCCGCGGCCCAGCAGTGTGGCCTTCAGCTCGCCGATTGTGAGGCGGGAGATTTCCGCCGCGAGCCGCGAGTCCAGCGACGCGGCGAGCGCCTCGCTCACCCCGTCTTCGACCAGCGCGGCCCCGGCCAACGCGCCGAGCGTCAGCGCGCCGAGCGCCTCACGCGCCGCCGCGCGCACGGACCCGTCCCGCGTCCCGCCGACGAGTAAATCCCCTTCCTTAAACTCGTTGGCGAGCGCGAAGGTTCGCAGCAGCTCCTTTGAACCCGCAGCCATTCAGTTAAGATTACTCTGACCCGTCCCCGAGCCCAAGCCGCTGTAGTTTGATGAAAGGCGAGCTAGCTCGCGCTCCGGTCGAATGGGTTGTGAGGTTTCGTGCGCCTTAGCCATCTCACGGTTTCTGTTTTGTGACGACCCTACGCCGAAACCCGACACGAGGGTTAGTCTTTGAGACTGCGCACGTGGGAGACGAGGGAGGCGATCTCATTTTGAGATAACTTCTCCTCGAAAGAGGGCATGCTCCCGCGCCCGTGTGTGATGGACGCCGCCATGCGTTTTTCGTCGACGCTTTCCTGCCACTTCCTGTCCGCCAGATTGGGCACGCCTGAGATTTTGCCCGGCACCGTCTCCCCGCGCCCGTCCGAGCCATGACAGGTGGCACAATTCCGGGCGAACAGAGTTTTGGCCGACGCCTGCCGCCTGGACGCGCTTTTTTGCGGCTGCTCTTTCGCGTCCGCCGGCCTGGTCGCACGCGAGTTGCGGCCGGGCTGCGTCAGGAACAGCACGAGGCCCGCACAGGCTAATACGACTTTCAGAACTTTCATCATACTTTGAACGACCGGCCTCTTCGGGCTATGAGGAAGCGTGACGTGATTCCCGGCGGCGACTTTAATTCATCTCGAAGGCTGCCAGACGTATTTCCCCGTCCTATCAATGTACCCCTTCGCGTCACCGACACTGACGACTGCCAGGCCGTCGCGAAAGTCGTAGGCCCTGTCGAACTGTGGTTTGATCACCATCTGGCCCGCCTGATCGATGTAGCCCCACTTGCGGTTGATTTCCACCGCCGCCAACCCTTCGGAGAAGTCATCGGCCAACCCGTACTGCGGCTCAATGACCATGTTCCCGGATTTATCGACGTAGCCGAACTTGCTGCCGACCATGACGCGCGCCAAGCCGCCGGAGAAGCCGTACGCGGAAGTGTATTCGGGCTCGATGACCACCTGCCCCGTCTTATCGATGAAGCCCATCTTGTGATTGACGTGCGCCGCCGCCAGTCCCTCGGAGAACCCCATCGCGTCATCGACCGGCGGCCGGATGACTACTTTTCCGGTCCGATCTATAAAAGCAAACTTGCGGTCAACCATGACCCCGGCCAGCCCTTCGGAGAAACCTAACGCGTAATCGAATTCGAGCGGGATGACGACCTTCCCCGTCCCGTCTATGAAGCCGAACTTCCCGTCCTTGCCGACGGCGGATAATCCCTCAGAGAAGCTGCGCGCGCTATCCCACTCGGGCCGTATCACCATCCGGCCCGTCTTATCGATGAAGCCGGCGCGATGATTGACCTCGACCGCCGCCAGCCCTTCCGAGAAGTCATACGCCGCGTCGAACTGCGGCTCGACGGCGACCTTGCCCGTCGCGTCTATGAACCCGATTCTCCGGCGAGCGCCCGGGCCGCCGCCGTCCTCCCTCTCGATTGCTATCCGCGCCAGACCTTCGGAGAATGCCGTGTCGCCTCCCAGGTAAAGATTTTCGGGATTAAACTGCGGCTCGATTAAGACCTTGCCCGTCCCGTCTATAAAACCGACCTTGCCATTTTGCCGAATGGGAAAGAGCATCACGGATTCAACCTTCGCGCCCGCGACCTTATCCGGCAATTGGCTGTAAGAGCGACCGACGCACGCCAGGGCAAACAGACAGTTGAATATCAGAAGGGCCAAGAGGAGGAGACGTTTTTTCCGCCCCGGTGTGAGCATGATGAGAAATTTTACTCCCGCGAGGCGGGCGTGTAAACCCTCCTCGCGGCAGATGCGTGGTCTCTTCATCCCCGGCAGAGAATGAGTAGACGAAGCTGAATGTTTGACCCGGAGGCGAAGCGTTGCCGGTTCTTCGCTCATGCTTCGGCCGCAGGGCGCTTGAAATTCAGTCCTACATTCTGGGCAGCGGGCGGCCGCGCGGGTCCGACAGGATGCGTCTCTTATTGTCCAACTGCTGGTCGTTGATTACGTCCCAGAAGCCGCCCCCGTCCGCTTCCATGAATTGCCTGACCTTCTTCCAGTCGGGATTACTGTCAGCGCCTTCGCACTTGCAGCCCTTCAGCTTCCTGGCGAAGTCTTTCAACTGCTCGAACGACTGCCGCGCCATGTCCATCGCTTTTTCTACGTCCTGATTGGTCTTGTCGGGCAGGTGTCCCGCGAGACCGTGCCCGATGGCTGGATCGTGGTAGTCGCGGTGGCTGAACGTATCCTGGAAGTAGTGCATGTACCTGCCGAAGTTCGTCAGCCGCTCCGCGCGGCTGCCTTGCATCGCGCTGTTCATCAGGTTAGAGAGGTCCTGGGCGCGGGTCTGGTCGTCCGTCAGACCGTGGAAATGGGCATTACGATCCCGCTGCCTCTGTCCCTCCGGCGTGACCGGGTCGAGACTCCTCGCGCCGGGGCGGGTGTGCGGGTCCGTGTCCGTCCCCTCATCCGCGCCGGCTATCTGCCTGGCCTCTTTCTGGGTAAAGCATCCGGTCTGACGCGCCAGATAGTAGGTCAGGTAGAAGTGTACGTCCGTTTCGTATAGCCCGAGCGGGTCGTTCTTGCTGACGGGGTTGTTGCTGACGTAGGCGTACTTGTTGATCCCGCCGGCGAACCCGGCCGGGTCTTCCGAGAGGAAGCGGCCCTGCGCGGGGTCGTACCAGCGCGCGCGGTAGTACATCAGATTGGTCTGCGCGTCGCGCTCGCGGCCCGTGTAGGTGAAGCGCGTCAGGGCGCTCGCCCCTCCGCCGCCGAAGGGCTCGTAGCTCATGCGCTCGGCCACGCCGCCCGCGGCGTCCGTCAGCGCGACGGTGCTCCCCAACTGGTCTTGCAGGAAGTAGAGCGGGCCGGTGGCGGCACGCGACTGGCGCAGCTTGTCGTCCATGCCGGGGCCGTTCAGGTAGTCCACCTGCGCGCCGTCGCTCGCGCGGTCCAGGACAACTTCCGAGCCGTCGTAGAGCGAGGTCGTGGTCGTGCCGCCCGCCGTGCGGGTAGCCATCCTGCCCAGCGCGTCGTAGCCGTACTGGACGGTCTGGCCGCCGGGGAGCGTCGCCTGCGTCATGCGGCCGCGCGCGTCCCACTGGTAAGTGGTCGTGCCCTGCGCGTCCGTCTTCGCCGTCGTCATGCCCTGCTCGTCGAAACTGTAAGTAGCCTGGCCGAACTGCGCGATTCGGTTCGCCGCGTCGGCCGGGCCGGCGCTCCGCGAGGCGGGCAGCAGGCTGGCCGCCGAGAGCGAAGTGATGGACTCGATCTCGTCGTCCGCGTTGTAGACGAAGCGGAGGTCCTCGACGGCCTGACCCGCGGCGTTGGCGTGCGCGATCTGCTTCAGGCGACTCACCTCGTCGTAGTCGTAGGTCGTCTTGACGCCGTTGGGCCGTTCGAGCCCGGCGAGCCGCGAGAGGTCGTCGTAGCGGTAGGTGAAAGTCTCAGCCCCCTGCGTGATGCGGTCGAGCCGCCCGGCCGTGTCGTAGTGGTAGCCCACGGGGGCGCGGTCGGCGGCCGTCATCGAGGTCACCTGGTCGGCGTCGTTGTAGCCGTAGCGGACCACGCCCGCGGGGGTCGTCTCGGTCAGCTTCCGGTTCGCGTCGTCGTAGCCGAGGTCGAGCGCGCCGCCCTGCGAGTCTTCGATGCGCTCCAGGCGGGAGGCCGCGTCGTAGGTGTAGTTGACGACGGCGTCGGCGTAGGCGATGCGCGTCGGGCGGTCCGCGTCGTCGTAAGTGATGACGGTGCGGCGTCCCCTCCGGTCAACCCTCTCGTTGACGTTGTTGGCCGCGTCGTAGCCCTGCCGGGCCTCGCGCCCGAGCGGGTCGCGCATGCCCGTGCTGCGGTAGAGCGAGTCGTAAGAAAAGGTGTAGACGTTGCCGCGCGGGTCCGTCAGGCTCAGCAGGTTCCCGATGAAGTCGTGCTTGTAACGCACCAGCCCGCCGCGCGGGTCCGTGATCGTGCTGATCTGGTTGCGCTCGTCGTACGTGTAGCGGACGACGCGGCCCGTCGGCGAGATTTCCGCGACGACCTGGTCGTTGGCGTCGTACTGCGTGCGGGCCGTGCGCCCGAGCGCGTCTTTAACGGAGTCCCGGCGGTTCTTGCCGTCGTAAGTGAACGTCGTGCGCCGCCCGAGGTGGTCCGTAATGGTCAGCAGGTTCCCGTTCGGGTCGTAGGTGAGCCCGGTGGTGGCCCCGGCCGCGTCGGTCGTGGAGGTGACGCGGCCGAGGTCGTCGTACTCACGCGTATCGCGGCGGCCGAGCGCGTCCACGGTGGCGGTCGCCCGCCCCATGGCGTCGTACTCAATCGTCATGCGGTGGCCGAGCGCATCGACTTTCGCCGTCGGGTGCCCGTACTGGTCGTACTCCGTGCGCGTCGTGTGGCCGAGCGGGTCCGTCACGCTCGTGCGCTGGCCGAAGCCGTCGTAGCCGTAGACGGTCGTCTGGCCGAGCGGGTTCGTGGACGTCAGGAGGTTGCCGCGCGAGTCGTAGGTGAAGGAGACAGACCGGCCGAGCCTGTTCGTGAACTTGGTGATGCGGTTGGTGGCCGGGTCGTATTCGGCCCTGACGGTCTCGCCCGCGCGGTTCGTCTCGGCGGCGACGTTGCCGCGCGCGTCGTACTGGCGCGCGCTCTCGGAGCAGCCGCAGGGGCCGGAGGTCGAGAGCGACTGGTTGGTCCCGAGGTCGCGGCTGATGACGGCGCTTTGGCCCAATTCGTCGGTCGTCCCGATGGTGTAGCCCGCGGCGTTGAAGCGCATGGAGCGCCGGCGACCCTTCGGGTCCGTGACCGTGGTCAGGGTGACGACGCCGCCCGAGAGTTCGTAGGCGTACTGCTCCGCGCCGCCGTCGGCGAACTTCTGGCGGATGACGCGGCCGCTGCCGTCGTAGTTGATCTGCTTGATGAGCGCGCCCCGCTTGTCCTTGACGGAGGTCAGCGCGGACGGGAAGCCCTCGTAGCCGTAGCGGACGACGTAGCCGAGCGGGTTGGTGACGGTCGTCAGCAGCCCCGTCTCATAGGTGTAGCGCCAGGTCTTGTTGAGCGCGTCGGTCGCGCTCGTGACGCGGTTCGAGCCGTCGTAGGCGAGCGTGATCGAGCGCCCCACGGCGTCCGTAACGCGCGTCAGGTTCGCGCCGGTGTAGGTGAGCGTCGTCGTGTTGCCGTTGTTGTCGCTGAGCGAGGTCAACCTCCCGGCCGAGTTGAAGCGCATGTTCCCGCCGTTCTTAAAGCGGTACTCGTATGTGCCGTCGGCGAGCTTGCGCAGCACGTCGCCGATCTGCGAGACGGACCCGGTCGAGGTGAAGAGGAGCGCGCCGTCCGGGGCCGTGCCCGAGTAGTTGTAGAGGTCGCCGCTCTCCTGCTCGTCATCCACGAGGCGGCCTGCGCCGCCGACCTGGAAAGTGCCCGTGAGGCGGATGTCGTAGGTGCCCTTCCAGCCGACGCCGAAGCTGCCGGAAATGTTCCGGCGGCTGAGGTCGCTCGTGTACGTGCGCGCCAGCAGCAGCCCGCCGCGCGCCCCGCCGAACATGATGTCGGTGGCCTTCTCGATCTTGACGCCGGTGGAATAATCCACGGGCGAGCCGCCGCGGTTGATGGGGCAGTCGTCGGGTTTGCCGGGGTTGCCGCCCGGCCCGGCGGCGCTCGGGAAGTGCCACGAGAAGTCGCGCAGGCCGTAGCTCTTTCCCGTGCTCGGGTTGATGTTCGGCACAATCGTGCGCCCGTCGCTGCTCACTCTCCCGGTGCCGTAGATGTACCAATCCACCGTGTCGTGGTTGAAGGCGAAGAGGTTCACCTGCTGGCCCGGATTAGCGCCCATCAGGTTCGGGTAGATGACGGGAATCTCCACGCCGGGGTCGGGCTTGGCCCCGCCGGGCTGGCTCGTGTAGACGAGGGCCGTCGAGACGGTTGTCGGAAGGGGCGCGGGCGTGCGGTCAATCGCCAGCGGCGTGATCGAGACGCGCGCGACGGGCGAGCCGTCGCGGTTGCGCAGGTTCGCCCCCGGCGGGATCGTCATCGTCAGGTTCGGCACGCGCGGGTTGGCCGCCACCGTGTTCTGGTTGGGGACGACGTCCACCTCGTACTGCGTGTCGATCGGCGGCAGGTAGAAAGTGTAGGGCACGACGTTGGCCTGGCCCGCGACGATCTTCGCCGGCTCCAGGATGATCGGGTAGGTGCGGTTCGGCGCGCTCGCCGTCCGCCCGTCAACCATCAGGGGCCGGGCCGCGCCGGCCGTGATTCCCGAGAGGAGGAACGCGCCGGCCGCGTCGGTCGTCGCGGTGCGGCCGTCGAGCGAAACAATCGCGCCGATGATCGGCTCCTTGTCCGTCGAGAGCACGCGCCCGCTCAGCGTGGTCTGCCCGCCCGCGATGACGTTCAAGGTCGCGCCGGCCGTCTTCGTCACGTCGCGCCCTTCGACGTTGGCGGCGGCGCGGACGGTGAAGGGGTAGCTGCCGGGCGCGAGCGTGCCGGCGAGTTGCAGCGTCAGCACGGAGCTGGCCCCGGCGGTAATCTGCGCCGGGTCGAAGGACGCGGTCGCGCCCGCGGGCAGTCCCGCCGCCGTCAGGGTCGCGAGCTGGCTGAACTCGTCCTGCCCGCTCGTGAGGTAAAGGACGTAGGTGGCCGCGCTCCCCTGGACGGCGGTCGCCGTCGAGGGCGCGATTGTCAGCGTGAAGTCCTGGAGCGCGTCAACCGTGAACATTCCGGGCGTGGTGGCGGTGCCCCCCGCGTTGGTCAGTTCGATGAGGCCGCTCAACGCGGCGTTGGGGACGAGCACGCGCACTTCGGTCGCGGTGGCGCTCTTGACGAGCGCGGGCAGCCGCGCCCCGTTGGCCCCGGCGAAAGTCACCGAGGGGTCGCTCTCCGTCACCATGAGCGCCGTGCCCGTGAGAGTCACCTCCGTGCCCACGGGGCCGTGCTTCGGCGTGAAGTCGCCGATGACGGGCGCGGGGTACGCGCTGATGACGAAGTCGCTGGGGCTCACGGCCGTGCCCCCTTCAGTCTCGACGGTGACGGGGCCGGTGGCGGCGTCGGCCGGGACGACGACGGTCAACTGTGTGCGCGTGGCCGCCGTGACCTGGGCCGGCGTCTGGCCGCCCCCGGCCTGGGCGGAGCGCGTGAAGCGAACTGTGTTTCGCGCGGCCGCGCGGCCGTCGAAGCGAGCGCCGTTGATCGTGATGGTGTCGCCGAGGCGCGCGCTCGGGGGCGCGAGGTCCGTGATGACGGGCGGGAGCAGGATGCGCCGCAACACCTGGTTGCCCGTGTCGGCGACGATGATCGCGCTCGACGGGGAGACGGCGACGCCGCGCGGCGTCAGGAAGCGTGCGATGTCGCCCGCGCCGTTAGTCAGGCCGCGGTCGCTGGTCCCGGCAATGGTCCAGACCGCCTGCGGGGAGTTGTTCGCCGCCAGCGCCGGGTCGACGAGGCGCACCAGCGAGTTGACGGCGTCGGCGACGACGAGTTTCCCCGAGCCGTCGGTGGCAATGCCCGACGGCTCCGCGAAGCGCGCCTGGCTGGCCGTGCCGTCCGCGAACCCGCGCTCCGCGCCCGCTACTGTTATCACCGCGCCGCTCGGGTCTAAGCGGCGGATGCGGTGGTTGCCCGTGTCGGACAAGTAGACGTAGACGCTCGCGCCGTCCGTGGCGACGCCCATCAGGCCGTCGAAGCGCGCCGAGGGGGAATCGTTCGAGCCGACCGTGCCGTCGCCGGAGAGCGTTCTCACCTCGCCGCTCGGGTTGATGACGCGCACGGACGAGTTGCCTGTGTCCGCGACGTAGACGTTGCCCTGGTTGTCAACGGCCACCCCCTGCGGGGCGTTAAAGCGCGCCCCCGTGCCGGTGCCGTCTTGAAGACCCGGCGTGCCGTCGCCGGCCAGCGTAGTCACCGTGCCGTCAGGCGCGATGCGCCGGATGCGGTTGTTGGCCGTGTCGGCCACGTAGACCACGCCGCTTGAGTCGACGGCGATTCCCTGCGGGTTGGTGAAGCGGGCGGAGCCGCCCGGCCCGTCTACGTATCCCGCCTGACCGTCGCCGGCCAGCGTCGAAACGACCCAGACGGGCGCGCCCGACGAGTCCGGCTGATTACGCACGACGCGGATACGCTGGTTGCCGGTGTCGGCCACGTAGATGGTCTCGTCCGCGCCGACGGCCACGCCCGTCAGCCTGCGGAATCGCGCCTGGGGGCCCGCGCCGTCGGCGTACCCTTGAAGCCCCGCGCCGCCCGCGACGGTCGAGACCACCGAGGCGGACGAGCCGGGCACGGTCGCGGCTGACACGGTGAACGCCTCCGCCTTGACGACGGACTCTTCTTCGCCGCCGATTTGCGTCACGACGCGCGCGGCGCGCGGGTCGAGCGCGGCGGTGGGAGAGACCATCACCTCCGCGACGGCCGTGTTGGCGTCCGTGACCGTCACCGGCCCGAGCGCGCCGGGGGCCGCTCCGCCCACGGACACTTCGCCCCCGAGAGAGGCGTGCGTTTGGCCCGCGACCCAGTGCGTGTTGGTGCCGTGCAGCGTGACGTTGAGAGTTTGTCCCTGCGTGGCGCGCGCCGGGGCGACTGAAGTGAGGGCGGCCTGCGGGCTCGCCGTGCGGGTGGCCGTGAAAGTAATGGTCAGGAACGAGCCGGGGGAGCTTTTCAGCTTCACCTCCAGCGTGTTCGAAGCAGAGAGCGTCACGGACTTGTTGAGAGTCCCCACCGTCTGATTGAAACTGCTGGAGGTGAAGAGGGCCGCCCCGTTGAGCTTGATGTCCGCGCTCGAAACCCTGTTGGAGCCGTCCGCGTCGCCGTTGACGAGCTGGACGGAAAACGGGGCGACGGCGTCCGCCGGGAGGGTGAAAGGCGCGACGACGTTCGTGGGCGCGCCCGCCTCGCGCGTGAAGTTGCGCGGGCCGAAGACGACGAAAGTCTCTGTCGTCTGGGCCGCCGCCGTGGCGGCCGCAGGAGTCGCGGTTCTTTCCGAGGGGTTGACATTCGCACGCAGGAGACGCGGGGTGACAGGCGTAAAGAGGAATAAAAATATCAGCAGCCAGGCAATTGAGCGCCGCGGGCCGCGGGCCGCGGCCTGAGCCGCCCGGCGTCGCGCCCGTTCAATAACTGGATTGATAATTTGCTCAAAAGTAATGGTCTTCATCTGTCAGTCCTCGCTCGTGTTGGTCGAGAGCACTGGTTACTCGGTTCCCCTGGCCGCCGCGCCGTCTGTGTGCCAATCTCCGCTGAGACCGCCGCCGTCCGGCAGCCAGCGCCGCTGTTCGTCTCACGGCGCTGGCTGCCGAACGTCCACTTGAAGGAGAAGGAAGAGGGAGGCGCAAACCCTTATCGAAGGGCGCGCGCCTTCCTAGTTGCTGACGCGCTTGATGCGGCGGCCCGACTGCGTCACGTAAGTGACTTCGGACGCGCCGCCGAAGACGGCCGCGACCTCGATGCGGTTGACGCGCTCGCCGTCCATAAAGAGCGGGTCGGCTTTCGAGGTCAGGTCGATGACGGCCGACGCGCTGATGACGCTGACGCCCGTCGGCAGCGAGAGACTCGCGCTCGCCGTCGAGGCCGCCTCGGTCCCCGTCAGCGCGCTGCTCTGCACGGACGTGCGGTTGCCGCGGCTCGGTGTGAGCGTCACCTGCACGACCGTGCCGACGGGGAGGTTCGCGCCTTCGAGGGCGACCGTCATCGGGTTGGTCGTCGTCGTGGGCACGACGATGTCTGGCACGCCTTGCAGCGAGCCGATGGGCGAGGCAGGGGCGTTGACGCCGCCGACCGACGCGATGCGCAGCGACGGCGCGTTCGAGACCGTCACCGGGTGGGGGAGCGCGAAGCTGATGATGCCCGCCGGGCTGGTGCTGGTCGTGAGCGCGCTGTAGTCGAAAGCCTCGACGCGCACGAAGCCCTGCCCGCCGTTGCCGCTGGACTGGCCGCTGAAACAGCCCGTGCCACTTCCGCCGTTGACCTGGATAGAGCCGCCGCCCTTGACCGTGTTGGCGATTAACCGAACGGCCCCGCCCGAGCCGCCGCCGCCCGGGCCCGTCGAGCAGGTCTGATTGTCTCCGGCACCGCCGCGGGCCAGAATGTTCCCGTTGATCGTAATCGAGGTCGAGCTGGCGATGAGGATTGCGCCGCCCCCGCCGCCGCCGGCGCTGCCGCGTGTGTTGGCGGTCGCCGCGCCGCCGCCGCCGCCGGAGCCGCCGATGAGCGGCAGGACCGTCACGGCCCCGTAGC
>Ga0196962_10000196_pt1 | contig 31844 bp, 34 predicted proteins | sample S3v_20metaG_FD_183186 | JGI IMG/M metagenome (GOLD analysis project Ga0196962, IMG submission 183186) | Soil microbial communities from Anza Borrego desert, Southern California, United States - S3+v_20 | ecosystem: Environmental > Terrestrial > Soil > Desert | place: USA: California | collected...
GGCGATCAGCAGCTTGTTCATCGGGCTTCTCCCACTCCTTTCCGTCACTTAGGGCCGATTTCGGGAAGAAGGAAGCGCGGCCTGCGGCCGGCCGCGGGATCGCCAGACGCTTTCTTGACCCGTCCGGCACCATGGGCCAAAGCGGCGCCACCTCTTGTTGCACCCGCGAAGGCGAAAAATTGGCTCAGTCGCCGCTCTCCTTCCAGAAGCTGATCCTGGCGCTCCACGATTATTGGAGCGAGCGCGGCTGCCTCATCCTCCAGGCCTACGACCTCGAAATGGGGGCCGGCACCTTCCACCCCGCCACGACCTTGCGGGCGCTCGGCCCCGAGCCGTGGAAGGCGGCGTTCGTCCAGCCCTGCCGGCGGCCGACCGACGGCCGCTACGGCGAGAATCCGAACCGGCTCCAGCATTATTACCAATATCAGGTGATCCTGAAGCCGAGCCCGGCCGACCTCCAGTCCCTCTATCTGGGCAGCCTCGCCGCGATCGGGATCGACTTCACCCGCCACGACATACGCTTCGTCGAGGACGATTGGGAATCGCCGACGCTGGGCGCCTGGGGCCTCGGCTGGGAGGTGTGGTGCGACGGCATGGAGGTGACCCAGTTCACCTATTTCCAGCAGATGGGCGGCTTCGACTGCCGTCCGGTCGCCGGCGAGCTCACCTACGGGCTCGAGCGGCTCGCCATGTACATCCAGAACAAGGACAGCGTCTACGACCTCGACTTCAACGACGAGGGGGTCAGCTACGGCGACGTCTTCCTCGAGAATGAGCGCGAGATGTCGCGCTGGAACTTCGAGGTCGCCGACAGCGAGCGGCTGTTCGACCTGTTCCGCAAGGCGGCCGCCGAATGCGAGGACTGCCTCGGCGCCGGGCTGCCCATCCCGGCCTACGAGCAGGCGATCAAGGCCAGCCACGTCTTCAACCTGCTCAACGCCCGCGGACTCATCTCGGTCGCCGAGCGCCAGGCCTATATCGGCCGGGTTCGCGATCTCGCGAGGGGCGCCTGCCAGTCCTGGATGGACAAGAACGGATGGACGGCGTGAGGGGGGTCGAAAATCCTCCCCGGGACGGGGAGGGGGACCGCCGGCCGAAGGCCGGCGGTGGAGGGGGCGGAGAGACCTTGCGGCGCCCCACCGTCTATGTCGCTCGCAAGCTCCGTCGTCATATGAGCCTGCCCGAAGTGCTGCTCTGGCAGCGTCTGCGCGGCTCGCCCAATGGCATAAGCTTCCGCAAGCAGCATCCGATCGATCCCTATGTCGCCGATTTCTATTGCAGTGCCGCCAGGCTGGTCATCGAAGTCGATGGTGAGGCGCACGATCGGGGCGATCGGCCGCGCCGGGATGAAACGCGCACCGCTTTCCTGCAGGAGCGAGGGTATCAAATCCTGAGGATAGTCGCTGGGGACGTGCTCAAGGATCCGGACGGCGTGGCCGAGTCGATCGTGGCATACGCCGCCGCCCCCCTCCACCACCGCGCTGCGCGCGGCGGTTCCCCTCCCCGTCCCGGGGAGGATCGGGCATGACCGATTTCCTGCTCGAGCTGCTCTGCGAGGAGATTCCGGCGCGGATGCAGGCCAGGGCGGCCGCCGATCTCGGCCGGCTTTTCGGCGAGCGGCTCGGCGAGGCCGGCCTCGCCGCGGACGCGGTCGAGACCTACGTCACGCCGCGCCGGCTCGCCCTGATCGCCCGCGGCCTCCCGGACGAGACCGCTTCGGTGTCGGAGGAGATCAAGGGCCCGCGCACGGGCGCGCCGCCGCAGGCGCTGGAAGGCTTTCTTCGCAAGACCGGACTGGCTCGCGACCAGCTCGTCGAGCGCGACGGAATCCACTTCGCGGTCGTCGAGCGCCCGGGCCGAGCCGCCGCCGCCGTGCTGGCCGACGCGATCCCCGCGATCGTCCGCGCTTTCCCCTGGCCCAAGTCGATGCGCTGGGGGGAGGCTTCGGCGTCGACCGACAGCCTGCGCTGGGTCCGGCCGCTCCAGGGGATCGTCGCCTTGCTCGGCGAGCGGATCGTCGACTTCGAGGTCGGCGGAGTCCGCTCCGGCGCCGCCACCGTCGGCCATCGCCTCCACCATCCCGGAGCGATCACGATCGGCAGCGCCAACGACTATGTCGAGAAGCTGCGCGCCTGCCACGTCATCCTCGATCCGGCCGAGCGGGCCGGCCTCATCCGCGACGGGGCCGCCAGGCTGGCCGCGGAGGCCGGCCTGACCCTGGTCGAGGACGAGGGGCTGGTGACCGAAAATGCCGGGCTGACCGAATGGCCGGTGCCGCTGCTCGGCGGCTTCGACCCGGCCTTCCTCGAGGTGCCGCGCGAAGTGACCCAGCTCACCATGCGCACCAACCAGAAATATTTCGCGCTCATTCCTCCCCGGGACGGGGATGAGCAGGCACGCCATGCCCCCGGCATGGCTGCGGATGTCTGGGGGACATCCGCACCTGCTCATGACCGGCCGAAGGCTGGTGGAGGGGGCTCTTCACCTGGCACGGCCCCCCCTCCACCGTCCGGCTCCGCCGGCCGGTCCCCCTCCCCGTCCCGGGGAGGATTGGCCCCGAATTTCGTCTGCGTCGCCAATCTCGAGGCGGTCGACGGCGGCGCGGCGATCGTCGCCGGCAACCGCAAGGTGCTCGCGGCCCGACTGTCCGACGCCCGCTATTTCTGGCAGGCCGACCTCCAGGTGCCGCTCGCCGAGCAGGCGAAGAAGCTCGACCAGATCGTCTTCCACGAGAAGCTGGGCACTATCGCCGACAAGGTCGAGCGGGTGGCCAGGCTCGCCCAATGGCTGATCCAGGAGCGGATCGTTCGCCCTAAATCCTCCCCGGGGCGGGGAGGGGGACCGGCCGCGCAGCGGACGGTGGAGGGGGTTCCGCAATCGACACAACCCCCCCTCCACCATTCGCCTTCGGCGAACGGTCCCCCTCCCCGTACCGGGGAGGATTTAAGCTTCCCGGAACTCGTCGACCGCGCGGCCCGCCTCGCCAAGGCCGACCTGGTGACCCAGAGCGTCGGCGAGTTCCCCGAGCTTCAGGGCACGCTTGGCGGCTATCTCGCCCGCGCCCAGGGCCAGCCCGACGCCGTCGCCGACGCGATCCGGGACCATTACCGCCCCGCGGGGCAGGGGGACGAAGTGCCGACCGCGCCCGTCACCGCGCTGGTCAACATCGCCGATCGGCTCGATACTCTGGCCGCCTTCTTCGCCATCGGCGAGAAGCCGACCGGCTCGCGCGACCCGTTCGCGCTTCGGCGCGCGGCGCTGAGCTTCCTCCAGCTCCTCACCCGCACCGGCCTGCGCCTGCCGCTTCGCGAGGTGCTGGTCCAGGCGGCGGTGCTCGTCATCCTTTCGCGGCTCGGCGCCCTCAAGTCGGTGAGCTTTCCCGATCTGCTCGGGGAGGAGGAAGGCGACCATGAAATCACCGCCGAGGTCGGGTCGCTGACCTACCGTTACGGCGGCCGAGTCTCGACGCGCTGGAACTCGGCTCTGACGCCCAAGCTCGAGCGCGGCGAGGTTATCGAGCAGGTGACCGACATCCAGCAGGAGATCCTCGATTTCTTCGCCGACCGCCTCAAGGTCCAGCAGCGCGAGGCCGGCGTCCGCCACGACCTCATCGACGCCGTGTTCGCGCTCGGCGGGGAGGACGATCTCGTTCGCCTGCTGGCGAGGGTGAAGGCGCTGCAGGCATTCGTCGCGCGCGCGGAAGGCGCGGACCTTCTCGCCGGCTACAAGCGCGCGGCGAACATCCTGAAGAGGGAAGGGTGGACGCAAGAACAGCCTGTGAACAAATCGCTGTCCTATTCGCCTGAGGTCGAGGAAAGTGAGCTGGAGGATGCGCTCGATTCGGCCGAGCCGCGCGTCGAAGCGGCGCTCGACGAGGAGGATTTCGAGCGCGCCATGGAGGCGCTGGCGAACCTGCGCGGCCCGGTGGATGCGTTCTTCGATAAGGTGACCGTCAATGACCCCGACCCGGCCAAGCGTGTCAAGCGGCTCAACTTGCTGCTGCGCATGCGCGACGCCATGCATCGGGTCGCCGATTTCTCGCGGATCGAAGGCTGAGCCGTGGAGCGATTCGTGCGGAAGTTGATGCTGTCAGGATCATCAACTTCGGAAGCGAATGGCATGTGTCATTGTGTAAACTTGTGTCATCAACTTCCGGAAAGTGCCGCCGAATGAGCCGCTATGTCTATCGCTTTGGGGGCGGCGTCTCCGACGGCGAGGCGGGCAACAAGAACCTGCTCGGCGGCAAGGGCGCCAACCTCGCCGAGATGGCGTCGATCGGCCTTCCGGTCCCGCCCGGCTTCACCATTTCGACCGAGATGTGCTCGCTCTATTACGCCGAAGGCGAGCGCTTTCCCGATTCGCTGCGCGCGCAGGTCGCCGAAGGCCTCGCCCATGTCGAGGCGGTCACCGGCAAGAGCTTCGGCGATGCCGCCGATCCCTTGCTCGTCTCGGTGCGTTCCGGCGCCCGGGTATCGATGCCGGGAATGATGGACACCGTCCTCAACCTCGGCCTCAACGACGAGACGGTGGAGGGCCTGGCCGCGACGTCGGGCGATGCGCGCTTCGCCTGGGACAGCTATCGGCGCTTCATCCAGATGTACGCCAACGTCGTCCTCGGCCTCGCCCACGATGTGTTCGAGGAAGCGCTGGAGATCGCCAAGGAGGACAAGGGCGTCTACCTCGACACCGAGCTGGCGGCGGCCGACTGGCAGCGGCTGACCCGGCGCTACAAGGCTCTGGTCGAGGAGGAGCTCGGCCGCCCCTTTCCGGAAGATCCCCACGATCAGTTGTGGGGCGCGATCGGGGCGGTGTTCGGCTCGTGGAACGGCGAGCGCGCCAAGACCTATCGCCGTCTCCACGACATTCCGCACGACTGGGGCACGGCGGTCAACGTCCAGGCGATGGTGTTCGGCAACATGGGCGACACCTCCGCCACCGGAGTCGCCTTCACCCGCGACCCCTCGACCGGCGAATGCTGCTATTACGGCGAATATCTGATCAACGCCCAGGGCGAGGACGTCGTCGCCGGGATCCGGACGCCGCAATATCTGACCCGGGCGGCCCGCGAGAAAGCGGGCGCGAAGGCGCCTTCGATGGAGGAGGCCCTGCCCGAGGTCTACGCTCAGCTCACCGACGTCTTCGCGACCCTCGAGCGCCACTATCGCGAGATGCAGGACATCGAGTTCACGGTCGAGCGCGGCAAGCTATGGATGCTGCAGACCCGGACCGGAAAGCGGACCGCCAGGGCGGCGCTCAGGATCGCGGTCCACATGGCCCGCGAAGGCGTCATCGGCGAGGACGAGGCGGTGCTCCGGGTCGACCCGCAGGCGCTCGACCAGCTGCTCCATCCGACCCTCGACCCAAACGCCGAGCGCGACGTCATCGCCAAGGGGCTTCCGGCCTCGCCGGGCGCCGCCTGCGGCAAGGCGGTGTTCGACGCCGACACGGCCGAGGCCCGCGCCGCCGGCGGCGAGAAGGTGATCCTGGTCCGGATCGAGACCTCGCCCGAGGACATTCACGGAATGCACGCCGCCCAGGGCATCCTCACCGCGCGCGGCGGAATGACCAGCCACGCCGCCGTCGTCGCCCGCGGCATGGGCCGTCCCTGCGTCAGCGGCGCCGGCGCTCTCGCCATCGATTATAAGACCAAGGCGATGCGGGTCGGCGGCCGCGAGATCAAGGAGGGGGAGGTGCTGACGCTCGACGGCAGCACCGGCGAGGTGATGCTCGGCGAGGTCGCCACGGTCCAGCCCGAGCTCAGCGGCGATTTCGGGACCCTGATGCAATGGGCGGACTCGAAGCGGCGGCTTCGCGTGCGCGCCAATGCCGAGACTCCGAACGACTGCCGCGCCGCGCGCGAGTTCGGCGCCGAGGGGATCGGCCTTTGCCGGACCGAGCATATGTTCTTCGATCCGGAGCGGATCGCCAATGTCCGGCAGATGATCCTCGCCTCGGACGAGGGAGGGCGACGCGCGGCGCTCGCCAAGCTGCTCCCCGCCCAGCGCAGCGATTTCGAGCAGATCTTCCGGATCATGGCGGGCCTTCCGGTCACCATCCGCCTGCTCGATCCGCCGCTTCACGAATTCCTTCCTCATGCCGAGGAGGAGTTCGCCGAGGTCGCCGCGGCTTCGGGCGTCGAGGTGGCGGTTCTGCGCCGCCGCGCCGCCGAGCTCGCCGAGGCCAATCCCATGCTCGGCCATCGCGGCTGCCGGCTCGGGATCACCTATCCCGAAATCTACGAGATGCAGGCGCGAGCCATCTTCGAGGCGGCGCTGGCCGTGGCCGGGGAGGGCGAGCCTCCGCTGCCCGAGATCATGGTCCCGCTCGTCGCCACCCGCGAGGAGCTGGCGATCATCAAGGCCCTCGTCGACCGAACCGCTTATGCCGTCTTCGAGGATTGGCGGCGGAGCATCGCCTACCAGGTCGGAACGATGATCGAGCTTCCGCGCGCCGCGCTTCAGGCCGGGGCGATCGCCGAGGAGGCCGAGTTCTTCAGCTTCGGCACCAACGATCTGACCCAGACCGCGCTCGGCGTCAGCCGCGACGACGCCGCCCGCTTCCTCACCCTCTATTGCGAGAAGGGGATCTTCGCCCGCGACCCGTTCGTCAGCCTCGACGTAGAGGGCGTGGGGGAGCTCATCGCCATCGCCGTCGAGCGGGGGAGGGCGGCAAGGCTGGGCCTGAAGCTCGGCATTTGCGGCGAGCATGGCGGCGATCCGGCGTCGATCGCCTTTTGCGAGGCTTGCCGCCTCGATTACGTCAGCGCCTCGCCCTACCGCGTGCCGATCGCCCGCCTCGCCGCGGCCCAGGCGGCGCTGAGGAGCGGGCAGGGGTAGGGGAGGGGACAGTCACTTGGAAGGGGACAGTCACTTTGGTAGGGGACAGTCACTTTTCCGCCCGGAAGCGAAGAATGGGCGACGGCGGGGGCAAAAGTGACTGTCCCCATCGAGGGGTAGGGAAGGGGACAGTCACTTTTCCGGGCGGGAAGCGAAGAATGGGCGACGGCGAGGGCAAAAGTGACTGTCCCCATCGGGCCACGGCGAGGGCAAAAGTGACTGTCCCCATCGGGCGGGCGTCGGGCTCAGGCGGCCGGCGGCGGCGGCGTCCGGTCGTCGCGGGCCCGCTCGGCGATGGTCCGCGCTTCCCAATGGGTGCGTTCGGCCTCCAGCGCCTCGCGGCGCCTTGTCTCCTCGGTGCGAAGCCGCGATTCCTCGCGATAGCGCCGCTTCCATTTCGGATTGGCCAGGAAGGCCATGCCGAGGAACAGGCCGAGCAGGAAGGCGAGCAGCACCACCAGCCATTGGTCGGGCGTGAAGGATTTCATCCCGCGATACCTCCGTGCGTCGGTTGCTCCGGATCAATCGCGGACGGGCCGCGATTGTTCCGTGGCCGCTACGACAGCAGGGCGTCGTTGATCGAGCAGGCGGCCGGGCCGAGGATGACGATGAACAGCACCGGCAGGATGAACAGGATCAGCGGCACGGTCATGATCGCGGGCAGGCGGGCCGCCTTCTCCTCGGCGCGCATCATCCGGTCGTTGCGGAATTCGGCGGAGAGGACTCGAAGGGCGCTCGCCAGCGGCGTGCCGTATTTCTCGGTCTGGATCATCGTCGCGACGACTCCTCGAACCGCCTCGAGGTCGATCCGGTTGGCGAGGTTCTCGAAGGCCGAGCGGCGGTCGGTGAGGAAGCCCAGCTCGATCGAGGTCAGGGCGAACTCGTCGCCGAGCTCGGGATAGGCCTTGCCGAGCTCGCGGGCGACCCGGCCGAAGGCGGCGTCGACGGTGAGGCCCGCCTCGGCGCAGATGACCAGCAGGTCGAGCGCGTCGGGCAGGCCCTTGCGGATGGCGTGCGAGCGCTTCTGCACCTTGTTCTTGAGGTAGATGTCGGGCGCCTTGTAGGAGAGGATCAGGGTGCCGGCGACGAGGCCGTATTTCTTGAACGCGCCCCAGTGCGGGAACCAGTCGAGCAGATAGACCCCGACGATCGCGACGCCGCCGATCATCACCGGCAGGACGAAGCGGGCGAAGATGACGACGAAGGCCATGTCCTTGGAGCGGATGCCGGCCTGCATCAGCCGCTTCTGGGCCTTCTGCACCTGCTCGTCCTGGAGCATCTGCAGCGACGAGAGCAGGCCGCGGACCTTGTCCGCCATCTCGTTGCGGTTGGTGATGTTCTTGCGCCGCTTCGAGGTCGAGGCGACGATGCCCGCCTTGAGCTGCTCCCGGCGGTCGTTGAGAGCCTTGACCCGCTTCGCCATCGGGTCGCGCACCGTCGTCGCCGCGTAGATGGCGAGGAGCACGGCGAAGGTGGCCACGGCGGAGAGCGCCGTCGCCACCATGACGACGTCGATGCCCATGATCGTCGGGCCGCTCGCGGGTGCCATGGTCGCCACTTACTCCCCCTCAGATCTCGAAATTGACCATGCGCGACATGATGAAGGCGCCGATCGCCATCCACAGCAGGCCGATTCCGCCCGCGATCATCAGCCGCTGGTCGACGAAGAAATTCTGCATGTACTGGCCGTTGATGAACCAGATCAGCCCGAAGACGATGAACGGGAGGGCGCCGACGATCCAGGCCGACGCCTTCGATTCCGAGGACATGGCCCGGATCTTGAGCTTCATCGCCGCGCGCTTCCTGAGCACCTCGGAGAGGTTGGAGAGCGTCTCGGCGAGATTGCCGCCGGTCTCGCGCTGAATCGCCAGCGAGATCACGAAGAACTGGAATTCGGGCGTGGCCAGGCGATCGGACGTCTCCTGAAGCGCCGCTTCCATCGTCCGGCCGATCTTCATCTTGTCGGCGACGTTGCGGAACTCGGTCGCCACCGGATCCTGGATCTCGTTGGCGACGACCCCGACCGTCTCCGAGATCGGAAGGCCCGAGCGGAGGCCGCGGACCATGAGGTCGATGGCGTCGGGAAACTTGGCGGTGAACTTGTTGATCCGCCTCTGGATCAGCTTGCCCACGACGAAATGCGGAATGCCCAGCCCCGCCAGCACGCCGAGCGCGACCGCGAGGATGGGCGGAAGGCCGCGAAGCCAGAGCAGCGCGATCGCCGCCGCCGCCAGGCCGAGCGAGGCCAGCGCATATTGGCTGAGGGTCCAGGAACGGCCGGTCTGCTCGAGCCGGCGCCGGAACAGGGCGGGGTTGGGGACCAGCCGCTGGGCGATGCCGTCGGCCTTGCTCTGGCGGTGGGCGAAGATCCGCTTGAGCTGGGCCTGGGCGGCGATCTCCGACGAGCGGCTGTGGCGCTCGCGGACGCTCTCCAGCCGCTTCGACTGCAGCTTGTTCGCCGACGGCCCCGAAAAGGCGGCTGCCATCAGGAGCAGCGTGCCCAGCAGTCCGGCCGCCATCAGGAACATCGAAAAACCGGACATCACGCCTCCTTGACCCGTCGCAGCTCAGCGGCCGTCAGGCGGCCTTGGCCGGAGCCTCCTTGGGCTTCTTCGCGACGAGCGCCTTGAAATTGCCGAGCTTGCCGAGCAGCGAGTTGTTCACCGGCTTCGCCTGGACCTCCTCCTCGGGCGCGCCCTGCTCGATCGTCGCCGTCATCAGCTGGTTGAGCGGCTGCGACAGCTTCGAGGACTTGGTCGCCTTGGCGAGCGGCTGGCCGAGCTTGGCCGCCTGCATCGCGGCCTTCGGCTCGAACGGAAGCATGATGTCGACCTTGCGTTCGATCGAATGCTCGAAGTCCTTGCGGCTGACCTCCTGGACGTTGGCGAGGACCCGGTTGGCGACGACGATCACGCGGGCCTGCGCGGCATTGGCCTTGAGCCAGGAAAGGACCCGGATCGCGTCCCGGGTGGCGGCCAGGGTGAAGTCGACGACGACGACCATGACGTTGACGTCGGCGACCAGGTGCGGGAACTGGACCAGCATGTTGCGAGGCAGGTCGATCACCGTGCCCTCGAAGGCGTGGCGAATCTCTTCCTGCAGCTGGAAGAAGGCGGAGCCGTCGCTGAGCACCGACTGGTTGAGCGGCGCTTCGGCGGAGAGGACGCACAGCTTGTCGTTGGCGCGGACCATGGCGCGCTCGATGAACAGGCCATCGATCCGGCTCGGATTCTCGATGGCGTCGGTGAGGCCGCGCCCGGGCTCGAGGTCGAGCGCGAGGGCGCCGGTGCCGAAATGGACGTCGAGGTCGAGCAGAGCCGTCGAGCGGCCGCCCTTGTCGCCCATCAGCCAGGCCAGGGACGAGGCGATGGTCGAGGCGCCGACGCCGCCGCGAACGCCGATGACGGCGGCGGTGACGTTGGGCTTCTCGGTCGCGTTCTCGCTGAGCCGCGGTCCCGAAATGGTCAGCTGGGCATTGGCGAAGGCGTCGCGAAGCTGGTCGGCGGTGAACGGCTTGAGCAGATAATCCTGGATGCCGCTGGCGACGAGGTCGCGGTAGAGGCGGACGTCGTTGACCTGGCCGGCGGCGATCACCACCGTTCCGGGCTCGCAGACCTCGGCCAGAGCGTTGATGTCGCTCAGCGGATCGCCCGATTCGCTGAGGTCGACGAAGAGGATGCTCGGGCTCGCCGAGACCGACAGGGTCTGGACCGCGTTGCGCAGGCCGCCCTTGTTGACCTTCTCCGGCGACCAGCCGTGCTCGACCGCGACCGGCCGAAGCATGTCGGCCGTCGCGTCGTCGCAGACGAAGGCGGTGAAGGGGTCGCGAAGGGTCGCCGTTCGAGCGGCATGGAAAGGCGCGTTCATCACTGATTACCCGTGGTCGAGGTGGCGGGAAGGCCCTGCTGGCCGGTCGGCTGTCGCTGACGATAGGTGCGGATCGCCCGGGTCGCGGTGGTGGCGCTGCCGGTGGTCGAGCCGTCCTGGCCGAGCACCAGATCGTCCGGGTTGGCGATCATCGCCGCCAGGTTCGAATTGATCGAGCAGCCGAAATTGGGCGAGGTGTGGGTGCTCGCCGCCAGCTGCGGCGTGCCCCAGTTCGGGCACCCCGGAACGCTCGCCGTCGCCCGGCTGGCGATGACCCGGATCGTCCCCGGCTGAACGCTGCCGTTGAGGATCGGCGCTCCGTCGCTGAGGAGGAGGCCGTGATCGGCCGCGACTCGGGCGACGTCGCCGCGCGCGCCCTCGCTCGCATAGCCCTCGGCCTCGTCGATCGAGATGCGGTCGCCGTAGCTGGCGCCGATCGAGGCGAGCCAGCCGTCGAGCCGCTCGAGCTCCGACTGCGGCACGCGGTCGCCGCTGGTCGTCAGGTCGAGGACGTAATTGGTGTGCTGCACGACCGGCTGGTGCACCGAATAGACGCTCGGATTGTTGGTCGCGGTGAGTCCGCCGGTCGGCGAAGCGCAGCCGCTCGCCCCCAGTCCGAGAGCAGCGACCGCGGCGAGGGTGAGAGTGCGAGACATAGAATTGCTGTCCTTTCGGGCTCGGGCGGTCATCAGAAGTCGAAGCCGGGCTGCGCGGCCGCGGACGTCTGGGCGGGCGCCAAGGCGGCCGGCCTTTGCGCCTGCTGGACGGGGTGCTGCGGGGCGGGCGCCGCGCTGCCGACCTGGCCTATGCCGGGCGCCACCGTCCTCGGGTCGGCGACCGTGGGCATTGGCCTGGTCTCGCCGGCGCGGCCGTCATGCTCCTGGCCGATCAGCAGCCGCTGGGCGTCGTTGGCGTTGCGGAAGCCGTCGGTCGGAAGCGCGATCTGCGAGGCGGAAACCGGCCGCACCAGATAGGGCGTGACGATGATGACGAGCTCGGTCTCGGAGCGGCGGAACCGGGTCGAGCGGAACAGCGCGCCGATGATCGGCAGGTTGCCGAGGCCCGGCGCGCGGTCGACCGAATTGTTGCTGATGTTGCGCAGCAGACCGGCGATCATGAAGCTCTGGCCGGAGCCGAGCTCGACCGTCGTTTCGGCGCGGCGGGTGGTCAGCGCGGGAACCTCGAAGCCGTTGAGGCGGATGCTGCCTTCGCTCGAAAGCTCCGACACTTCGGGGCGGACCCGCATCGAGATGCGGCCGTCCTCGAGCACCGTGGGGGTGAAGGCGAGGCCGACTCCGAATTGCTTATATTCGACCGTGACCGCGCCCAGCGACTGCGAGACGGGGATCGGGAACTCGCCGCCGGCGAGGAAGCTCGCCGTCTCGCCCGACAGAGCGGCCAGGGTCGGCTCGGCGAGCGTGGTGACGAGACCATTCTGCTCGGCCAGGTTGAGGGTGCCGAGGATGTCGAGGCCGAGCAGCCGTCCCGCGGCGCCCAGGGTCGTCGATCCGGCCGGGTTGTTGAACGTATATTCGGTGCCCAGGATCTGCGGGTCGCCGGTGAAGGGATCGATCAGAGTGCTCGACACCCGGTCGGCGATCGTTCCGGGATTGCCGCGGCCGATGCCGAACAGGAAGCCGCCGCCGCTGCTGTCGCGGGTCAGCAGGTTGGTGCCGATGTCGCGGACCAAGGAGCGGCTCACTTCCGCGATCCGGACCTGAAGCAGCACCTGCTGCGGAGTCGCCATGCGCAGGCGGCTGACCACCTGGGTGCCCTCGCCTACGAACGACTGGACGAGCCGCTCGGCTTCCTCCGCGTCCGAAGGCTGGCCGACCGTCCCGGTCAGGAGGACCATGCCGCTGAGCGGAGTCGCCGTGATGTCGGCTTCGGGCATGGCGAGATCGAGAAGCTGGTCGATCGAGCCGAGATTCTGCCCGACTCGGACGGTGGCGGAATAGATGACCCGGCCGCCGCGGTCGGTGGCGTAGACCGTGGTGCTGCCCTGCGCCTTGCCGAAGATGTAGATCTGGGTCGGCGAGCGGACCTGGACGTCGGCGATCGCGTCGTTGGCGACGAACAGATCGGTCATCGTGCCGTTGAGCCGGACGAGCCGGCCGCTTCCGGCCGAAAGGTTGATCTCGTTGGTCGGAGCCACGGCGCCCGACGGCTGGGCGGAGGCGCGGGTCGGCACCGTCGCGGCGAGTCCTGCCGCCAGCGCGGCCGCGAGGACAGTGCCGAGACTGGCCCGCCTGATCGAGTTCGACTTCATCATTTTATCTGGCTCCCACCGGAACGAGCGTGACGTTGTTGCCGCGGGCGATGCGGACGACCGGGCCCATCGGCCGAGCCTCCCCGCCCACGGAGGGCGCGGCTCCACCCGTGGCCGGCGCGGCATTATTCTGTTCTGGCGCCCTGGCGGGCACGTTGCTGCGCTGGAAACGGGAGACGTCGGAGCCGACGGTATAGGTCGTGTTGGTGTCGATCGGCTGGTTGGCGATGGCCAGCAGCATGCGGCGCTCGGCGCGCGGGTCGTCCGTCTCCGGCACCTGCACCTCGCCCGAAGCGATGGCGCGTTCGAGCTCGGCCGTATTGTCGGCGAGGGAGCGCAGCGAGAGGGACATCTGCCCGATCGTCTGGGCGACGGCGATCTTCTCCGCGATCTTCGGAGTCGCCTCGAAGGTGACCGTCGAGACGTTCTGCGCGATCTGGTTGCCTTCGGCGTCGCGCGAGGTGATGCGCTGATCGACGGCGAGGACGCGGATGTTGCGGATGATGGTCTCGGAGACGCGCAACGGCGCGCCGTCGCCGCCGCCGGCAACTTCCTGGGTGAGCACGATGTCGACCCGGTCGCCCGGGAAGACGAAGCCGGCGACGCCGCTGGTCGCCGAGACCGCGACCGTGACGGCGCGCATGCCGGGGCCAAGCGCCGCGGCGAGGAAGCCGCGCTCGCCGGGGCGGATCAGAGCGCCTCGGGTCACCGGCTGGCCGGCGCTGACCTCGGTCCGAACCACGGTGCCGATCAGGGTCGAGGGGTCGGCCCCCGGCCGGCCGCGCACATAATAAGCGTCCTGGACGAGCCCCTCGGGCCAGGGCTGGTAGCGGAAGGCCTCGGCGTCGATGATCGTGCCGACGGGAAGGGCCCGGGTGGCGACCAGAACTTCCGGGCCGACCGGAACGACCGGTGCGGCGACCGCCTGCGGCGCCGAGGCTCCGGAGAACATGTTCTTCGCCATGACCGCGGTGACGGCGGCAATCATGAGCGCGCCGATCAGCAGCGCGAGTTTCTTGACGTCCATGGCGTCTGTCGCCTCCCCGACTGGGACTGAGAAATTTTCAGCCCTTACTCATCATCCAAATTGGTAAAGAAAACGTTGGCCAATCAGCCACAATCCTCCGAAGGCGATGGCCACTCCGTACGGAATCTCCAGCCGGCCGTCGCTCCGGGCGAGGCGTTTGCGGAGGATCAGGGCGAGCGTCAGCGCGCCCCCTGCGAGCGACATGATCAACAGCAGGGTGACGACCGCCTGCCAGGGCAGCCACAGCGCCACGGCGCTGACCAGCTTGACGTCGCCGCCGCCCATCGCCCCGATCGCGAAGGCGCCGGCGAAAAGCGCGAAGACGAGCAGAGCGACCGCGACTTGCAGGGCGGCGTCGGGCCACGGGGCGAGGCCGGTCGACCACCAGAAGGGGATGGCGAAGAGGGCGATGGCGACGTTCAGCTCGTTGGGGATGGTGCGCGACCTCAGGTCGCACCAGCAGGCCGCCACGAGCATCAGCGCGAGCAGGCCGAGCAAAATCCAGGCGGGAGCGGTCGACATGGCTTAACCCACTAGACGGCCTTGCTTTCGAAACCGTAACCGGAGCCGATGGACTTCGATGTGCAGGTGCGCCGCGCCTTCCCTCGGGATGCGACGCTCTCCCAATGGCAGGCCCCCGACGGCTGGAGCTACCGAAGGATGGATTGGCGCCAGCCTGCCGGCGCCGCCGGGCGCGGAAGCCTGATCTTCGCGGGCGGCCGCGGCGACTTCATCGAGAAATATCTCGAGTCCTATGCCTATTGGCACGCCGCCGGGTGGAACGTGACGGCTTTCGACTGGCGCGGCCAGGGGAGGTCTCGCGGCGACATCGCCGGCGGCAATCTGCTCAGCTTCGACGTGCTGATCGACGATCTCGCCGCCCTCATCGCGGATTGGCGCGCCGCCGGCCCGGCCCCTCACGTCGCCATCGGCCATTCGATGGGCGGCCATTGCTGCTGCGCACGCTGGTCGACAAGAAGCCGCAGCTCGACGCGGCGGTGCTCGTCGCGCCGATGATCCGGGTCAACAGCGCTCCGCTCTCGCCGTCGCTGGCGCCGATGATCACCGACCTAATGTGCCTTGCGGGGTGGCGCGACGAGCCGGTCTGGAAGGCACCCGCCAAGACGATGGAGCCGGGCTCCAAGCGCGAATATCTCCTCACCGGCTCGCCCGAACGCTATGCCGACGAACTGTGGTGGTGGCAGCGCGAGCCCGACTACAGGCTGGAGGCGCCGAGCTGGGGCTGGATGCGGGCCGCCTATCGATCGGCCGCCGCGTCCTTCACCCCCAACAAGCTCGCCTTGGTGGACCTGCCGGTGCTCCTTCTCGGCACCGACCGCGACCGACTCGTCAGTCCCGCGGCGATCCGCGACGTCGCCGCCCGGCTGCCTCGGGCCGAGCTCAAGATGTATCCCGACGCCGGCCACGAAATCCTCCGGGACGCCGATCCGGTGCGGCTCGACGCGCTCGCCCGGATCGGCGCCTTCCTCGACGAGCATGCGCCGTGAGTAGGATCGCGGACGTCGCCATCGTCGGCGCGGGCATGGCCGGCGCCAGCCTCGCGGCGGAGATTGCCGGCTCGGCCTCGGTGCTGATCCTCGAGGCGGAGAGCCACCCCGGCTATCACAGCACCGGGCGCTCCGCCGCCTTCTGGTCCGAAAGCTATGGCGGCGCCCTGATCCAGCCCCTGACCACCGCCTCGGGGCGCTTCCTTGCCGAGCCCCCGGCGGATTTCTCGGAGGAGCCCTTCGTCACCGGCCGCGGCGCGATCCACATCGCCGACGCCGGCGGCGCGGTCGCCCTGGAGGCGCTGGCGGACGAGTTCGCCCAATCGGCGCTGCCGCTCGAGGCGATGGATCGGGCGGCGCTCGAGGCCGCCATCCCCGGGCTCCGGCCCGGCTGGAACCACGGTCTCTATGAGCCGACCTGCGCCGACATCGACGTGGCGCGGCTTCACGCGGCCTATCTCAAGCGCGCTCGCTCGCTCGGCGCCTCGCTGGTCGGCGACGCCCGGGTCGAGCGCGCCGAGCGCGCCGGCCGCCGCTGGCGCATCGACACCGCGGCCGGCCGGTTCGAGGCGGCCATCCTCGTCAATGCCGCCGGCGCCTGGGCCGACCAAGTCGCGCTGGCGGCGGGCGAGCGGCCGCTCGGAATCCGCCCGTTCCGGCGAACGCTCGCCCAGCTTCGGGTGGCGCCGCCGGTGCCGGCCGGCCTCCCCCTCGTCATCGACGCGCTCGAACGCTTCTATTTCAAGCCCGAGGCCGGCGGCCGGCTCTGGCTCAGCCCCCATGACGAGACCGCCTGCGAGCCCGGCGACTGCGCGGCGGAGGAACTTGACGTCGCCATTGCCATCGACCGGATGGAGAAGGCGGTCGACTGGCGGGTGGAGCGGGTCGAAAGGAGCTGGGCCGGCCTCAGAAGCTTCGCCCCGGACCGACTGCCCGTCTACGGCTTCAGCGCCGGCGGTCGCGGCTTCTTCTGGTGCGCCGGACAGGGCGGATTCGGCATCCAGACCGCCCCCGCCGCCGCCAGGATCGCCGCCGCCCTATTGCTCGGCGGCCGGCCCGATCCGCTGGTGGCCGAGATCGACCCCGGGCCCTATTCGGCGGCTCGGTTCGCGAACTGACCGGCGGCGGCACAGGCCAGCCGGTCCGCCCGTTCGTTCTCGGGGTGACCGGCATGGCCCTTGACCCAATGCCATTCGACCTGGTGGGGAGCGGACGCATCGACCAGCTCCTGCCACAATTCGGCATTCTTGACCGGCTTGCGGTCCGCCGTCTTCCAGCCGTTGCGCCGCCAGCCGTGGATCCAGCGGGTGATCCCGTCGCGAACGTAGATGCTGTCGGTATAGAGGGCGACTTGGCAGGGCCGCTTCAGCGCCTCGAGGGCGCGGATCGCGGCGAGCAGCTCCATCCGGTTGTTGGTGGTGAGCGGCTCGCCGCCCGAAATCTCCCGCTCGCGCTCGCCGGCCCGAATCACGGCGCCCCAGCCGCCGGGGCCGGGGTTGCCCTTGCAGGCCCCGTCGGTGAAGATCTCGACCCTGGTCACGAGCGGCGGAATCAGGCCGCCTTGAGGCCCGGGGGAAGCTTGAAGACCATATTCTCCTCAACTCCCTCGACCGGCTCCTCATCGACCTCGAAGCGCTCGCCGAGACGGTCGACCACCTCGCGCACCAGGATCTCGGGAGCGGAAGCGCCGGCGGTGATGCCCAGGGTTCGGACACCCTCCAGCCAGGCGAAATCGACGTCGCCGCCGCGCGCCACCAGCCGGGCCCGAGTGCCTTCCCGCTCCGCCACTTCGACGAGCCGAAGCGAGTTGGAGCTGTTGGGCGCACCGATCACGAGCATCGCGTCGCACCGCCCCGCGATCGCCTTGACCGCCGCCTGTCGGTTCGAGGTCGCGTAGCAGATGTCCTCGCTGCGCGGCTCCTCCATCGCCGGGAAGCGGCGCCGGAGGATGGCGATGATCTCGGCGGTGTCGTCGACCGACAGGGTCGTCTGGGTGAGGAAGGCGAGGCGATCGGGCATTTCCGGCGCGATCGTCTCGGCGTCGGCGGGGGTCTCGATCAGGGTCATCCTCCCGTCGGGGACCTGGCCGAAGGTTCCGATCACTTCCGGATGACCGGCATGGCCGACGAACAGGATGTGGCGGCCCTGGGCGATCAGCCGCTCGGCCTGGCGGTGGACCTTCGAGACGAGCGGGCAGGTCGCGTCGAGATAGTTGAGGCCGCGCTCCCGCGCCTTGGCCGGCACCGCCTTGGGCACGCCGTGGGCCGAAAAGACCACGGGCACTCCGTCCGGCACCTCGTCGAGCTCCGGCACGAACACCGCGCCCTTCGCTTTCAGCCCCTCGACGACGAACTTGTTGTGGACGATCTCGTGCCGGACATAGACCGGGGCGCCGTAGCGCTCGAGCGCGAGCTCGACGATCCGGATGGCGCGGTCGACCCCGGCGCAAAAGCCGCGCGGTGCCGCGATCAGCAGGGTCAGGGGAGGCTTGGAGGGGGCCATTGGTCGTGCGTCTACGCCATCGCTTGCCTGTGAGAAACCCGCTTCCTATGATCCGCGCGCTGCCCTAGGGCATGTAATGTTCCGCCCAGCCAAGTTCGAGGATCCCTTGCGCCTGTTCACAACCAAGCCGGCTGTCGCCGTCCTGCTTTCTCTCGGCCTCCTCGGCTGCGCCCGCGAAGGCGACATCGTGCCGCGCGGAATCCTCGCCACCTATACCGCCTGCCCCCCGGTGGCGATCCCGGCACCGGCCGGCGACATCACGCTGTTCGACCCGGCCGGGAGCCGCGACGCCAGCGCGATCGACATCGTCGCCAACATCACCAACCTTCGCGGCACGTGCGACGAGACCGGCCAGTATATCGTCACCAACGCCAGCTTCGAGGTCCATGCCCGCCGGCGCGACAATCGCGGCGCCCGGGACGTGGTTCTGCCCTATTTCGCGACCGTCGTTCAGGGCAACGGCAACGTCGTCGCCAAGAAGCTGAGCCGGGTCGGGCTGCGCTTCGCCGACGGCCAGTATCGCGCCAGCACGACCGGCGGAGCGACCACCCAGGTGCTGCGCTCGGCGGCGACCCTGCCCGAGGACATCCGCCGCCAGATCACCCGCGATCGCCGCGCCGGCGACCCGCTGGCGGCGGTCGACCCGATGTCGGACCCGGCGGTCCGGGCGGCCGTCGAGCGGGCGCGGTTCGAGGTGCTGGTCGGCTTCGCCCTCGACGAAGAGCAGCTCCGCTACAACGCCACCCGCTGAGGCGAGCCGCAAACCGCGATTTCCCGCCCCTTAGCGCCGGTTTGATTCATTTTGTTCGCGGAGTCGCTCGCTTTTGCCGCACGGCCGCGCGCCCTGGCGAAGCGAGGCGCCCGGCCTTCCCCGTCGGCGGCAGCCGGGTATCGAAGAGGCGCCCGGCGGCTGATCGAAGGACGGCCGGCCGTTCGGGCCGACTCGGCGCGCGGGTTCGGCTTGGGAAGGTTACGCTATCGCCCCAAGCCCCTTCTGGCGCACGATCGTGAGCAGTCGCAGAGCGGGGCCGCCGGGGCGCTTGGCGCCGCGCTCCCAATCCGAAACAAGGTTCTTGGAGACGTTGAGGTAGCGTGCGAAAACCGGTTGCGAGACTCGCTCGCGCTCCCGGAGGATCCTGATCTCGTCCGGCGTCATCGGCGCCGCGGGCGTTAGGCAGGCTTCGTCAAACTCGCGCATCGTACGCTTGTCGATGAGGCCGGACTGATGCAAGCCCTCCATCGTCTCGTGGATGGAGGCGAGAGCCTCGCTCTTATAGGTCTTCGCCATAGGTCACCTCGATCAGCCTGCCCGACTTCGTCTCCGTTTCAATCGCCGCGTCGCTTAGTGTCAGCACGATCTTCGCTGCCATCCTGAACGCGTGTAATTCCCCCGCGCTCAGATTTGCCCGGTCGCTCTTGGCGAAGCCGAACACAAATATTGCCCGCTTGCCGGTCCGGAACAGGATCACGGTCCTGAAACCGCCCGATTTGCCCTGTCCCTCGCGGGCGACACGTTGCTTGACCACGCCGCCGCCAAGGTCAGCGTCGATCAAGCCGCGTTCGGCCCGTTCGACTGCCTCCTGCAAGATGCCGTCCGAGATGTCCTGCTTGCGTGCGAACTTCTCGAACCAGCGGTTCATGAAGATGCGCACGCTGACCCAACTCCTTCTCGCGAGCCGAGTATCACACTAAGTGTGAGATAGCAAGCGCGCTCAGTCGAAGCACAGCCGATTGACACCCGCTCGGGCCTGCGTCATGGCCGCGTGGTCTTTAGGACGCGCGGGAGAGAGTGGGGTCGGCGCTAGCCGGCGCCGCCGCCGAAGGAGCAACCGCCCCGGAATCTCTCAGGCAAAATGGACCGCGCGGTCTCGACGCTCTGGAAAGCGTGCTCCGTCGCCGAGGCCGGGGAGCACCACCGAAGGGGTAAGCTCTCTCGCGCACGAGGGGGCGAAAGCTCTCAGGTCCAGTGACAGAGGGGGCGTGGATGTTGCCGCTCTTGCGCGCGAGAGCGGCCGATGCGCACCGGAGCTGGACGATGAGCGACACCGAACGGACCCTTCCCCTCGACGGCTGGCATCGCGGCCTCGGCGCTCGGATGGTGCCGTTCGCGGGCTATCACATGCCGATCCAGTATGAGGGCATCCTCGCCGAGCACCGCTGGGCCCGGGAGAGCGCCGGCCTGTTCGACGTCAGCCATATGGGTCAGCTGCTCATCGCGGGGGCGGAGGCCGAGAAAGGGCTCGAGGCGCTGCTTCCGGCCGACCTTCGAATCCTCAAGGAGGGCCGGCCGAAATATTCGCTCCTGCTCACCGAGGACGGGGGCATCGTCGACGATCTGATGGTCACCCGCCGCGGCGAGCATTTCTACATGGTCGTCAACGGCGCCACCAAGGAGGGCGATATCGACTATCTGCGCGAGGGCCTGCCGCGCACGGTCGTCGTCGACCATATGAAGGAGCAGGCGCTGCTCGCGCTCCAGGGCCCCAAGGCGGTCGACGCCCTTGCCCGGCTCGTGTCGGAGGTCGCCGACCTGACATTCATGACCGCGGGGGCGTTCAGCCTTGCCGGAGTCACCGCCTGGATCAGCCGCTCCGGCTATACCGGCGAGGACGGGTTCGAGATTTCGGTGCCGGCAAGCTCGGTGGAAGCCATCGCGACGCTTCTGCTCGACCAGCCCGAGGTCAAGCCGATCGGTCTCGGAGCACGCGATTCGCTTCGGCTCGAGGCGGGCCTGCCGCTTTACGGCCACGACCTCGACCCGGCGACGACTCCGGTCGAGGCCGATCTCGTCTTCGCTTTGTCCAAGCGGCGCCGCGAGGAAGGCGGCTTCCGCGGCTGGCACCGGATCGCCCGTGAGCTGGCCGAGGGGCCGATCCGCAAGCGCGTCGGCCTCGCCGTCGAGGGGCGCCAGCCGGTGCGCGAGGGCGCGCTCGTCGTCGATGCCGAGGGCAGCGAGGTCGGCAAGGTGACCAGCGGCGGCTTTTCGCCCACGCTGGAGGCGCCGATCGCCATGGCCTATGTGCCGCTCGCCCACGCCGCCGTCGGGACCGCCGTCTCGCTCGGCCACCGCGGCAAGATCTTCACCGGGCGGGTCGTGCCCATGCCCTTCGTCCCCCACCGCTACCACCGCAAGGGAGCGCCTAAATGACCGTCTATTACACCAAGGACCATGAGTGGATCCGAGTCGAGGGCGACACCGCGACGGTCGGGATCACCGATTTCGCGCAGGGCCAGCTCGGCGACGTCGTCTTCGTCGAAGTGCCCGAGACCGGACGCCAGGTCGCCAAGGGCGGTGAGGCCGCGGTGGTGGAATCGGTCAAGGCCGCTTCCGACGTCTACTCGCCGGTCAGCGGCAAGGTCGTCGAGGGCAACCAGGCGCTGGTCGACGATCCCGCTCTGGCGAACAGCGACCCCGAGGGCGAAGGCTGGTTCTTCAGGCTCCGCCTGTCCGATCCGGCCGAGGTCGAAGGCCTGATGGACTCCGACGAGTATAAGGCCTTCTGCGACAGCCAGTGAGAATCGCGCTTAACCAGATCAAGCCGGGGTCCCCCTGCGGAGCCTCGCCCCCCGTCGAGGGTTGCGACAGCAGTACCGCTTTTGCAGGAGCCGCTTTGATGGTGAACATCGCATCGCGCTGGTCGGCGGCCGATTATGCCCAGAATGCGGGATTCGTCCCGGAGCTCGGAGCCGCGGCGCTGCAGCTGCTCGCGCCGCAACCTGGCGAGCTCATCCTCGACGTCGGCTGCGGCGACGGCGCGCTGACGGCGAAGATCGCGGCGGCCGGAGCAAGGGTGATCGGCCTCGATTCCTCCGCGGAGATGGTGGAGGCGGCGCGGGCGCGGGGGATCGACGCCTTCCTTGCCGACGCCGAGACTCTCGATCTCGCCCGGCAGGCCGAGCGGTTCGGCCAGTTCGACGCCGTCTTCTCCAACGCGGCCCTGCACTGGATGCTCGATCCCGACGCGGTCGCCTCCGGCATATTCGCGGTCCTCAAGGACGGCGGGCGCTTCGTCGGCGAGATGGGCGGCGCCGGCAACCTTGCGATCCTTCGGCGCGGGATCAGGGAGGAGCTGACCGACCGCGGCTATTCGCTGCCGGCCGACGATCCGCAATGGTATCCGGCGGTCGAGGAGTTCACCCGGCTCCACGGCGTCGCCGGGTTCATCGACGTCCGCGCTCAGCGGGTCGAACGGCCGACCGACCTGCCGACCGGAATCCAAGGCTGGGTGAAGACGTTCCGGTCCGGCTGGCTGGACGTGGCGATGGTGCCCGAATGGTCGCGCGACGAGGTGGCGGCGGCGATCGAGGCTCGCCTCGCCCCGGAACTGCGCAAGGCGGACGGCAGCTATTTCGCCGATTATGTGCGGTTGAGATTTGCGATGAGGAAGCCGGGCTAGAGGGCGCCTCTTCCTGGCGGGAGGAGTGCCGGCGGGGGCCAATCCGATCGCTTGCGCGATTCGACGGCAGGCCCGCTTTTCGGTCCCCGCCCGCGCGGACGGGGAGACAGGATGGAGTGGTCGAATGCGTTACTTGCCATTGTCGGACGCCGATCGGCAGCAGATGCTCGGCACGATCGGGGCCTCCTCGGTCGAGGATCTGTTCGGCGACGTGCCCGAGGCGGCGCGGCTCGCCGAGGGCGTTGGCGGCCTTCCCGACCATGCGTCGGAGCTCAGCGTCGAGCGGCAGCTGGCGCGAATGGCGCGCAAGAACATGGTCGCCGGCGAGGTCCCCTTCTTTCTCGGCGGCGGCGCCTACCGGCACCATATTCCCGCGAGCGTCGACCATCTCATCCAGCGCGGCGAGCTGCTGACCAGCTACACGCCCTACCAGCCTGAAATCGCGCAGGGCACGCTCCAGATGCTCTTCGAGTTCCAGACCCAGGTCGCCCGGCTCTACGGCTGCGACGTCGCCAACGCCTCGATGTATGATGGCTCGACCGCCTGCTGGGAGGCGATCAGCATGGCCCGGCGGATCACCCGCCGAGGCAAGGCCGTCCTCTCCTCGGGCCTTCACCCGCATTACGTGTCGGTGGCGAGGACGATGGCCAGGTTCACCGGCGACGAGCTCGACTATGCTCCGCCCAAGCTCGCTCGGGAGAGCGATTCAGCCGCTCTGCTCGACCGGATCGACGAGGAGACGAGCTGCGTCGTCTTCCAGTATCCCGACATATTGGGGCGCTGCGACGACATGAGCGAGCTCGCGGCGCGGGCGCACGAGAAAGGGGCCCTGCTGATCGCGGTGGTCACCGAACCGGTCGCCCTGGGGCTGCTCAGGAGCCCCGGCGAGATGGGCGCCGACATCGTCGTGGGCGAAGGGCAGTCGCTCGGCGTCGGGCTCCAGTTCGGCGGCCCCTATGTCGGCCTGTTCGCCACCCGGGACAAATATGTCCGGCAGATGCCGGGACGGCTCGTCGGAATGACCCAGGACGCCGAGGGCGCGCGCGGCTTCGTGCTGACTTTGTCGACGAGGGAGCAGCATATCAGGCGCGAGAAGGCGACGTCGAACATCTGCACCAGCTCGGTGCTGTGCGCGCTCGCCTTCACCATCCACCTGACTCTGCTCGGCGAAAAAGGGCTGCGCCAGCTCGCGGAGCTGAACTTCGACCGGGCGCTTTATGCGGCCGAGCGGCTCACAAGGGTCTGGCCCAGGGCGACCCTGATCAACCGCACGATGTTCAACGAATTCACCCTGGTCCTCAATCGCGAGGCGCGGCCGGTGGTGCGGGAGCTGGCCAATCGGGGCATCCTCGGCGGGGTGTCGCTGGGCCGTCTCTATCCGGGCGAGCCGTCGCTCGAACGGGGGCTGGTCGTCGCCGTTACCGAGACCGCGACCAAGGCGGACATCGACACCTTCATCGCCGCTCTGCAGGAGGCGCTGGCATGACGATCCCTTGTTCACCGGCGAAGGCCGGTGCCCAGTCGAGCCTAGCAACTGGACCCCGGCCTTCGCCGGGGAACGGCCCGGAGATCGCGCGATGACGATCAACGAGGGCGGCTGGCGTCCGGAGCGCCCGCAGGCGGAGCGGCGCGCGCAAGCCCAGACCTACACCGGCAACAGGGCGCTGATGCTTGAGGAGCCGCTGAGCTTCGAGATCGGCTCCACCGATGCAACCGGGGTCGATTTCGAGCCGGCCGACCTGGGCCCGGAGGTGCGCAGCAGCATCCCGTGGGAGGGGGCCGTCGACGAGGTCTATTACGAGGTCCGGGACCTCATGCGCCGCCAGCCGATCGGCCTTCCGGGCCTGTCGGAACCGGAGGCGGTGCGCCACTATACCCGGCTCAGCCGCCAGAATTACGCGATCGACCTGGGCCTCTTCCCGCTCGGATCGTGCACGATGAAGCACAATCCCAGGCTCAACGAGAAGGTGGCGCGGATGCCCGGCTTCGCCGACATCCACCCGCTTCAGCCGACCGACACGGTGCAAGGCGCGCTCGAGCTGATCCACGTGCTGGGCGAATGGCTGATCCGACTCACCGGAATGCATTCCGTCGCGATGAGCCCGAAGGCCGGCGCCCATGGCGAATTGTGCGGCCTGCTCGCCATCCGCTCGGCGCTCGAGGCGCGCGGCGACAAGCGCGAGGTGGTGCTCGTGCCGGAAAGCGCCCACGGCACCAATCCCGCCACCGCCGCCTTCGCCGGCTACCGGGTCGAGAGCATCCCCGCCAATGCCCGCGGCCGGGTCGACCTCGATTCGCTCAAGGCGCGGCTCGGTCCGGACGTCGCCGCGCTGATGATCACCAACCCCAATACGTGCGGCCTGTTCGAGCCCGACATGATCGAGATTTCGCAGGCGGTGCACGCGGCGGGCGGCCTGGTCTATTGCGACGGCGCCAATTTCAACGCCATCGTCGGCAAGGTGCGCCCCGGCGACCTCGGCATCGACGCGATGCACATCAACCTGCACAAGACCTTCTCGACCCCGCATGGAGGGGGCGGGCCGGGCTCGGGCCCGGTGGTCTTCTCGGCCGCGCTTACCCCGTTCGCGCCGCTGCCCTTCGTCGAAAAGCAGGGCGACGAATATGCCCTGGTCGAGGAGGAGCATGTGGTGGACGGCGCCCCGCGCGGCGACCCCATGCTCGCGGGCGAGCATCACGGCCGCACCTTCGGACGGATGGTCGCTTTCCACGGCCAGATGGGCATGTTCACCCGGGCCCTCTCCTACATCCTCAGCCATGGCGCCGACGGTCTCAGGCAGGTGGCCGAGGATGCCGTGCTCAACGCCAACTACATCTTGCGCAGCCTCGACGGAGTGCTCGACGCGCCGTTCGGTTCGAGCGGGCCGTGCATGCACGAGGCCCTGTTCAGCGACAAAGGCTTCGCCGCCGGCCTCACCACGCTCGATCTCGCCAAGGGGCTGATCGACGAAGGCTATCATCCAATGACCATGTACTTCCCGCTCGTCGTCCACGGCGCCATGCTGGTCGAGCCGACCGAAACCGAATCCAAGGCGGCGCTCGACCAGTTCATCGGCGCGATGCGAAGCATCGCCGAGCGCGCCAAGGCCGGCGACGAAAGCCTCAAGGCGGCGCCCGTCCACGCGCCGCGGCGGCGGCTCGACGAGACTCTCGCGGCCCGCAAGCCGGTGCTGGTCTACAAGGAGCCGGACCAGGCGCAGGCGGCGGAGTGACCGACGCCCGGCGGTCGGCGCCGCACGTGGCGCGTAACGCCGCGGCGATCGTCGAGGTGCTGAGCGGCGTCTTGCCGGAGCGCGGGCTGGTGCTCGAAGTGGCGAGCGGCACCGGCGAGCATGTCGTGCATTTCGCCCGGGCCTTTCCCCGGCTCAACTGGCAGCCCAGCGATCCGGAAGCGGCGGCGCTGGCCTCGATCGGAGCGTGGCGGGAAGAGGCCGGGCTGGCCAACCTGCGGCCGCCGCTGCCGCTCGACGTGCGCTCGGCGGACTGGCCCGTGGCGGGGGCCGACGCGATCCTCGCCATCAACATGGTCCATATCAGCCCGTGGGCGGCGACGGCGGGGCTGATGCGCGGCGCTGGGCGAGTGCTGGGCGAGGGTGCCCCGCTCTATCTCTACGGCGCGTACCGGCAATCGGGCGTGGCGACGGCGCCGAGCAACGAGGCTTTCGACGCCTCGCTCCGGGCGCGCAACCCGGAATGGGGGGTGCGCGACCTCGAGGACGTCGTCGCCGAGGCCGAGCGGAACGCTCTGAGGCTGGACCGGGTGGTGGCGATGCCGGCCAACAACCTTTCGGTCGTCCTCCGCAAAGAGCCGGCCTAGCTGCCGCTCGGCGCGGGCGGATGGCGGGCCGCGGCGGGCCTTCCCTCGTCGAGCGGGTGGCCGGACAGGCGGAGCAGAAGCAGCGTCCAGAACAGGCCGAACGCCCAGCCGCCGATGACGTCGCTCGGCCAGTGGACTCCGAGCACGACCCGCGACGCTCCGACGGCGAGCGCCAGCCACACCGCGGCCCAGACCGCCAGAGCGCGGGACCGAGCGCCGCGCGGAAGAAGCATGGCGAGGCACAGCCAGACGAGCGTGGCGTTGGCGGCATGGCCGCTCGGGAAGGACAGCGACTCGACCGGGACGAGATGGCCCTGCGCGTCCGGGCGGATGCGAGCCGTCCAATCCTTCTGGAGCGCCACCAGCAGCCGTCCCGACAAGGTGACCGCGACGAGCAGGACGGCGCTGCGCCAGTCGCGGCGGAACAGGAGCATGCCAGCGCCGAAGCCGGTCGCCGCGAGCAGGGCGACGGCGCCGCCGAGCTCGGTCACCCAGCGCGCGACCGCGGCGACGTCGGCACGGTTGCCGGCATAGAAGAAGAGCATCAGCCCGCGGTCGAACTCCATCGCGCCGAACAGAAGCATCACTGCCCAGGCGAGCAGGAGGCCGACCAGCGCGAGCGGCACGGCCCGCTCAGCCGGCCCGGGCGGCGCGCCAGCCGGCGTCGGCCTGGAGCGGAACGATCCGGTCGCCCTCGACCCGGCCTTCGAAGACCCGTCGGCCGCCCGCGGTCTCGGCGACGAATCGGATCCGGGCGCCGGCGACCACACCCTGCTCGATCCTGGCGCTTCGGCCGCCGCCGGCGAGGGTGCCGCTCAGCTGCTGGAAACGCTGCTGAAGCTCCAGCTCGGCCCGGCGTCCGCCGATGTCGAGCGTCCAGCGTCCGGCGACCCGGGCCGGGACGATCCACATCAAGATGGTGGCCGAGCCGATCCGCTGGCGGGCGTCGGGCCGCCACTCGCCCATGTCGAAATCGTGGCTGACGACCCGGGTTCCGGGGCGCATCTGAGCGAGGATCCGAGGACGCAGGCGAAGGTTCACCTCGGGCGTCAGGTAGAGGGTGACGAGGTCGGCCTCGGCGAGCGGCGTTTCGAACAGGTCCTGGCGCCGGAACTCGACCCGGTGGGCGACTCCGGCGGCGCGGGCGTTCTGCTCGGCTTCGCGGATCCGGGCCGGGTCGATCTCGACCCCGAGGCCGCGGGCGCCGTGGCTGCGCGCCGCCGCGATCAGGATTCGGCCGTCGCCGGAGCCGAGGTCGATGACATGGTCCTCGGGCCGGACCTGGGCCATCGCCAGCATCGCGTCGACCACCTGGTAATCGGTGACGACATAGGGGGCGTCGAGCTTCGGCCGGTGGACGAAGGCCGACGGGTCGAAATCGGCCGGTGCCCCCGCTTCCGGCTCGGCCGTGAAGTGCCGCCACGCGGCGAAGACCAGAAGCGCCGCCAGCACGACCCCCGCCCCGACCAGCATGGCACGGAGGAACGAACGTGACGGCATCGGCGATTCTCCCTTTGGTCGGCGCCCTCTTTCCCTGTCCGGCAAGGAATGTCACCACATAGGCGGCCGAAAAAAGGGGAGGGAGCGTGGAAGGCAACGATCCAGCGGCGGAAAGGGTCATGACCCCGCTCCACCCCAACCAGCTCAAGGTGCTGCGGGTCCGAACCGCGATCGCGATGCTGTTCCCGCTCGTCCTCGCCGTGGGGCTCGATCTCGGCCCCTTGCGCGAGACCGCGCTCCCCCTGGGCCTGGTGGCGGGGGCGGCGGCGCTGCTCGCGCTGGCCGCGACCCTGGTGCTGCCCGCGCGCCGCTACCGAGCCTGGGGCTATGCCGAGGCCGGCGACGAGCTTCACGTCAGCCATGGCCTGCTGGTCCGGGTCCGGACGATCGTCCCGTTCGGCCGAGTCCAGCATATCGACGTGGCGCAAGGCCCGGTCGAGCGGCGCTACGGGGTCGCCACGCTCATCCTCCACACCGCCGGAACGCGCGGCGCGGCGGTGCCGCTGCCCGGCCTCGCCCAGCCCGACGCGGAGCGGATGCGCGACCGGATCCGGGCCAAGATCCGCCAGGGCCTGGCGTGAGCGATCAAGCCGCGACTCCGCGGCGGCTCCACCCCGCGACCCTGATCGGCCGCTCGCTTCAGATCGTCCCGCAAATGCTGGGCGGCGGCGCGGCCTATGCGGCGGTGATCGCCCGTGAAGGCTGGGGCCGGGTGCTGCTGTTCGCAGCGCTCGCCGGGCTGATCGGACTCGGCACCGCGCTGCTCGCCTGGTGGCGCTTTCGCTACACCGTCGGCGCCGGCGAGATCGTCATCGAGAGCGGAGTCCTGCGCCGCCAGCGCCGAATCATCCCTTACGACCGGGTCCAGGACATCGCGATCGAGCGGCGTCTTCTCGCCCGCCTGTTCGGCACCGCCAAGGTGAAGATCGAGACCGGCGGCTCGGCGGCGGACGAGGGCAGTCTCGACATGATCGCGCTCGCCGACGCCCATGCGCTGCGCGACCTGATCCGCCACGGCTCCGCCGGCCCGGCGCCGGCCGCCGGCGCGGAGCCGGTCCTGTTCGAGATGAAGCTCGGCCGATTGCTCCATTCAGGCCTGTTCAACTTCTCGCTGCTGTTCCTCGCGGCGATCTTCGCCGTGCTGCAATATCTCGATCAGTTCGGCCTGATCGACCTGTGGGAGTGGTTCACGCCGGAGCGGGCCGGTGCGGCGGCGGGAATCGTCGGCCTGCGCGCCACTCTGATGGTGATCGGCCTGCTCGTGCTGCTCGGAGTCGTTGCCGGCGTCGCCCGGACCGTGGCGAGGGATTTCGGCTTCCGGCTGAGCCGAAGCGAGGCGGGACTGAGGAGGCGGCGCGGCCTGATCACCCTGTCCGAGGTGGTGATCCCGATTCGCCGGGCCCAGGTGGCGCTGATCGAGAGCAGCCTGCCTGCGCGCTGGTTCGGCTGGTACCGCCTCTCCTTCCAGACGCTCGGCGCCGACCGCAGGGAGGGCGGGGTCCAGGTGGCGGCACCCTTCGCCCGGCTCGAGGAGCTGCTGCCGATCCTTGCCGAAGCGGGATTTCCCGCGCCGCCGCCGCCGGATCGCTTCGCTCACCTTTCCAGGCGGGCCCTGCTTCGAAGGGTCGGGCCGTATCTGCTTGCCGGCGCGGCGGCCGCCCTCGCGGCGCTCCTCATCGAGCCGCGGGCGGGCTATGCGGCGGGAGGCCTGCTGGTCCTCGCCCTGCTCGCCTTGCAGCGTTGGCGCAGTCACGCTTACGCCCTTGACGAACGGGCGCTGTTCGTCGCGGGCGGGCTCGTCAAGCGAAGGCTGTGGACCATTCCGTTCGAGCGCGCGCAGACGATCAGCGTTTCACGCGGGCCGGTGCAGCACCCGCTTCGGCTGGCGAACCTGCTGCTCGACACGGCCGGCGCATCGCTGATGCGAATGCCCGAGATCGTCGATCTCGACGGCGCCGACGCGGAGGTTCTGGCGGACCGGCTGCTCGGCCTCTTCTATGACGCTCGGGCGCGAACGGCGATTTCGCTCTGAGCCGGCGCGGCGGCGCCTGACGGTCGAAGCCGCCGACCTCCGCCGGACGAACCGCGCGATCAGGCGTGCGGCGGTCCCTGGCTCACTTCGGCGCGGAGGCCGGCAGGCAGCATTGTTCGGTGGCGAGGCTGTCGGCGAGGGTGCCGATCGCGGAGCTGTCGCCGTAGACCGTGGCCTCGCCGTCGGTCAGGAATGCTTCCCAGACCACCCCGTCCGGATCGGCGATCCAGTTCTTCTCGCTCTTGGCGTAGCAGCAGGTGGTGCGCCCTTCCTCCAATACCGGTCGGTCGGCCGCCTTGAGCCGGCCGTAGACGTCGCTCAGTTCCTCCATGCTCTCGGCCTGGACGCCGAGATGCTGGATGCCCTTTTGCGGGTGCTGGCCGGCGGAGATGGCGAAGTTGACTCGCGGATCCTCGATCATCCACTTCGCGTAATCTGCCTTCACCACGGTCGGGCCGGCGCCGAACAGGGTGGAGTAGAAGCCGATCGACCGGTCGAGATCGTCCACGGCGACGTGGACATGAAGGCGTTTCATGCGCGGTTCCTTTCCTGGTTGGCGGCCGCGGGAGCGCATTCGGCCGCCGCGCAGCAATTCTGCATGAGATAGGCGAGCAGCTGGTCCATCCGCCCGTAATCGGCGCGATAGATGAGCGACCGGCTGAGCCGCTCCTGGCTGATCAGGCCGGCGCGGCTGAGTCCCGCGAGATGGAAGGAGAGCGAGCTGTTGGGGATCCCAAGCCGCTCGGCGAGCGCTCCCGCCGCCATGCCCCGGGCGCCCGCCTGGACGAGCAGCCGGAACAGCGCCAGCCTGTGCTCCTGGGCGAGCGCGGACAGGGCGGCGACGGCTTCGGACGCGTTCATCTGGGCTCCTCGTTTCGATAATCGTGGAAATACCGGTGGTCGCGTCGACTGTCAACAACATTTCCAGGAATATCGAAATGTCATTCGCCTGGCGCATTTCGGTGGTTGAAACCGAGCGGCTTTGCGAGTGGAATGAGACGGATGATCGGGTTCGACGAGCTTCGGCGCCATGCGCGCTTCCGCCGGGATGCCGCAAGGGGCAGCGAACGCGGCTTCACCTTGATCGAGCTGATGGTGGTTCTCGTCATCGTCGGCCTGGCCGCCGCGGCGGTCGTGCTGGCGATGCCTGACCCGGGCGGAAGCGTCCAGGCGGAGGCGGAACGCTTCGCCGCTCGGGCGAAGGCGGCGCGGGACTCGGCGATCATCGGCTCGCGCCCCGTCGCGCTTCGGATCAGCGCCGCCGGCTACGACATCGCCGAACGCTCCCGCGGCGAGTGGCGCCCGGCCGCGCATTACGACTGGGCCGAGGGGACCGAGGCCGAAGCGGGCGGCGGCCCGGCGGGCGGCACCCGCTTCGATTCGACCGGTCTGGCCGATCCGCTCTACGTCACGCTTCGCCGGGGCGGGCGCCGGGTCGCCGTCGAGATCGGCCATGACGGCGGCGTCCATGTCCGACGCTAGGCGCGAGCAGGGCTTCACCTTGATCGAGATGCTGGTGGCGCTTGCCATCTTCAGCCTCGCCGCGCTCGCCCTGCTGAGGCTCGGCGGGGCGACGGCCGCCAACAGCGCCCGGCTTCAGGACCAGGCGATGGCCCAGATCGTCGCCCGCAACCTCGCGGTCGAGCTGCTCAGCGACCCCGAGCCGCCGCCGTTCGGAACGCTCAGCGGCGAGGCGGTCAATGCCGGACGCCGCTGGCTGTGGACGCGGACGACGGCGCGGTCCCCGGAGGCGCGAATCCAGCAGATCGAGATTCGGGTCGCGAGCGCCGCCGGCGGCCCCGGGAGGGCGAGCCTGACCTTGTTCAGGAGGGCCGCGCAGTGAGACGTGACGGCTTCACCCTGGTCGAGATGCTGATCGCCCTGTCGATCTTCGGAATGCTGACCGCGGCCGGAGTGGCCTTGCTCAGCGTTACCGCCCGGACCCAGGAGACATCGGACCGCCTGCTCGCCGAGCTGGGCGAGATTCGGCGGGTGGGCGCTCTGCTCACGGCCGACCTCGCCCAGGCGGTGCCGCGCATCCGCCGCGGCGCCGACGGCCGGCCGCGGCGCG
>Ga0196962_10000197_pt1 | contig 31676 bp, 27 predicted proteins | sample S3v_20metaG_FD_183186 | JGI IMG/M metagenome (GOLD analysis project Ga0196962, IMG submission 183186) | Soil microbial communities from Anza Borrego desert, Southern California, United States - S3+v_20 | ecosystem: Environmental > Terrestrial > Soil > Desert | place: USA: California | collected...
ACGGCCGGCTGATCGCGGCCGATCCCCCGCTCGCCGACCTCAACGCCCGCGCCGGCGGCGGCGAGGCGGCCATCCTCTCGGTGCCCCAGATCGCCGCGCTCGCGAGGCTCGCGCGCCGGCTCGGAATCACCGTCTCGCGCGCCGCCATCGCCGCCGACGGCGACCGCGACATCGACCTTTGGGTCCGAGCCGACCCCGAGGGCGAGGAAGTGGCCCTGTCGATCACCGGCTGGGCCGAGCGGCCGGCCCCGCCCGAGCCGGCCGCCGAGGCGAGCGAGCGCGAAGCCGATTTCCTTCGCGCCGCCGCCGACTGGACCTGGGAGACCGACGAGACGCTTCGCCTGACCGCGCTTTCGGCCGGAGCGGCGGCGGCGATCGGCCGCCCTCCCGCCGAGCTGATCGGCGAGCAGCTGACCCGGCTGTTCCGCTTCCGCGAGGGCGAGGACGGATCGCTTCCGATCCTGATCGCGCTCGCCGAGCACCGCCGCTTCGACGGCCAGCCGGCCGAGCTCCGCCACGGCGGCGGCGGCCGCTACCGGCTCTCCGGAATCCCCCTGATCGACGGCATGGGCCGATTCGCCGGCTTTCGCGGCGCCAGCGTCAGCCTCCGCGCCGAAGACGCCGTCGCCCCGCCGCGAAGCGCGCCCGAGCGCCCGTCGGCCTTCGGCGAGCGGCTCGACCAGGCACTTCGCGCTCCGCTCGCTTATATCGTCGAGAATGCCGAGCGCCTGCGCGCCCAGCCGGAGGGGCCGCTGCGCCGCGATTATGCCGGTTACGCCGCCGACATCGCCGCCGCCGGCCGCCATCTGCTGTCGCTGGTCGACGATCTCGTCGACCTTCAGGCGATCGAGCGTCCCGACTTCGCTCCGGAAGCCGACTCGGTCGACCTCGCCGACCTCGCCCGCCGCGCCGCCGGCCTGCTCGCGGTCCGTGCCGCCGACCGGGGCGTTCGCATCGACTCGCCCGGCGCCGACGAGGAGCTGCCCGCCACCGGCGACTTCACCCGCGGCCTCCAGGTGCTGATGAACCTCATCGCCAATGCGGTGCGCTACTCCCCCGCCGGCGGCCAGGTCTGGATCCGCCTCGAGCGCGAGGGCGATCTTGCGGCGGTCATCATCGCCGACCAGGGCAAGGGCATCGCCGCCGAGGACCAGGAGCGGATCTTCGAGAAGTTCGAGCGGGTCGATCCCAACGAGCCCGGCGGCACCGGCCTCGGCCTCTACATCGCGCGCCGCCTCGCCCGGGCGATGGGCGGCGACGTCGCCGTCGACAGCGCCCCCGGCCAAGGCGCCCGCTTCACCTTCACGCTGCCGCTGAGGAAAGCCGGCTAAGCCGCTGCCGCGAGGCGGGTCTGGACAAGGCGAAACGGCGCGTACACTCTCCCCGCCGAACCGAGGGGGAGTCGCCGCCGATGATCGAATATTCCGCCCAGCATTTCGACGACCTGTGCCGCGACGACAGCGTCCGCGCCGAGATCGGAGCGATCGAGGAGAAGCGCCGGAAAGCGGTCCGACGCTTCTGGCTGCTGCTCGTCGGAAGCATCGTCCTCGGCCTCGTCGTGCTGGTCTCACTCGCCGGGGCGGAGTGGGTGGTTTCGGGCCTAGTCCTCGGCGTCCTGGTGATCGTCGTCGGGATCGTCGCCGGCGTCCGCCCGCTGACCGCGGCCAAGGAGGAACTGAAGCATCCGGTTCTCGAGGCGCTCGCCCGCCGCGGCGGCATGGAATATCTGCCGAGCGGATTCGATCCGCCGGTCTTCCCCTCGGCCGGGCGGATATTGTTCGGCGGCATCTCGAGCCACAGCTTCACCGACCTGTTCCACGGCACCGACTCCGAGGGCAAGCGCTTCGCCGTCTACGAGGGCACCCTGACCCGCCGCCAGGGCAAGAACACGGTCACCGTCTTCACCGGCCAGCTCTACGCCTTCCAGCGCCGTTCGCCCTCGGGCGGCGAGACCGCGATCGTGCCGGACAAGGGTATCTTCAACTTCTTCAAGCCGAGCGGCATGGAGCGGGTGAAATTCGACACCGACCCCGCTTTCGAGAAGAAGTTCGAGGTCTATGCGAGCCAGCCGGCCGCGGCCTCGCTCCTCGTCGGCAGCGACGTGCGCAGCGAGCTTCTTCAGCTGCGCGAAGGCGGGCGGGTCTTCGCCTATGTCGGCGCCGAGGACGTGCTCGTCGCGATCTGGGGCAAGAACCGCTTCGAGCCGGGAAGCATGTTCCGGGCGCGCTCGGGTCAGGAACGGGTCAAGCTGATGTTCGACGACGTCTGCGCCGCGATGGGCGTCCTGCGCCGGCTGAAGTCGGTGCTCGACTAGCCGAAGGTCATCTCGATCGACTCAGCTTCGTCAGGCCGCGGGGGTGACGAATGGGGACGCGTATTCGTGCGTGTCCCCTCCTCTACAGGTCCCTTCTAGCGCCGGTCGACGGGCACGTAGTCGCGCTGCGCCGGGCCGGTGTAGAGCTGGCGCGGGCGGCCGATCTTCTGGTCGGGGTCGGCGATCATCTCGTTCCACTGGGCGACCCAGCCGACGGTTCGGGCGAGCGCGAACAAGGCGGTGAACATCGACGTCGGGAAGCCGATCGCCGACAGGATCACGCCCGAATAGAAATCCACGTTGGGATAGAGCTTCTTCTCGATGAAATAATCGTCCTTGAGCGCGACCTGCTCGAGCTCGCGGGCGGTGTCGAGGACCGGATCGGAGATGCCGAGCGTGTCGAGCACCTCCTCGGCCGTCTTCTGCATCACCTTCGCGCGCGGATCGTAATTCTTGTAGACCCGGTGGCCGAAGCCCATCAGCCGGAACGGGTCGTCCTTGTCCTTCGCCCGGGCGACATATTCGGGGATCCGCTCGGGCCGGCCGATCTCGCGCAGCATGTTGAGCGCGGCCTCGTTGGCGCCGCCATGGGCGGGCCCCCACAGGCAGGCGATGCCGGCGGCGATGCAGGCGAACGGGTTGGCGCCGGAGGAGCCCGCGAGCCGGACCGTCGAGGTCGAGGCGTTCTGCTCGTGGTCGGCGTGGAGGATGAAGATCCGCCGCATCGCATTCTCGATGACCGGGTTGACCTCATAGGGTTCGGCCGGGACCCCGAACGTCATCCTCAGAAAGTTGCCGGTGTAGGAGAGGTTGTTCTGCGGATACATGAACGGCTGGCCGATCGAATATTTGAAGGCCATGGCCGCGATCGTCGGCATCTTGGCGATCAGCCGGTGCGAGGCGATCATCCGCTGCTTGGGATCGGTGATATCGGTGCTGTCGTGATAGAAAGCGGAGAGGGCGCCCACGACCCCGCACATGATCGCCATCGGATGGGCGTCGCGCCGGAAGCCGCGATAGAAGGTGGCGAGCTGCTCGTGCAGCATGGTGTGGCGGGAGATGGTGTAGGTGAACTTCTCGAGCTCGGCCTTGTGCGGAAGCTCGCCGTAGAGCAGCAGGTAGGCGACCTCCATGAAGGTGGAATGCTCGGCGAGCTGGTCGATCGGATAGCCGCGGTGAAGCAGGATGCCCGCATCGCCGTCGATATAGGTGATCTGCGACTGGCAGCTTGCGGTGGAAGTGAAGCCGGGATCGTAGGTGAAGATGTCGGCCTGGGCGTAGAGCTTGCGAACGTCGATCACCTCGGGACCGACCGTCCCCGCAAGCATCGCATAATCGAAGCTCTTGTCGCCGATAGTGAGGCTGGCCTTATCCGCCATGTCCCGGTCCCTTCCCCGTCATCTGGTCGGCGATGCGGTCCAGGCTTTCGTCCCGCCCGAGCAGCGCCAGCACATCGAAAATACCCGGCGAAGTCGCCCGTCCGGTGAGCGCCGCGCGCAGCGGTTGCGCGACCTGGCCGAGCTTCACGCCATTGGCCTCAGCAACCTCCCGTACGGCCTGCTCCGTCGCCTCGGCATTCCACGTGTCGACACCCGAAAGGGCGGCGTGGACGAGGGCGAGCAGTTCCCGTGCCTCGCCCTGTAGCAGGGCGGCGGCCTTGTCGTCCATGTTCAGCGGCCGAGGCTTGAACAGGAACGATGCTCCGTCGGCCAAGGCGTTGAGATCGCTGGCCCGCGGGGTCAGATGCGGCATCGCTTCGACGAGCAGGCCGAGCTCTCGGGCGGCGAGGCCGCGGCCGAGGCGACCTTCGATCAGCGGCCCGGCGAGCGCGGCCAGCCGGCCGGGGTCGGCGGCGCGCAGATAATGGCCGTTGAGATTTTCGAGCTTGCGAAGGTCGAACCGGGACGGCGAGCGGCCGACATGGTCGAGCCCGAACCATCGGATCGCATCCTCGCGCGCGATGATCTCCTCGTCGCCATGCCCCCAGCCGAGCCTCAGCAGATAGTTGAACAGGGCCTCGGGAAGGATTCCGAGCTCGTCGCGATAGGTCTCGACGCCGAGCGCGCCATGACGCTTGGACAGCTTGGCGCCGTCGGGCCCGTGGATCAGCGGCAGGTGGCCGTAAACGGGCTCCGGCCACCCCATGGCGCGGACGATGGCGAGCTGGCGGAAGGCGTTGTTGAGATGGTCGTCGCCGCGGATGACGTGGGTCACGCCCATGTCGTGATCGTCGACGACGACCGCGAGCATGTAGGTCGGGCTGCCGTCCGAGCGTAGCAGGATGAAGTCGTCCAGCTCCTCGTTGCGGACCCTGACCTCGCCCTGGACCTCGTCGGCGATCGCCGTCTCGCCTTCGGTCGGTGCCTTCAGGCGAAGGACGAACGGCCCGTCGCCCTCGTCGCCGCAGTCGCGCCAGCGGCTTCGGATGCGCAGCGGCTTCTTCTCGCGCTGCGCCTCCTCGCGCGCGGCGGCGAGCTCCTCCTGGCTCATCCAGCAGCGATAGGCATGGCCGCGCTCGAGCAGCTGGTGGGCGACTTCGGCGTGTCGGGCGGCGAATTGCGACTGGAACCAGGCGTCGCCGTCCCAGTCGAGACCGAGCCACTTCATGCCGTCGAGGATCGCATCGATCGCCGGCTGGGTGGAGCGCGCCCGGTCGGTGTCCTCGATCCTGAGCAGGAACCTGCCGCCATGGTGGCGCGCATAGAGCCAGTTGAACAGGGCGGTTCGAGCGCCGCCGATATGGAGGAAGCCGGTCGGCGAGGGCGCGAAGCGCGTGACGACCGTGGCGGGCTCTGGGCTTGCGCTCACGCGCTCTTTCTCCAAGGATGCGGCCATGGCGACCGGTGACGCCAGCGCCCCTAGCATAGCGCGGCGAAGGCGCGGAAGAGGCGCGCACCCTTCGGGTCGTCCCGGTCGGGGCGGTGGCCGATGAGCACGGAAGCCGGCGGGTCCGCGGCCCTTCGCTCGAACCCTCTGTCCCTGATCGGATCGGGCCTGTCGCCGTGGGCGTCCGCCGCCGGCGAGCGTCTCGAGCGTTTGGCCGAGGCCGAGCGCGACCAGCTGCCGCTTTGGCTCCCGGTCGGCCTGATCCTCGGCATCTCGGCCTGGTTCTGGCTGCCTGACCGCTCGGCCTGGAGCGCTTTCCTCGCCGCCGCCCTCGCCCTCATGCTCGGCGCCGCCGCCGCCGGGGTCGGCACACGCTGGGGCAGGGCCCTGTTCCTGTTCAGCCTCGCCGCAGCCTTGGGCTGCGCCTTGGTCTGGTGGAAGGCCGAGCGGGCCGCCGCGCCCCGGATCGAGCGGGCGCGGATGGTCGAGTTCACCGGCCGGATCGAGGGCGTTCAGGCGCTCGCCGCCGAACGCCTCCTTCGCCTCGTCGTCGCGCCGCACGATTGCGCGCTCGCCGCCCGGCTGAGGGTCAACGTCGCCGAGCCGCAGATCGTCGACGGCCTCGCTCCGGGCGCCGCGGTCCGGGTCCGCGCCTGGCTGATGCCGCCAGCGCCGATGGCCGCGCCGGGCGGATATGATTTCGCTCGAGCCGCCTGGTTCCAGCGGATCGGCGGCACCGGCCGGGCGCTCGACGTCGCCGTCGTCGCTCCGGCTTCGGAGGTCGGCTGGCGCGCCCGCGTCGCGAACTGGCGCCAGCGGCTGGCCGCTTATGTCCGCGACCGCCTCGGCGGCGGCGCGGAAGGGGGAATCGCCGCCGCGCTGGCGACCGGCGACCAATATGGCATTCCCGAGGAGGATGCCGAAGCGATGCGCCGCTCGGGACTCGCTCACCTGCTCTCGGTCAGCGGGCTCCACCTCACCGCCGTGGTCGGGGCGGTCATGCTTCTGACCTTGAAATTGCTCGCCCTCAGCCCGGCGCTGGCCCTGCGTTGCCGCCTCGTCCTGGTCGCCGCCGCGACCGGCGCCCTGGCCGGCATCGCCTACACCCTGCTCACCGGGGCCGAAGTGCCGACGGTCCGCGCCTGCATCGCCGCTCTGCTCGTCCTCGCCGGAATCGCCCTCGGCCGGGAGGCTCTCACCCTTAGGCTCGTCGCCGTCGGCGCCCTTGTCGTCCTCCTCCTGTGGCCGGAATCCCTGCCCGGGCCGAGCTTCCAGATGAGCTTCGCCGCGATCACGGCGATCGTCGCTCTGCACGAGAATCCGCGCGTCCAGGCGCTGCTTTCGCGCCGCGACGAACGGGGCAGCGCCGCGGCCGGCCGCTTCCTGCTCGGCCTCGTCCTCACCGGCCTCGCCGTCGAGGTGGCGCTGATCCCGATCGCCCTCTTCCACTTCCACAAGGCCGGCCTCTACGGCGCGATCGCGAACGTGGTCGCGATTCCGCTCACCACCTTCGTCATCATGCCGCTCGAGGCCCTGGCCCTGGTCTTCGACCTGGTCGGGCTCGGCGCCCCTTTCTGGTGGCTGACCGGCCACGCGCTTTCGCTCCTCGTCGGCCTCGCCCACGGCGCGGCCTCGGCTCCGGGCGCCGTGGCCCTGCTCCCGGCCATGCCGCGCGGCGCCTTCGCCCTGGTCGTCGCGGGCGGCTTGTGGATCTGCCTGTGGCGAAGCCGCTGGCGCCGGCTCGGCCTCGCCCCGATCGCCGCCGGAGCGACCTGGGCGCTGGCCACTCCGCCGCCGGACCTCATCGTCACCGGCGACGGCCGTCACCTCGTGCTTCGCCTCGAATCGGGGGAGCTGGCCCTGCTTCGGCCGCGCGCCGGCGATTATGTCCGCTCGACCCTCGCCGAGCTGGCCGGCGCGGAGGCCGACTATGTCGAGCTGGAGCGGCTGCCGACAACCGCCTGCAGCGCCGATCTGTGTGTCGCCGACCTCGATCGCGGCGGCCGCCGCTGGCGCATCCTGGCGACCCGAACGCCGCATTTCGTGCGCTGGGACGAGATGGTGGCGGCCTGCGCCGAGGCCGACATCGTCGTCGCCGACCGCCTCCTCCCGCGCGCCTGCGCGCCGCGCTGGCTGAGGGCCGACCGGGCTTTCCTCGCCCGCACCGGCGGACTTGCGATCGGGCTCGGCGCCCGTCCTCGGGTCGACTCGGTCGCGGGCCAGGTCGGCCGCCATCCCTGGGCGGGCGCCGGCAACCGCTAGGGCGGCCTGCTCCGGGACCGCATGCTTCGAGGACGGCGGGCGGCGCCCCGAGCCGAAGGGCGGGAACCGCGAGCAGGGCGGACGCGGGAGCGGCGAAGGCGCCCGGGTTCCGCTCCCGCTCGGTCGAGTTGATCGGCGCCGACTTTCGCGGGGTCGAGCCGGGGCTCCCGGCAACCGGCTTTCCCCTGGGGGCGGGGATGCGCTAAGGCGCGGCCAGCGACGCGAAGGAGAATGCGATGCCCCAGTTCGTCATCGAACGCGAAATGCCGGGAGCCGGCAGCCTCGACGCCGACTCGCTCAAGGGCGCGTCCCAAGGCTCGTGCGCGGTGCTTCGCGACCTCGGCCCCGACATCCAGTGGGTCCATTCCTACGTCACCGACGACAAGATCTACTGCGTCTACCGGGCGCCGAGCGAGGATCTGATCCGACGCCACGCCGAGACCGCGGGCTTCCCCGCCAACAGCATAGCGCAAGTGCGCGCGGTCATCGATCCGACGACCGCCGAATAGCCGCCTCAGCCCTGGCCGGCCTCGACGCAGGCGATCTCGTTGCCGGCGGGGTCGAGGAACTGGAAGCGCCGTCCGCCGGGGAAGGCGAAGATCGGCCGGACGATCCTTGCGCCGGCGCGGGTCACCGCCTCGAGCGCGGCTTCGAGGTCGTCGACCTCGATCACCGGCAGCGGCGCCTTGGTCGCTTCCGCCGGATCGCCCTGGAGGCCGATATCGGTGTCGCCGGTCAAAGTCGCGGCGTAGCTCGGCCCGAACGGGGTCAGCGACCAGCCGAACGCCGCCTCGTAAAAGCCCCTGGCCGCCGCGACGTCGGCGACCGGAAGCTCGACATAGTTGAGCCGCGCCATGGGCCTTCGCTCAATAGCGGCGAAGCAGGCCGGCGAGCCTGCCCTGGATCCGGACCTGGTCCTCGCGGTAGCGCTGCGGGTCGTAGCGCCGGTTGGCCGGGTCGAGGCGGATCATCTGGCCCTCGCGCCGGTAGGTCTTCAGGGTCGCCTCCTCGTCGTTGACCAGGGCGACGACGATCTCGCCGTCGCGGGCGGTGTCGGTCTTGCGGACCAGCGCATAGTCGCCGTCGAGGATGCCGACCTCGACCATCGAATCGCCGGCCACCTCGAGCGCATAATGCTCGCCCGGGCCGAGCAAGGCGGCGGGGACGGGCAGGGTGTCGGTGCCCTGAAGCGCCTCGATCGGGGTGCCGGCCGCGATCCGCCCGTGAAGCGGGATTTCGAGGATGTCGTTCGCCGCGAGCGGCGCCGGCGCCGGGGCGCCGCTTTGGGCGGGCTTCATGTCGGGCATCCGCACCACCTCGAGCGCCCGCGCCCGGTTGGCCAGCCGCCTGATGAAGCCGCGCTCCTCGAGCGCCGAGATCAGCCGGTGGACTCCGCTCTTCGACTTGAGGTCGAGCGCCTCCTTCATCTCCTCGAACGAGGGCGACACCCCGGTCGCGGACAGCTGCCGGTCGATATACTGGAGAAGCTCATGTTGCTTGCGGGTCAGCATTCGGGTTCCCCCTGTTCGGAACGTATGAGGAACGTGTACGGAACGTTTCGGCGGCTGTCAAGCCGGCCCGCCATTCGCCTTCGCGGCCAGCGCGAGGAAGTTGCCGAGCAGGGCGTGGCCGCCGGCGCTGGCGACGCTCTCCGGGTGGAACTGGACGCCGTGGATCGGCAGCGAGCGGTGGCGAAGGCCCTGCACCGTGCCGTCGGCGGCGGCGGCGTTGACAACGAGGCAGCCGGGCACGCCATCGGCGGCGATGACCAAAGAATGGTAGCGGGCCGCGGCGAGCGGCGAGGGCAGGCCGGCGAAGACCCCGCTCGAATCGTGCCCGATCGCCGAGACCTTGCCGTGCATCGGCGCCGGCGCGCGCTCGATCCGGCCGCCGAAATGCCGGCCGATCGCCTGGTGGCCGAGGCACACTCCGAGCAGCGGCCGCCGGGCCTCGGCGCAGGCGGCGACCAGCGCCAGCGAGATGCCCGCCTCGTCGGGCGTCCCCGGCCCGGGCGAGATCAGGATCGCCTCGGCGCCGCTCGCAAGCGCCTCGCCCGCGCTCAGCGAATCGTTGCGCTCGACCCTGACCGCCGCCCCGATCTCCCTCAGATAGTGGACCAGGTTCCAGGTGAAGCTGTCGTAATTGTCGATGACGAGGATCATTCCCCCTCCTAGCGCCCCGCGCGCTTGGGCTGAACGGCCGTTCCGCGGTGATGGACCCGTAACTATCCGCGTGCGTTCTGCCCTCATTCCCGAACGAGGACATGTCGATGAGCTACGCCCAGGCGTCCAGCCGCCCCCGCGCCCCCGCCGTCGCCCTGGTCGTGGCGATCCACGGCCTGATCGCCTGGGCCTTCGTCACCGGCCTCGCCTACACCGTGGTCGAGACGGCGAGCGAGGACCTCAAGACGTTCGACGTCATCGAGCCGGTCCCGCCGGCGCCCGAGCCGGTGCCCGAGCCGGAGCCGGCCGCGTCCGAGAACCCGACCCCGGTCGAGACCTCGCCCTCGCCGGTCCCCACCGACCTCAATCCGCTGTCGAGGGCGCCGAACCGGGGAGCCGCCAGTCCGGGCGGGGCCGCGGCCTCGGCCGCCTCGCTGCTGCGCGGCGCGTTCAACAACGATTCGGACTATCCGGCCGCGGCCCGCCGGGAGGAGGAGCAGGGCACGGTCCGGGTCAGCTTCACGGTCGGCACCGACGGCCGGGTCGGCAACTGCACCGTGGTCGCCTCGAGCGGCTCCTCGTCCCTCGATTCGACGACCTGCCGGATCTTCGAGCGCCGCTTCCGCTATTCCCCCGCCCGCGACTCGTCGGGCAATGCCGTCCCAACCTCGATTCGGCAATCGGTGACCTGGCGGCTGACCTAGGTTCGCGTTTCGAGTCGAATCCCAGTCGCTCATCCTGAGGAGGGACTGAGCCTGGCGAAGGCCCGTCTCGAAGGACGTGGTGCGTCCTTCGAGAGGCCGCTTCGACTTCGCTCAGCGGCTCCTCAGGATGAGCGGCGCTGATCGGGAAGACCCTGGCGGCGACAGACTCACGGAGTGGCGTTTCCGATCAGCCGCTGGCGAAGCCGGGCGATCGCCGCCGCATTGCGCTCGACCTCGGTCGAAAGCTCGACGGCGCGGGCGAATTGCTGGGCGATCTCCTCGGCGGCGGAGGTGGCGAACTCGGCTCGGGTCGTGTTGATCAGCTGGGGCTGGCCGGAGGCGTTGCCGGGCGTGCGCTGCTCGTGATGGACGACGAACCAGCCCGCCCCGTTCGGAGCCGCGAGCACATGGGCCCGGCCCTGGGCGATGCTGAACAGGGCGATGAGCGGCGGCGGCGCCTGGCCGCCCGACCGGCTGATCTCGAGCCGCTGCATGTTGACCGGCTGCGGCGAGGGAAGCCTCGGCTGGGCCTGGGCGAAGGCCTGGGCGACGGGCGTTCCGCCATTGATCCGGTCGGCGATCTGCTGGGCGACGGCGCGCGCCCGCTGCAGCCCCTGCTGCTGGATGAAGGAGTCGCGGACCTGGGCCCGGATCTGGGCGAGCGGGGGCGGGGCGGCGGCGATGACGCGCTCGACTCCGAGCAGGGCGAAGCGCTGGTTGGGCTCGATCTGCTCGACCACCGGCTCCGGGTCCTCGGCGTCGATCTCGAAGGCGCCGCGGAGCAGCGGCTGCATCTCGGCCGGGACGATGAACTGCTGGCCGGGCACCTGGCCCGATTCGGTGATCGGCGGGGTCGTCACCACGGTGAGCCGCTCGGCGCGGGCCGCCTCGACGACGCTCGCGCCCTCGCTGAGCCGGTCCTCGACCCGGGTGACGAGGGCGTTGAGCGCCTCGCCGAGCTTGCGTTGCTGGATGGTGCGGGCGATCTCGTCGCGCACCGCCGCGATCGGCCGCGCCGGGACGCGCTCGACCTGCTCAACCCTGACGACGTGGAAGCCGAGCTCGGATCGGACCGGCCCGATCACCGCCCCCTGCTGCGCCTGGAAGGCCGCGGCGGCGACGTTGGGCGAGGTCTGGCCGGCGAACTGCTCGCGGCTCTGGCCGGCGAAGGTGACGTCGGCGGCGCCGAAGCCGGCCTGGGCGGCGGCGTCGGTGAAGCTGGTTCCGCCTCGCACACGCTGCGCGAAGGCCTGCGCCGCCGCCTGGTCGGGAAGCACGATCGACTGCAGGTTGCGGGTCTCGCGCGGCCCGAACCTGGCCGCGTTCTGGGCGTAGAAGGCGGCGATCTCCTGGTCCGTCGCCTGAGCCGCGGCGGCGACCTGCTCGGGGCCGATCATCGCATATTGGATCACCCGACGCTCGGGGATGGTGAAGCGGCCGCGATTGCCGTTGTAGAAGGCGGCGAGCTGGGCGTCGGTCGGCTCGATGCCCTGGCGCATCAGCTCGGCCGGGACCACCCCGATCGTTCCGCGCCGCCGCTCGAGCAGGAGATTGGCATATTCGCGCGCCAGCCCTTCCGGCACGGCGGCGCCGCGCGCGACCGGGCCGAGCAGCTGGCGCTGCATCAGCGATCGGCCGATATCCTGGCGGAGCTGAGCCTCGGTGATGTTCTGGTTCTGAAGCGCCTGGCGGAAGGCGGTGTCGTCGAACTGGCCGCTGAAGTTGCGGAAGGCCGGAATGTTGACGATCTCGCGGTCGACCATGCGCTGCGAGACGATCAGGCCCTGCGCCTCGCCATAGGCCTGTACCGCCAGCGCCAGCACCATCTGGTCCACCGTCGGCGAGAAGCCGGAGGCGAGGAAGGTCGCCATGTCGAGCTCCGGCTGCTGCTCGCGCGCCGACGCATATTGGCGGTTGAGGATGTCGGTCACTTCCTGCTCGGTGAGCTTCTCGTCGCCGACGCTGGCGAGGGTCTCGCCGCCGCCGCCGCTGCCGAGGCTGCCGATGCCGCCGACTCCGCCGGTGCCGAAGCCGGTGATGACGATCGCCACCAGGGCGATGAAGAGGATCGCGGCCGCGGCCCAGGATTTGGCGGAGCGGCGAATCGAGGCGAGCATTGGGGAAGTCCTGACGCGCGTGGGGTAAGGCGGGGTCATAGAAGCGGCTTGCCCGGCCCGCAAGCTTGGCACCGGCCCGCCCGCTTGCTAGGCGCGGCCCCTCACTCCCCCGGGGAACGGCCATGCACGTCCGCCGCAAGCTCGTCGTCGGCAACTGGAAGATGAACGGCAGCCTCGCCCAGCTCGGCGAGCTTCACGCCATCGCCGACGCGGCGCGCCAGGCCGGCGGGGTCGACGTCGCCGTCTGCCCGCCCTTCACCCTGATCGCGCCCGCGGCGGCCCGTTCCGGGCGGGTCGTCATCGGCGGCCAGGACTGCCACTGGGCCGCAAGCGGCGCCCATACCGGGGCGGTCGCGGCGGCGATGCTGAAGGAGGCCGGGGCAAGGCTGGTCATCGTCGGTCACAGCGAGAGCCGGGCCGAGCGCGCCGAGGACGATTCCGCGGTCCGCGGCAAGGCCGTCGCGGCGCTCGCCGAGGGCCTGCAGGCGATCGTCTGCGTCGGCGAGAGCGAGGCCCAGCGGCGCTCGGGCGACGAGCTTTCAGTCGTCGCCGGCCAGCTCCGGGGCTCGCTCCCCGACGACTGGAAGGATGGCGAGCTGGTCGTCGCCTACGAGCCGATCTGGGCGATCGGCACCGGCAACGTCGCCACCCCGGCCGACGTCACCCGGATGCACGCCGCGATCCGCGAGGCGCTGGCCGGACGCTTCGGCGACCGCGGCGGCCGCATCCGGATCCTCTATGGCGGCTCGGTCAAGGCCGACAACGCCGCCGAGATCTTCGCCTGCCCCGAGGTCGACGGAGCCCTGGTCGGCGGCGCCAGCCTCACCGCAGGCCAGTTCGTTCCGATCATCGAGGCGGCGGCGCGCAGTTGAAGCGCGCCGTCCGATCGCCTAAGTCGCCGCCAACGCTCTCGAAAGCACCTTTCTCATGTTCACCTTCCTGCTCATCGTCCAGACCCTGGTCGCGGTCGTCATGATCACGGTCATCCTGATGCAGCGCTCGGAAGGCGGCGGCCTCGCGAGCGGCGGCAGCCCGTCCGGCCTGATGACGGCGCGCGGCGCCTCCGACTTCCTCACCCGGACCACGGCGATCAGCGCCGCCTTGTTCATCGCCTTGTCGATCGCCCTGGCCGCGGTCGCCGCCGGACAGCGCGGCCCGCGCACCATCGATCCGACCCTGATGAAGCAGGCGCCGACCCCGGCCGGCTCGCCCCTCGAGCAGCAGTCGAGCCCGTTCACCCCCAACCCCCAGGCCGTCCCCAAGGCCGCGCCCGCCCCGGCGCCCGCCGAAGCCAACCAGACCGGCGTCCCCATCGCCCAATAGCCTCCCGCCCCCGGTCGGGGCCACATTCTCCTTGGCGGCGGCCGTGAGGAAGCGGATGCCGGAGCAGGACCGCCAAGACGGCGGCGGGCCGCACTCGGAACCGGCATGCAGGATCTTCGGCCTGTGGACCTCCCTCCCCGTCACCCCGGACTTGATCCGGGGTCTACCTTCTCCCTTACGGCGGTCAGGAAACGGGGTGCCGGATCAAGTCCGGAATGACCGGGCGCCGGGCCCGCCGCGCCGGCTCACCCTCCCCGGGGGCTCAAAAGAAAGGGCAGCCGAAGCTGCCCCTTCCGCCGTCCTGAATCGATGGCTTAGCCGGTCGGCTGACCGCCGTGGCCGCGCTCGTTCTTGCTGTTCTTGTCGCCGGGGCCGCTGTTGCCCGGGCCGCCGCCCGCATTCTTGGATGCGCCGCCGGCAACGTTCTTCAACTCTTCGCTATGGAGTTCGCGCATGATTCTCTCCTCAATCGCGCGCCGAGGATTAGTGCGCGCTGGAGGGACGAAGCCTCGTCAGCCGGCATTTGCAACGCCGGATTCCGGCCTGTCCTGAGAAGGGACGGACCCGGGCCCGATCATTGCCCGGTGCCGACCGGCGCCTCGACCGCCGCCGGGCAGGCTCCGCTCGCCGGCTCGGGCCGGCGGCGCGAGGGCGGCGGCTTGAGCCCGAACAGGGGCCTCAGCCAGGAGGTTCGGCGGGCGATCTCGAAGGCGAGCGCGCAGCCGGCGACGGTCGCCGCGAGCAGGATCGCGAACTCCGCCGCCGCGCCGAGCCCGAGCGGCCTCAGCCAGTAGCCGGCGAGGACGATGATCGTCTGGTGGGCGATATAATAAGGGAAGACGGCTTCGGTCAGGTAGCGGCGCGCTCGCCCGTCGCGGTGGAGGAAGAGCTGGGCCGCGCCGAGCAGCGCGAGGATCGCGGCCCAGGCCTGGACCGAGCGGGCGAGCCGGGCCGCCCAGACCGCGAGCCCCGACGGGTCGGCATCGCCGGGATAGGCGGCGTAGATGGCGGCATAGACGAGATAGGCGGCGAGCGCCGCCGCCGCCATCGGCCGCCACGAGCCGACGATATGGTCCCACAGGCGCTGGGACCCGGCAAGGCCGACGCCGAAGAAGAAGGCGAAGCCGTAGACGCTGTGGCCGTAGGGGTCGTCGACCAGCGCGTGGGTCTCCTCGAAATAGGGATAGAGCAGGATCCGGGCGAGGAAGAGCCAGAGCAGCGGCAGCAGGAACAGGCGAGTGCCGGCGAAGCCGCGCTCGAACAGGCGCTGGGCGGCCGCCCGGGCGCCCGCGGGCGCGAGCGCGAGCAGCGCCAGGATCATCGTATAGGCCCACAGATAGGCGACGAACCAGAGGTGGTTCCAGGTCGGCAGCACGATTCCGTCGAGCTCGCCGAAGCGGAAATAGTCGCTCGTCCAGAAATGGGCGAAACCCCCGGCATAGCCATGCTGCACCCTCAGCTCGACCCAGGGCTGGGGCGCCACGAACAGCGCCATCCCGGCGGCGAGCGGGAGCAGCAGCCGCAACGACCGTTCGCGGGCGAAGCGGCCGCTCCCGGCGAGCCTGGCGAGCAGCGCCCGCGAGGCGATTCCGGAGATCAGGAAGAGGAGCGCCAGCCGCCAGGGGTTGAGCGCAAGCATCGGAAGCTCGAGCCACTCGACCGGAGTCAGGGTCTGGACGTGCCAGTCCCAGGTCACGAAGAACATGCCGATATGATAGAGGATGAGAAAGCCGAACGCTCCGATGCGAAGCCAGTCGAGGCCGTAACGCCGTCCGCTCACATGATCCGCCGTCTTCATCGCCCTGCTCCCGAAAGTCCGACGGCGGGACTGACTCGGCACGCGGATAGAGGCTACAGCGAGGGGATGCCCGGCGGGCGCGGCGGGACGAGCGGGGACGGCGAGTGACGAACGGCGGCTGGGCGGGGACGAGCGGCGGGGGGCGGCGGCTGCTGCTGCCCTGGCTGGCGGTCGCCGCTCTCGCCTCGGTCAACGTCGCGGTCAATGCGAGCAGCGTCGCCGCCGACCGAGCGCAGCTGGGCCAGCCGGTGGCCGCCTGGAAGCCGTGGGTGTGGGAGGGGACGAGCGCGCTCTCCTGGCTGGTCCTCGCGCCGCTTGTCTTCCTGCTGATCCTGCGCCTTCGTCCGCCCCGGATCCCGCTCGCCGCTGCCGCGGCGGTCCATCTGCTGGCGACGGTGCCGGCGTCGCTGGCCCATGTCGGACTGATGATCGGCTTGAGGAAGCTGGCCTATGCGGCGGCCGGCCTCGTCTACGAGACGGATTCGCCGCTCTCCGGGATGCTCCTCTACGAATATCGCAAGGACTTCGCGACCTACGCCCTGCTCGCCGCTTTCTTCCTTCTGTTCGAGCGGGTGGCGGGCTCGCCGGAGCGCGCCGGGCCCGACGCCGATCCCGGCTACCGAATCGAGGTCAGGGACGGCAGCCGGACCCGGTGGCTCGCTCCCGAGCAGGTCGAATGGGCGCAGTCGGCGGGCAATTACGTCGAGCTTCACGGCGCCTTCGGAACGCTTCTCCACCGCCAGACGCTCGCTTCGCTCGAGGCCCGCCTCGCCCCGTTCGGATTCGTCCGGGTGCACCGCTCCCGGCTGGTGCGCGCGGCCGCGGTGACCGCGGTCGAGACCCGCCCGAGCGGCGACTTCGAGATCGTCCTCGCCGGCGGGCTTCGCCTCGCCGGAAGCCGCCGCTACCGCGACCGTCTCTAGCGGCATCGCTCGAGGCGCGCCGAGGTGCGGGCCTAGTCCATGTGCTTGAGGCCGACGCGCAGATAGTCCCAGCCGGTGACCAGGGTGAGCGCGGCCGCGATCCACAGGCTGGCCAGCCCGACGAGGTGGACCCACGGCCATTGCGGCAGCGCCCCGGCGAGGATCAGGGCGCCGAGCGAGACCAGCTGGAGCGTGGTCTTCCACTTGGCGAGCTGGCTCACCGGCACCGAGATGCGCAGGCCGGCCAGGAACTCGCGAAGTCCTGAGACGATGATCTCACGAAGCAGGATGACCAAAGCCGGGATGAGGTCCCAGTTGGCGATCAGCGGCGCCTCCTCGCCCTGCGGCGGGCGCGCGACCAGCATCACGATGACGGCGGCCACCATGATCTTGTCGGCGATCGGGTCGAGGAAGATTCCGAGCCTCGACACCGTGCCCTGGGCGCGGGCGACATAGCCGTCGAAATAGTCGGTGATCCCGACCAGGCAGTAGAGGATGAAGGTGACCCCATAGTCGAACCAGCTCGGCTTCCACAGCAGGAAGACCAGGATCGGCACCGCCAGGATGCGCGACAGGGTGAGCAGGTTCGGCAGGGTGAGCATTCGCGCCGCGGCCTTAGCGCCAAAGCGCGGCGAATGGGAGAGGCGGGGCTCGGGCGGCGGCTGGACGGGCTTGTGCGGTCCCGAAGGCTCCGCCTATGAGGTCGTCACCCGACCGGCCGGCCGAGGACGAAAAAAGACCAGAGGATGCCGACGCTTCGACCGCCCCGACCGGCCCGCGCCGTCGCCTCGCGCGCGCTCTCCCGCCGGGCATGACCTCCTCGCTCTACCTGCTCGCCCGGCGGCGCTTCCTGCCGCTGTTCGCGACCCAGATGCTCGGCGCGTTCAACGACAATCTGTTCAAGAATGCGATGGTCCTGTTCGTCGTCTACCAGGTCTATAATGACGAGCGCTCGGAGACTTGGTTCAGCGCCGTCGCGACCGGGGTGTTTATCCTGCCGTTCTTCCTCTTTTCCGCTCTGTCGGGCCAACTCGCCGACGCCCGCGACAAGGCGAGGATCATCCGAATCGTCAAATTCTGCGAGATCCTGATCATGCTGGTCGGCGCGGCGGGGCTGGCGATGGCGTGGCAGGGCTGGGCGGTCGGAACGGTCGCGATGCCGGTCATGCTGCTCGCCTTGTTCGCGATGGGGGTCCACTCGACGTTCTTCGGACCGATCAAATACGCCATCCTCCCCCAGCAATTGCGCCGCGACGAGGTGCTGGGCGGCACCGGCCTGGTCGAAGCCGGCACCTACCTGGCCATCCTCGGTGGGACTTTGCTGGCCGGAGTCATCTCGGTGCAGGCGGCGGCGGCCGCCGTGATCGTGATCGCCGGCATCGGCTACCTGTCCGGCCGCCAGGTCCCGCCCGCCCCGGCGCTCGAGGAGGGGCATCGCATCGACCTCAACGTGATGCGCTCGTCGATCGCCCTGGTCCGGGCGACCATGCACATTCCGAGACTCTTCCTGGCGATCGTGTCGATCAGCTTCTTCTGGACCATCGGCGCCGTCCTGTTCATCCAGTTTCCGCCGCTGGTGAAGAACGTGCTGACCTCCGACCGGGCCGTCGCCAGCCTGTTCCTCGCCATCTTCTCGATCGGGGTCGCGTTCGGATCGGTGCTCGTGAACCGGCTGCTCAAGGGGCAGGTGTCGGCGCGTTACGCGGCGCCGTCGGTGATCGCGATGGGGCTGTTCGTGGTCGGCTTCCACCTTTCGGCCGTCGCCTGGAAGGGGACGACCGACGGCAGCTATTACGATGTCGCCGCCTTCATGAATCATCCCGGCAACTGGCCGCTGCTCGGCTCGTTGCTCGGGATCGCGGTCGCCGGCGGCATGTTCGTGGTCCCGCTCTACGCCTTCCTCACCACCACGGTGCCCAAGGCGCAGGCGGCGCGCACGGTCGCCGCGAACAACATCGTCAATTCCGGCGCGATGGTCGCCGGCTCGCTGCTCGCCGTCGGCCTTTCGCTTGCCGGAGTCGCGGTCGCCCAGCAGCTCCTGCTGGCGGCGGCGATGTGCCTGATCTCGGCCTGGCTGGCGTGGAAGCTGCACAAGGCCTGCGACGACAATCCCTGCGCCGACTCCGAGGTGCTCCCGCCGACGGTCTGAGGAGCGAGGCTCGCTAGCCCAGCAGGGTGCCGAAGAAGATCAGGCCGCCGACCCAGCCGGTGGCGAACAATTTGAGGTCCTCGGCCCATTGCGCCGGCGCAGCGCCCGCGAAGCCGCGGGGGGCGGTCAGCGGCGCCGCGACGGCCGCGGCGGCCGCGGGACCGGCGCGGCGGACGATGAGGGGCGACAGGCGGTTCATGCCTGTCATTAAGATTCCATTTACCAATTGGTTTCAAGCGCCGCTGCGACAGGCTGACCCGGGCGTCCCGCCGCGGGACGGAGCGACTGCGGCGCCTCAAGCTAGCGTCCGGCGAAGCCGGGCGGCGGCAGGTCGAGCCGGCGGGTTGCGATGTCCCGGCCCGAGAAGAAGTCGACGAGGAGTCCCGGGACGGCGGGGTGCGCCTCGAACAGGTCGTGGCCGCCATTGCGGACGAGGACTTGCCGGAGGTTGCGGAGGCCGGCGGTCGCCGCCGACTGCTCCTCGAGCGGGGTGCGCACGTCGAGGTCGCCGGACAAGAGCAGCACCGGATGGCCGGAGCGTATCTCCCGCCGGAAGCGGTCGCCGAGGTCGAGGCCGGGCACGACGCCGCGCAGCTGCGGCATCGGAAAGTTGATCGCGCTTCCGAGCAGCGCGTCACCCGCCTGGCGGCGCACCAGCGCCAGGCGAGCCTCGCTGATTCCGGAGGCGGCATCCATCAGTTCCGGCATGCCGCTCATCGTCAGCGGGTTGCGGTAGAAGAAGTCGAAGATCATCGGCGCGAGCGCCGCGGACTGGCCTTCGTCGAGCGCCGCATAGGCGCCCGCCAGCTGCGCCAGTCCATCCGGATTCTTGGCGACGAACCCGGCCATCATGCGCAACGGAAACGAGTCCGAGCGGAACGTCATCGGGCTGCCGTCGGGTCCCGCTGCCGTGAACGCCTGCGGCTCCGAGTCGAAGCGGTCGTGGACCCGGCGCATCCGCGCGGTCAATCCGCCGCCGGCGGCGGCGTCGATCCTGGCGAAGGCGGCGTCGACATGGGCGGGCAGCTTGACGGTCTGGTCCATGCCCTCCGCCGAGGCGAGCGCCGCCCGGCCGATCGAGCGCGGATGCCGCCGCATCGCCGCCATGGCGAGATGGGTGCCGTAGGATATGGCCCACAGGTCGACCCGCCGGACGCCGAGCGCTCGGCGAAGGTCCTCGATGTCGTCGGCGTTCTGCTCGGTCGTGTAGCCCGCGACCGCCACGCCCGCCGAGCGCCAGCGCTCCACGCAATCGGCGAGGGTGCGCCGATAATAATCGGTGAGCGACGCCTCGTTCAGAACGACCGCCGGGTCGAGGCGGCTCGAAGCGGTGCATGGCGGAATGTGGTTGGACAGGCCGGTGCCGCGCTGGTCGAGGGCGATGACGTCGGCGACTGCGCGCAACGCCAGGAAGATCGGCTGACGCGGTCCGCGCGCGGTGGCGACGCCGGAGCCGCCGGGGCCGCCGGCGAGGTAGACGATGGGCGCGCCGGGATCGGGATTGGTCGAGCGAAAGCGGACGAAGCCGATCTCGATGCGCCGCGATCGAGGATCGTTGCGGTCCTCGGGGACGAGGAAGCGGCCCCGCTCGGCGGGGAGATCGGTGCCGTCGCTGAGCCGGAAGGCATAAGGCTCGACATGAAGCTCGGGATCGGCCGCCGCGCCGGCGGCCGCGGTCGAGAGGGTGAAGAGCCCGAACAGAAAGGCGGGGTGGAGCAGGGCGCGCAGCATTGGTCGATCTCCTCGTCGGTCGAGCGATGCTGGGCAGGGCTCCTGCAAGCGTCCATGCGCGCTCGGTGAACGACCGCCGGCTTCGGTGCACGACCGGGACAGGGGGCGAACCGAGCCATATAGATGGAGCGGTGAAGCCGTTCCTCGCCTTCCTGGCCTTGATGCTCCTCGTCGCGGCGGCCCCGCTGCCGTTCAGGGCCGGGCCGATCCAACTCTGCCCGGATGCCGCCTCCGCCTGCGCCCCGGTCGACCTGTCGACGGTCCGCCTCTCGGGCAGCGGAGCCACACTGACCCGTTCCGTCAGCATCGAGCCCGGCGCGCTGCCGCCGGCGCGGCCGCTGATGGTCTGGGTCATCGCGATGGCGAGCTCCGAGGTGCGCTGGAACGGCGTCATCATCGGCCGCAACGGGGTGCCGGGTACCGACCGCGCGAGCGAGCGGCCGGGTCGCTTCGTCGCCAGCTTCGTCGTCCCTGATCGCCTGGTCAGACCGGGCGACAATCTCGTCTCGGTGCGGCTCTCGGCCCATCATCTCTGGCTGCCGGTGCGCACGCCGGTGCACGTGATCGAGGTCGGACCGTACGAGACAGCGGCGCTGCCCGGTCTGTCGGCCTACCTCCCCGCCTTGCTGATGCTCGGCGCGCTCGCCACCGCCTTGATCTACTTCGCCGCCGCGGCGGCGGGCGATCGCGGCGATCGCGCGGCGCGCCTGCTCGTCCTGATCGCGGCTTCGGCGATGCTCCAGCTGCTCGCCGAGGTCAGCCGGGCCTTCATCGCTTATTCCTATCCGTGGCACCTGGCGCGAGTCGCGGCGATCGCCCTTCTCGCCGCCTTCGCAGCAGTTCTGGTCTCCGCTTACGCCGCGCGACGCTTCGCTCCAGCCTGGCGCCGCCAGGTGCTCCTCGCCACCTCCGCGGCGGTCGCGGTGAGCGTCCTGCTCATGCCGTGGTACGACCTCAAGGCGCTAGGCGCGATCCTGGCCGGGGCCACGGCTTTGGCCCTGTGCTCGCTCCGCGGCCTGCGCGAGGGCCGGCGCGGGGCTGCGGTCGGCGCCGCGGCCGCCTTGGCATGCATCCTTCTGATGTTGTGGCAGCGGACCGCCTTCCTCGATCGCGCTTATTACCTTCTTGTCGCCTTGCTGCTGGTGGCTCTTGTCGCCGAGCAGGTCAGCAGCCTCCGCCGTGCCCGGGCCGAGCGCGACAGCGAGACGCGGCGCGCCGCCGCGCTTGCCGAGCGGCTGAGCCGGGCCGAACGGGAGGGTGAGCCGATCGTCGCGCTCAAGGACGGCGCTCGCACCCATCGCGTCGCGGAGAGCGACATCCTCTACGTCAAGGCCGCCGACGATTATTGCGACGTCGCGCTGACCGGCGGCCGCACCCTCCTCGTCACCATGACGCTGGCACGATTGCTCGAGACGCTGCCCGGCCGCTTCGAGCGCGTCCACAAAAGCTATGCCGTGAACCGCGCCCATGTCGCGGCGACCGCGCCCAGAGCGGGGGGCGGCCGGACGCTTGAGCTGAGCGACGGCTCGGTCGTTCCGGTCGGCCGCAGCTATGGCGCCGCGGTCTCGGCTTGGCTTCACGCGGAGCCGCCGAGGTCCGGCGGCGGAAGCTAGCGACTGCCGGGGGGGGGGGCGCCGTCAGTGGCTCAACGCGCTGCCGCCGAGGTCACCCGCCTCAGCCACGCCGCCGCCGGCGCGAGGAAGCGTTCGGGCTCGGCACGGCCGTTGCGATAAGCGTAGGCGTCCTCGGCGGTCGGATAGATTTCGAGCTCGTGATCCCCGCCGGCAATCTCGATGAAAGTCGCGCTGCCGGGACGTAGCCGATTGAGGGTGTCGACGATGAGCCGGTGACCGTGACGGGTCTCGAACTGGTCGAACTCGCCGTAGAAGACCAGGACGGGCGCCTCGACGGCGGCCCAGGCGGCGAGGAAGTCGTGGCGCGCGGCCTGCTGATGCCAGGCATGGGGCCGGCCATAATGCGCGCCTTCCTCGGTACCGCGCAGCGATTCCCAGACATAAGCGAGGTCGGGGCGCTCGCGCGCTATCTGTTCGGGCGCCTTGCCGGCAAGGAGATATTCGGCGTTGAACGCGATCATGTCCCTCATTCGCGCGTCGATCCGGGACGGCGGCACTCCGCTGCGCTCGAGGAAATTCCGGTCGAAGCCGATCATGCGCTCGATGTAGGTCACCGCGCCGCCGCCCTGGACGAGGATCCCCGCCACCGGCTGCCCTCGCGCGACGAGCGGGGCGGTGGTCGCCCCCAGGCTGTTGCCGTAGATCACGACGCGCCCAGGATCGATCCAGTCGTGCCGCAACAGCTGCTCCAGAGCTTCGCGATAGTGGCGCACCTCGGTGTCGTAATCGAGCTCGTGGCAGGCGGGGCCGAGGCTGTCTCCGGTCCCCGAGCGATCGACCCGCATCAGGGCCATGCCGGCGCGTGCGGCGAGGGCACGCACCGTCGCGACCGCCGGAGCCGGACTTTCAAGGCTGCCGCACGACACCCACTGGGTAAGGAAGAGCACCGGAAGCCGCTCGGCCGCGCCCGCCGGTCGGGTCAGGATCGTGCGCAGCCGAGCGCCGTTTGAAGCCCGCACCTCGCCATATTCGATGTCGAGCGCGGGATCCTGTTCGAGCGGTGCCGGCGGCGCCACCAACGCCGTCTCGAAGACGCCGCGGCCGCGGCTCAGGCCGAGCCTGATCCGCTCGCCGCCGCGCAGGCGCTGAAGCTGCGCGGCGCCATCGCGCGCACGGGCGAAGCGGCGGCCGTCGATCGTCTCGATCCGGTCCCCGTCGCGAATGCCGGCGCGTGCAGCTGGCGACCGCGGATCGAGCCGCACGACGGTCAGCAAGGCGCCCTGGGCCTCGGTGCGGAAGCCGAGCTCTCCTCGGCGCTCGAGATCGCCGCGGACCAGAGTCGCCGCGCCCGCCGCACTGGTCAGCGCCCCCGCCATCAAAAGCGCGACAAGCCAACGCATCTTCCGTCTCCTGCTGCCGGAGAAGGCGGGCTAGGCCGCGTCGCCTCGGCGGGGCCAGCCTGTTGGGACGAAGTGACGAAAAAGGGGTTAGGCGGCGAGCCTGCGCTCCAGCGGCGCCACTCGCGCGCGATAGGCGCCGCCCACCTTTAGCCTGCGTCCGTCGACGAGCTCGACCTCGTCCACGAGCTTCCCCCGCCGGACGCGGGCGATGCGCGCCGCATTGACCATCGCCGAGCGATGGATGCGAACGAATCCGGCCCGCGCCAGCAGCGTCTCCGCCTGCGCCATCGTCATTCGGCGAAGCACCGGCCCGGCCGCGCAATGGAACTCCAGATAATTGCCCGCCGCCTTTATCCAGTCGATCTGGTGGGCGAGCAACGGCAGTTCGGGCGCGGGATCGGCGGCGCGGTCGGAGGCGGCGCTGCGTCGCTCCTGCCAGGCCGGCAAGGCAAGGATGAGGAACAGGAACAGGCCCGCGCCCGGTACCCGTCGCAGCAGCTGGAACGCCAGATCGGGCGTGCGCTCCGCGGCGATCAGGCCAAGCCCGGCCTCCGTCAGCAGCGACAGGACGGCGGCGGCGGCGGCCATGATCGCGACCATCGTTCCCGCCCGGCGCCGCGGCTCCGGCAGGCGCTTGGCTGCTTCGAACGCGACCAGCCAGGGCAGCAGGTTGGCCGCCGCCCAGCCCGCTCCGACGAGCGGATTTTCGACGGCGCCCTGGAGCAGGGTGTAGGTGAAGCAATAGGCGCCGCCGGCGGCAAGGACGATCAATCCGGCCGCGGCGGCCTGGCCGGGGGAAAGCGGGCGCTGGAGAAGGGCCAGCACGACCCGCTCAGACCATCGCCCTCGGACGGCTGAAGACTCGGGTCACTTCGGGCTCGAAGCTCTCCAGCGGATCGACCTGGAAATCCGGATCGAAGGCCGGCGCGTCCCACTCGTCGACCAGCTTTTCGGCGAAGGCGTACCAGCTCTCATCCTTGAACCGCTCGCGCCCTTCGGGGTCCTTGCCGAGATGCTCGAAATAATAGCGGCCCTGGAACTCCTGGTGCCAGTAAATGGCGTGGTAGATGTCGTCGCTGACATAAGGCTTGAGCATCTCGGCAGCGATCGGGCCGTGATTGGGGATCGAAAAGACCTTGCCGAGGTCGTGGCAGAGCGCGGCGACGACCTCCTCGTCCGAAGCGCCGGCGCGCCGGGCGAGGGTGCCGGCCATCAGGCAGTGGGTGAGCTGGTCGGCGGCGAAGCCGACCTCGATCGCGGCGAGCCGGCGCAGGCTCTCCATGATCTGGCGCGGCGCGGCGCTCGCCTGATGCTTGTAATGGGCGGCGGCGATGTGGGCCCAATCCTCGGCGGTGCCCTGCCTCATGTCGGTGAACATGAAGCGATATTAGCACAAGCCGCCGGCGCCGCGAAGACCGGCGCTTGTCGGGTGACCCCCGCCCGCATAGGCTTGCGGACATGGCGGAGGGTGCGGTCGGAACGGTGGCGCAGGCGCTCGCGCTGGCGGCGCGGCTGGTGCGCCAGGACCCGTCCCTGGCGGCAGCGCAGGCGCGCGAGATCCTGAAGTCGTCGCCGCACAATCCCGACGCCTACCGGGTGCTCGGCGCCGCGCTTCGCCGAAGCGGCGAAGACGAGGAAGCGCAGCGCGCCGAGCTCGACGCGATCGCCGCTTCAGCCTCCGATCCCGATCTCGTCAGAGCCGCCGAGGCGTTGCTCGACAACGATCTTCCCGTCGCCGAGCGCATCCTTCGGCCGCACCTCAAGCGCAAGCCGACGGACGTTGCGGCGATCCGAATGATGGCCGAGCTCGCCGGGCGGCTCGGACGCTACGCCGACAGCGAGAATCTGCTTCGGCGAGCGCTCGAGCTCGCCCCCGCCTTCGCGGCGGCGCGGGCCAATTTGGCGACCGTGCTCTACAAGCAGAACCGTCCGGCCGAAGCGATCGAGCAGCTCGACCGGCTCCAGGCGGCGGGCGAGGAGGGCGCGGCGCAGCAGAATCTGAAAGCGGCCGCGCTGGGCCGGATCGGCAGCTATGAGGAGGCGGTCGCCCTCTACGAGGCGGTGCTGGCTCGCCTTCCCGACCAGCCGAGGGTGTGGATGAGCTATGGTCACGTGCTCAAGACGGTGGGTCGGCAGCGGGACTGCATCGCCGCCTATCGCCGGGCCCTCGCGGCGGCGCCGTCGCTTGGCGAGGCTTGGTGGAGCCTGGCCAATCTCAAGACGGTCTTGTTCTCGGATTCCGACCTCGCCGCGATGACGGAAGCGCTGACGGCCGAGCATTTGACGGAGGACGATCGCTTCCACCTGCATTTCGCGCTCGGCAAGGCGCTCGAGGATCGCGGCGAGGCCGAGGCCTCCTTCGCCCATTATGCCGAGGCCAACCGGCTGCGGCGGGCCACGATCCGCTACGACGCCGGGCAGCCGAGCGCTCATGTCCGGCGCTGCGAGGCGCTGTTCACGCCGGCCTTTTTCGAAGCGCGCGAGGGGTGGGGCAGCGACGCGATCGATCCGATTTTCATCCTCGGCATGCCGCGCGCGGGCTCGACCCTGATCGAACAAATCCTGGCCAGCCATCCCCAGGTCGAAGGGACGATGGAGCTTCCCGACATTCCCGCTTTGGCGAAGCGCCTCGGCGCGCCCCGGCACGAGGCCGGCGCCAGCGCCTATCCCGACTGTCTGGCCGATCTGGCTCCGGACGCGTTGCGCGCGCTCGGCGAGGAGTATCTCGAGCGGACCCGCATCCAGCGCAAGACCGGGCGCCCCTTCTTCATCGACAAGATGCCGAACAATTGGGCGCATGTCGGCCTGATCCGGCTGATCCTGCCCAACGCAAGGATCATCGACGCCCGCCGCCACCCGCTCGCTTGCGGTTTCTCCAATTTCAAGCAGCATTTCGCGCGCGGTCAGGCCTTTTCCTACAGCCAGGAGGAGATGGGCCGATTCTATCGCGACTATGTCCGCCTGATGCGGCATTTCGACGCCGTCCTGCCCGGGCTCGTCCATCGCGTGATCCATGAGCGGCTGGTCGAGGATCAGGAAGGGGAGGTGCGGCGGCTGCTCGACTTTCTCGGCCTGCCGTTCGACGAGGCGTGCCTGCGCTTCCATGAAAATGAGCGCGCCGTCCGGACGGCGAGCTCGGAGCAGGTGCGCCGGCCGATCAGCCGGGAGGGGCTCGACCGGTGGCGCGCCTACGAGCCGTGGCTGGGGCCGCTCAAGGCGGCGCTCGGGCCGGTGCTCGACGCCTATCCGGCGGTGCCTGCCGACTGACTCGGCCCCGTGGCAATTCCGCCACGCCTACCGGCGATATTGTTGCGGCGCCAAAATCAATTGACGGGTGCGGCAAAGCGGCACAGTCTCGACGTGGCGTGTACTTCTGGGGAGCGAGACATGCACCTTTCGTCAGCAAGACCGACTCGGCGAGGCCTGAGGCGCACCGGCCTCGGCTTGCTGGCAACGACGATGCTTTGCACGACCGGCGCCGCGCTCGCCCAGGATCCGCCGGCGGAGGAAGCGCAGCCGCCCGTCCGGAGCAGCGAGTCGGACGACGACACCACCATCTTCGTCACCGCGACTCGCCGGGAGGAGAACCTCCAGGACGTGCCGATCGCGATCACCGCGCTCGGCACCCAGACGCTGGACGACCTGCAGATCGACGATTTCGACGATTATGCCCGTTTCGTCCCCAGCCTTTCCTTCAGGTCGCTCGGGCCGGGTTTCTCGAACGTCTATTTCCGCGGCGTCGCGAGCGGCGAGAATGCCAACCACTCGGCTTCGCTGCCGAGCGTCGGCACCTATCTCGACGAGCAGCCGATCACCACCACGACCGGCGCCCTCGACCTGCACATCTTCGATATCGCCCGCGTCGAGGCGCTGGCGGGGCCGCAGGGCACGCTCTACGGCGCTTCGAGCCAGGCCGGCACGGTTCGGATCATCACCAACCAGCCGGACACCAGCGACCTTTACGGCGAGGTCAATGTCGAGCTGAACAGCGTCGCCCATGGCGAGATCGGCTATACGGCCGAAGCCTTCATCAACGCGCCCCTGTCCAGCAGCGTCGCGCTGCGCGTGGTCGGCTGGTACCGCCGCGACGCCGGCTATATCGACAACATTCCGGGCACGATCGTCTTCCCGATCAACCAGTTCGACGAGGAGGGCAATCTCGTCGACCTGCCCGGCGACGACATCACCTTCACCAACGACCGGTTCGTCGAGGAGGATTACAACGATGTTGACACCTACGGCGCGCGCGCCGCACTCCGGATCGAGCTCGACGACAATTGGACGGTGACCCCGCAATTCATGGCCCAGCGGCAGCTGAGCCGCGGCTCGTTCGCGCAGGAGAGTGGGCTCGGCGAACTTCAGATCCAGCAGTTCAACAACGAGCGCGCGAACGACCGTTGGTACCAGGCGGCGCTGACCGTCCAGGGGCGGATCGGCAATTTCGACCTGACCTACGCCGGCGCCTATATGCAGCGGCAGATCGACAGCGAGCTCGATTATGTCGACTACGCCTATTTCTACGACGTTCTCGCCGGCTACGCCCAATATTTCTACGACGATGACGGCAACCAGGTTAATCCCAACCAGTATATCGTCGCGGACGACAGCTTCAGGCGGATGACTCACGAGCTGCGCGTCACTTCGCCGGCGGATCGCCCCGTCCGCCTCGTCGCCGGGGCATTCTATCAGAGGCAGACGCACAGCATCGAGCAAAACTACATCATCGACAATATCGCCCAAGCGATCACCGTCCCCGGCACCGACAGCAACATCTGGCTGACCCAGCAGCTCCGCGTCGACCGCGACTACGGGCTGTTCGGCGAGCTCGCCTGGGACATCACCCCCCGGCTGACCCTGACCGGAGGCGGGCGCCTCTACCGCTACGACAACAGCCTGGTCGGCTTCTTCGGCTACAGCGCCGGTTTCAGCGGCGGCACCGGGGTCGCCGCCTGCTTCACCACCACCGGCGAGCCGCTCAACGAGAATGAGGGCGGGACGCTGGCGCCGCCGATCGTCGACGGATCGCCCTGCACCAACGTCGACAAGAGGACGGCGGACACCGGCTTCATCCACCGCCTCAACGCGACCTACCGGTTCAACGACGACGCCCTCGTCTACGCCACCTGGTCGCGCGGCTTCCGGCCCGGCGGGATCAACCGGCGGGGCACGCTGCCGCCCTACGGCGCCGACTTCATCAACAATTACGAGCTCGGCCTGAAGACGAGCTGGCTGGACAACCGTCTCATCTTCAACGCGGCCGTCTACCAGCTCGACTGGGACAACATCCAGCTCTCCTTCCTCGGCGAGAACGGCCTCACCGAGATCCGCAACGCCGGCAACGCGCGAATCCGCGGCGCCGAGTTCGACATCATCGCCCGGCCCGCGCCGGGCCTCACCTTCAGCCTCGGCGGCGCCTTCAACGACGCCGAGATCACCGAGGATTTCTGCATCTTCGCCAACCCCGAGTTCGACTGCACGATCCCCGGCCCGGACACCGACGACGACGGCGAGCCCGACGAGAACGACGTGCTCGCGCCCGCCGGAACCCGGCTTCCGATCACCGCCCGGTTCAAGGGCAATGCCCGGCTGCGCTACGAATTCCCGATCGGCCCGGCGACGGAAGGCCATGTGCAACTGAGCGCGTCGCACGAGGGCCGGCGCACCCGCGACCTGAGGCTGCTCGAGCGGACGCTCTACGGCGACCTCGAGGCCTATACGACGGTGGACATCAGCGCCGGCGTCGAGCGCGGGCCGTGGAGCGCCGAGATCTTCGCCCGCAACCTGTTCGACGAGCGCGGCGCCCTCGGCAGCTACATCAACTGCCTCGAGACCACCTGCGGCGATCCCGACAACGTCACCGCCAGCGGCGGCATCGTCTACACGATCGTCGCCCGGCCGCGAACGATCGGGATCAGGATCGGGCGTCGCTTCTAGCCTAGAAGGGCAGGACGATCCGGTTGAGCGGGGCGTAGGCGCGCCGGCCGTAGCGACGCTCCAGCGCCGGATCGATCGAGGGCGACCAGCGCGGGGGCGGAGGCGCCTCGACGACGACGCTCGCGACCCCGTCGGGCGCGACCGGCTCGAACGGTCCGCCCGCGCCCGCACCTGTCGAGGCGGTAGCGGCCGGCGTCGCCGGGGCGGGGGGAGGCGAGGCCTGGGGGGCTGAAATCGCGGCAGCGACAAGGATGGCGGCGAGGCTGAACATGATGATTCTCCTGGAAGAGCGGCTCGAGGTCAGTGGACGGCGGAGACGTCGACGCCCGCGCGGGGCCTCGGCGCGAGCCAGATGGTGAGGGCCGCGACGGCGAAGCCGACCGCGCACAAGGTCATCAGCTGGTTGGTGCCCATCACCACCGCCTGCGACTGGACGTTGCTGGTGAGCGTGGACACAGCCTGATCGTAGCTGAGGCCGCTCTGCTGCATCAGCGCCAGCGTCGCCTCCGGATCGTTGAGGGCGCCGGCGAGCTCCGCCTGGTTGCGGGTGGCGTTATTCTCCCAGAGCGTGTTGACCATCGAGGTCGCCACCGCTCCGGCCATGGTGCGGATGAAATTGAGCAGGCCGGCGGCGGAGGCGGTCTCCTCGGGATCGACGCTGCCCAGCCCGACCATGTTGAGCGGAAGGAAGAACATCGGAACGCCTATGCCGATGATCAGCGGCCACCAGGCGATCTCCCAGAAATCCATCTGGCTGGTCGCGCCGGCGCGCATGAAGGTGACGTAGGCGAGCCACATCACGCCCCCGAAGATCAGGATCCGCGGATCGAACCTGCCCGACAATCGGGCGGCGATCGGAGCGCCGACGACGGCGAGCACCCCGGTCATGCCGCTGATGTAGCCGGCCCAGGTCGCCGTATAGCCCATGTTGAGCTGAAGCCATTGCGGGATCAGCACGTTGGAGGCCTGAAAGGCTCCGAACGCCAGAGGCAGCGTCAGGCACGCCGCGGCGAAGCCACGATGCCGGAAGATCCTGAGGTTCACGATCGGATCGCGCTCGGTGAGCTCCCAGATCATGAACAGTCCGAAGCCGATCGCGGCGATGACGGCGAGCCACCAGATCAGGCTCGATTCGAACCAGTCATGCTCCTTGCCGAGGTCGAGCATGAGCTGCAGCGAGCCGACGAACAGGACCAGCAGCATCAGGCCGACGACGTCGACGCGCACCCGCATCGTCTCGGTCTCGTGCTTCTTGAGCATCCCGTAGAGGACCGGCGCGCACAGGGCGGCAATCGGGACGTTGACCCAGAAGATCGACGCCCAGCCGAGATTGTCGCACAGGATGCCGCCGAGCATCGGGCCGGCGATCGGCGCGGTCAGCGTCGTCATCGCCCACAGGCCCATCGCCGAGGCATGCTTCTCCTTGGGGAAGATGCGCAGCAGCAGAGTCTGCGACAGCGGCATCAGCGGCCCGCCGCAAAAGCCCTGAAGGATTCGGAAGAAGACCAGCATGCCGAGGCTTCCGGAGAGGCCGCACATCGCCGAGAAGAAGCCGAAGCCCAGCATCGCGGTGATGAACACCCGGACCGCGCCGAAGCGATTGGCGAGCCATCCGGTCAGCGGCACCATGATCGCCTCGGCGACCGCGTAGGAGGTGATCACCCAGGTGCCCTGGCTCGACGAGGCGCCGAGATTGCCGGCGATGGTCGGCACCGAGACGTTGGCGATCGACACGTCCAGAACGGCCAGGAAATTGGCCATGGCGAGGAGGATGCCGATCCCCCACAGGGAGAGGCCGGCGCGTGGCGGGGCGGCGGGGACGGTTGCGAACCCGTCCCCCTGGGCGATGGCGGTCATTTGTCGGATCCCTCTTCCAGGAGGGGACAATCACAGTGACTGTCCCCTGGGTCAGGCGGCGGTGTCGACCCGGGCGGTCATCGACAGGCCGACGCGAAGCGGGTTGCGGGCGAGCTCGCGGCGGTCGAGGCGGATGCGCACGGGGACGCGCTGAACCACCTTGATCCAGTTGCCGGTGGCGTTCTGGGCGGGGATCAGCGCGAAGGCGGAGCCGGTGCCTCCGCCGAGCCCCTCGACCCGGCCGTGGAAGACCACATCCTCGCCATAGAGGTCGGCGAACAGCTCGACCGGCTGGCCGACTCGGACCTCGGCGAGTTCCTGCTCCTTGAAGTTGGCGTCGACATAGGCGTCCTGGACCGGAACCACGCTCATCAGGGCGCTGCCCGGCTGGACGCGCTGGCCGACCTGGACCTGGCGGCGGGCGACGATGCCGGCGACCGGGGCGCGGATGATCGTCCGGGCAAGGTCGAGCCGGGCCCGCTCGAGGCGGGCTCGGGCGGCGACGACCTCCGGATTGGAGTCGAGCGACGCGCCCTGGATCATCGCCTGGTTGGCCTGGCGCTGCCCCGCCGCGGCCGAGCGCGACGCGGCGGCCTGGGCGC
>Ga0196962_10000198_pt1 | contig 31602 bp, 29 predicted proteins | sample S3v_20metaG_FD_183186 | JGI IMG/M metagenome (GOLD analysis project Ga0196962, IMG submission 183186) | Soil microbial communities from Anza Borrego desert, Southern California, United States - S3+v_20 | ecosystem: Environmental > Terrestrial > Soil > Desert | place: USA: California | collected...
GCTTCACGCCGCTCGTCTCCGACTGCTTCGACGCCTTCGCCGGCCGAGACCCCGCGCCGCGCTTCGACATCATCGTTTCGAACCCGCCCTACGTTGCCGAGCGCCACCTCGAAGGTCTCCAGCGCGAGGTGCGCGACCACGAGCCGCGCGTGGCCCTGACGCCGGGCGGCGACGGCCTCGCCGTCATCCGCCGACTGCTCGCCGGCGCGCCCCGCCACCTCGCGCCCGGCGGCCACCTCCTCTTCGAGATCGGCTTCGACCAACACGAGCGGGTGCGCGCCCTCGTCGACGGGGACGCGTGGAGGCTGCTCGACATCCACCCCGACCTGCAAGGCATCCCGCGCATCGTCGCGCTCAGGCTTGCGTGAGCGGGGGCGCTCCCGTTAGAATTCGCAAATCTTATCGGGGGTATCATTAAAGTTTATGGACAAATTCCGCATCACGGGCGGGCGGCCCCTGCGCGGGCGGGTCTCGGTCAGCGGGGCGAAGAACTCGGCGCTGCCCTGCATGGCCGCGGCCATCCTGACGCCGGAGACCGTCACGCTCCACAACGTCCCTTACGTGCGCGACTGTTTGACGCAGCGCCGCCTGCTCGAAGACCTCGGCTCGACGGTGCTCGTGCCCGACCTGCGGACGCACAAGATCACGGCCTCGCACATCGATGTCTTCGAGGCGCCGTATGATCTGGTGAAGACGATGCGCGCTTCGGTGCTCGCTCTGGGGCCGCTGCTCGCGCGCTTCGGCAAGGCGAAGGTCAGCCTGCCGGGCGGGTGCGCCATCGGCACGCGCCCGATCGACCTGCACCTCGAAGCGCTGAAGGCGCTGGGCGCTCAGGTCAGTCTGGAGTCGGGCGATGTGGTGGCGCGCGCGCCCAAAGGTCGCCGGCTGGTAGGGGCCGACGTGGGCTTCCAGAAGGTGACGGTGACGGGGACGGAGAATGTGATGATGGCGGCCACGCTCGCGCGCGGCACCACGCGCATCCACAACGCGGCGCGCGAGCCCGAGATCATAGACCTCGCCGACCTGCTTAACCGGATGGGCGCGCGCGTGCGCGGCGCGGGCACGGAGACGATCACCGTCGAGGGCGTCGAGAGCTTAGGCGCGGCCGAGCACACCATCATCCCCGACCGCATCGAGACGGGCACGTTCCTCGTCGCCGCGGCGATGACCGACGGCGAGTTGGAGGTGAAGGACTGCCGGCCCGAGCACCTGTCGTCGGTCATCGCGCAGCTGCGGGCGGCGGGCGTCGAGGTCGAGGAGGTCAACCCCTCGACGCTCGTCGCGCGTCGCTCGCAAGGCGGCCTGCGCGCGGCCGACGTTGTGACCGAGCCTTACCCCGCGTTCCCGACCGACATGCAGGCGCAGTACATGGCCCTGATGACGCAGGCCGCGGGCACGTCGCGCATCACGGAGACGATCTTCGAGAACCGCTTCATGCACGCCTCCGAGATGCAGCGCATGGGCGCGCGCATCCACACCGAGGGGGCGAGCCGGGCGGTGGTCGAAGGCCCCTCGGGGCTGATGGGCGCGCGCGTGCAGGCTTCCGACCTGCGCGCCTCGGCCTCGCTCGTCCTCGCGGGCCTCGCCGCCGCCGGCGAGACGACCATCGAGCGCGTCTACCACATCGACCGCGGCTACGAGAAGATCGAGTCCAAGCTCTGCGCCGTCGGCGCCGAGATCGAGCGCCTGCGCGAGTCCGTCACCGCGCAACTGCCGCCCGTCTCCGCGGTCGAGGCGGCCGGCGGGCTGGCGAACTGAAAACAGGCGCGGAACACAGCCGCCCGGCGGCGCTCCTTGCGGACGACAGGCCCGCCGGCTCTCAAGTTGAGCCGGCGGGCCTGTCCGTCAAAGGGCGCGGGTCGGGAGGCACGGGCCCGCCCCGGTGCGGGGCGCGCGCCGGGTTTCGGGGTCAGTCGTACCGGAGCGCGATCAACGGGTCTACCTTCGTCGCGCGGCGCGCGGGGACGTAGCAGGCGAGGAGCGCGACGCCCGCGAGCAGCGCCGTGATGCCGCCGTAGACGACCGGGTCGGTCGCGCTCACCTCGTAGAGCAGGCCGGACATCAGGCGCGTGAGCGCGAACGCCCCCGCCAGCCCGACGCCGACGCCGACGAGGGTGAGCACGACGCCCTGCCGGACGACCATCGAGAGGATGTCGCCGGGCCGCGCGCCCAGCGCCATGCGGATGCCGATCTCGTGCGTGCGCTGCGCCACCAGAAAGCTCATCACGGAGAAGATGCCCACGGCCGCGAGCAGCATCGCGAGGGCGGCGAAGACGCCGACCAGCGTCATGCTGAAGCGCTGCCGCGCGACCGAGCGCGCCACCAGCGACTCCATCGTCCGCACGTCGTAGAGCGGCAGCTCCTTGTCCATCTCGGAGACGACTTGGCGCAGCGCGGGCGTCAGCGAGGCGGGGTCGTTCGCCGTGCGGACGACGAGGGTCATGTCGCCGAAGGAGACGGCCGCCTCCGGGACGTAGTACTCGGGCGCGGGCGTCGTCGCCAGACTCGCGCCGCGGATGTCGCCGACGAGGCCGACGATTTCGCCCTCGATGCTGTTGATGCCGAGGCGCAGGCGCTGGCCCAGAGGCTCGACGCCGGGGAGGTAGCGGCGCGCGAAAGCCTCGTTGACGATGATCACGTCGGGCGCGTCGGCCGTGTCGGCCTCGGTGAAGGCGCGGCCCGCGCGCAAGGGGACTCTCTGCGCGCGGAAGTAGTCGGGGGTGACGAAGCGCGCCGAGGCCGACTGCCGCTGGCCGGGCGGGAGCGGCGGCTGCCCGACGACCGAGAAGGAGAAGGCGTAGCTGTTGTCGCCCAGCGGCAGCGGGTTGACCGCGCCGACCGACTCGACGCCGGGCAGCCCGCGCACGCGCTCGACGAGGCGGCCGTAGAAGTCGGCGATCTTCTCGTCCGTGTCGTAGCGGACGGGGGCGAGCGAGAGCGAGGCCGTCAGGGTGTTGGACGGGTCGAAGCCCGGATTCGTGTTCCGCAGCTTGACGAAGCTCTTGATGAGGAGGCCGGCGCCGATCAGCAGGACGAGCGAGAGGGCGACCTCCGAGACGATGAGCAGGCTGCGGACGCGCGTGCGGCCGCGCCCGTCCGTGCCGCCGCGCCCGCCCTCCTTGAGCGCCTCGTTGAGGTCGAGGCGGGAAGACTGGAGCGCGGGCGCGATGCCGAAGAGGAGTCCCGTCAGGACCGAGGCCGCGAGCGTGAAGCCGAGCACGCGCAGGTCTAGGCTCGTCTCGCCGAAGCGCGGCACGTTCTCGGGGACGAAGGCCGAGAGCAGCTTCACGCCCCACAGCGCGAAGAGCAGGCCGAGCAGCCCGCCGGCGAACGCGAGCAGCAGGCTCTCCGTGAGCAACTGCCGCACGATGCGCCGCCGCCACGCGCCGAGCGCCGTCCGCACGGCGATCTCCCGGTGCCGCCCCGCGGCCCGCGCCAGCAGCAGGTTCGCCACGTTGGCGCACGCGATCAAAAGCACGAGCCCGACCGCGCCCAAGAGCACGAGCAGGGTCGGCCGCACGTCGCCGACCAAATCCTCCTGCGCCGACGCGAGGCGGACGCCGACGCCCGCGTTCGAGTCCTGATACTGCTGTTCGAGCCGCGACGCGACGACGCCCAAGTCGGCGCTCGCCTGCTCGACCGAGACGCCCGGCCTGAGGCGGCCGATCGCTTCGAGGAAGATCGCGCCCCGCTGCTGGTAAACGCTCGACGCGGGGTCAATCGGCATCCAGAAGTCGGCCGCGGCGGTGACGAACTCGAAGCTGAAGTCGTCGCGCGTGACGCCGACGATCTCGCGCTCGCGCCCGTCGAGCTTGACGAGGCGGCCGACGATGTCGGGGTCGCCGCCGAAGCGGCGCTGCCACAGCCCGTGGCTGATGACGGCGACGGCCGCGCCGCCGGGCCTCTCGTCTTCGGGCGCGAGCAGCCGGCCCATCAGCGGCTCCGCCTTGAGCACGCGGAAGATGTCGCCCGAGGAGACGACGCCCGTGATCTGCTCGGGCGCGTCGCCGCCGCTCAGCGCCGAGGTGGAGCCGGTGTAAGCGGCCAGCGCCTCGAACGACTGGTTCTGCGCGCGCAGGTCGGAGAAGTTCGGGTACGAGTGCGGGCGCGAGAAGCTGCTGCGGCGCGCGTTCGTCCCGAAGACCTTCACGAGCTGCTCGGGCTGTTCGAACGGGAGCGGCCTCAACAGCACGGCGTTGACGACCGAGAAGATGGCCGTGTTCGCGCCGATGCCGAGGGCGAGCGTCATCACGGCCACCAGCGAGAAGCCGGGGCTCTTGCGGAGTTTGCGGGCGCCGTAGCGCAGGTCTTGCCACATTTCCTCGACGGGCCGCACGCCACGCGCGTCGCGGCACTCCTCCTTTATGTTCTCGACGCGGCCGAACCGGGCGAGCGCGACGCGCAGGGCCTCGTCGGGCCTCATCCCGCGGCCGACGTTCTGCTCGGCCTCCCTCTCGATGTGGAAGCGCAGCTCCTCGTCCAGCTCCCGCTCCACCGCCGGCTTGCGCAGGAGCGCCCTGAGTCGTCTTCTGACTTTATCGAGCATCACTTTCGCCCGGCGTTAGCTCGACTGGAGGACGCGGGTGACCGCCCACGAGAACCGCTGCCACGTCTCGGTCTGCTCCTGCAACTGCTTCGACCCCGCCCGCGTCAGTTTGTAGAACTTGGCGCGCCGGTTGTTCTCGGATGCGCCCCACTCGGAGGCGATCAGCCCCCTCTCCTCCAGCCGGTGCAGCGCCGGGTAGAGCGACCCCTGATTGACCTGCAACACGTCCTCGGAGACCTGCTGGATGCGCTGGGCGATGTCCCACCCGTGGGCGGGGCCGGGCTGCAAAGTCTTGAGCACGAGCAGGTCGAGCGTCCCCTGCAAAAGATCGGTCTTCTGGCTGCCCACATTCCCTCCCCTCAAGCGTCTACAGGAGCATGCTAGGCGCGCCTCCTGTAGATTGTCAACAGGAAAAACTTCGGCCCGGCCCGAGCGCCCCGCGACCTTTGGTGCGCGCGACAATCAGGCCGCCGACGCGTAATGTCGGCGCCCGCCCGAACCGCGGAGCGCGCGCGCGGGGCGGTTTAAATGGTGAGGCCGTCGCCGCAGCTATGGCGGGCAGGTCGGAGGCCGCCTCCCCGTCAGAGTCGTTCGGCGAGCTCGCACAGACGCCCGACGGTGGCGCGGATGTCATCCTCCGAGGTGCGGGGGTTGATGGTACACATCCGCAGGGCCGTGCGGCCGCGCAACTCCGTGGAGCTGAGCATGGCCAGCCCGCCGCGGTTCAGCTCCCGCACCAGCGTCCGGTTCATGCGATCCTGCGCGGCCGGGTCTGCCGTCTGTGGGGCGAACCGGAACGCGACGATGCCGAGCTGCGCGGGCGATACGACTTCCCACCCGGCCCGCCCGCGCAGGCAGCCCTCGGCGAATTCGGCGAGTTCGAGGCCGCGGCCGACGGCGGCGCGGAAGCCCTCCTCGCCGAAGACCTGAAGCGACATCCAGAGCTTGAGCGCGCGGAAGCCACGCGTGAGCTGGATGCCGTAGTCGCGGAAGTTCGTCTCGCCCTCGCCGCCCTCCACGTCGCGCAGGTACTCCGGCAGCACGCGGAACGTGCGCCTCAGGCCCTCGCGGTCGCGGACGAGCACGGCCCCGATCTCTATCGGCTGGAACAGCCACTTGTGCGGGTCGAGGGAGAGCGAATCCACTTCGCCGAGGCCGTCGAGCGCGCGCCGGCCCCGCTCCGAGAGTGCCGCCGGTGCGCCGTACGCGCCGTCGGCGTGCAGCCAGAGTTCCTGCTCGCGGCAGAGTTCGACCAGCTCGGCGAGCGGATCGACCGCGCCGGTGTTCGTCGTGCCCGCGTTCGCCACCACGCAGAAGGGCCTCAGCCCCGCCCGCCTGTCCTCACCCAACGCCCTGCCGAGGGCCGACACCTCCAGACGAAACTGCCCGTCCGACGGCAGCTTGCGTATCCGGTCGCCGGCGAACCCAAGCAGGCGCAGCGCCCTCTCGACGGACGAGTGAGTCTGATCGGAGCAGTAGACCACGGCGCCCTCCACCCGGTCGCCGAGGCGCAGGTGGCGGGCCGCCGCGAGCGCGGTGAGGTTGGCGACCGAGCCGCCGCTGACGAGCAGGCCGCCCGCCGTCTCCGGCAGGCCGCAGACGCCGCGCAGCCACTCCAACACCTCCAACTCGATCCGCGCCGGCCCCTCGGCGGCCGCCCACGAGCCGAGGAAGGGGTTCAGGCCGGAGGCGAGCGCGTCGGCCAAGACCCCGACGAAGTTGCTCGGGCTGGGGACGAAGGCGAAGAAGCGCGGGTGCGTCACGTGGGCCATCGCGCCGAAGACCTCGGAGCGCACGGCGTCGAGCACCTCCTCGGGCGGCCGCCCCCGCTCGGGGATGGCGTGGCGGCGGGTCGCCCCGGCCGCGCCCGGCGCGGATAAGACTTTCTGCTCCGCCAAACCCGCGAAATGTTCGACCAGCAGGTCGATCACGCGGTAGCCCAGCCGCCGCATCTCTTCCGGGTCGAGGCTTAAAGTTTTTTCCTCGGGCATCGCTTCCGACTCCCTCCCGCCGTCAGGGTCAGTTCCGTTCGAGCACTTTATAACCCCTCCGGACGGCGAATCCTAGCCGGTTTTGAGCGAAAGCACAATAAGTCAAAAAATATCTTGACATATTGCGGAAGAGGCGTATTTTAATGGGTCAGGAATCGGGAATGAAATGCTCACCACAGGAGAAGAGCCATGCCGAGCAGAGGAAGCGGGAGAAGCGAGGGCGGGGAAGAACGCCTGTTGACGCCGACGCGGGAGGCCCGGCCGCCGGAGCTCGAGGTCGGCGCGCGGGGGCGGGCCGTCAGGAGGGTCAAGCTGACGCTGGTGTTATTAACGGTCGGCGTCGCGCTGTTCTCGCTCACGGGCCGCGGCGACGCGCACCGCGGCGAGGAGGGGCGAGCCGCCGCGCAGGACGCCGGCCCGAAGGACGAGGTCGCGCTGGCGATGGTCGAGGAGGGGAAACAGATTTTCCGCTTCGACACCTTCGGCGACGAGGCTTTCTGGGGCGACAAGCTCAAGCTTCATCAGGCGATTCAGGGCGAGAAGTTCGGCGGCGTCGGGCCGGGCGTGAGCCCGAAGACGGCGCTCGCCGTCGGCCTGAAAGTAGACATGGAGGCCCTGCCGGCCGCGCTCGTGCAGCAGATTCAGGCCGGGCAGGTCAACCTCGACGACCCGGCGACCACGCTGGCCCTCATCAAGCTCGACGCCGTCCTCGGCGTCAAGGGGCAGTTCAACGCCGACGGCAGCATGAAGTCGGTGGGCATCAGTTGCGCCCTCTGCCACTCGACCGTGGACGACGCCTTCGCGCCCGGCATCGGCCGCCGCCTCGACGGGTGGGCCAACCGCGACCTCGACGTGGGCACCATCATCTCTCTCTCGCCCGACCTGACCGTCGTGCAAGACCTGCTCGGCGTTGACCGCGCGACCCTCAACACCGTCCTCAAGAGCTGGGGGCCGGGCAAGTTCGACGCCGAAGTCTTCCTCGACGGCAAAGCCTTCCGCCCGGACGGCAAGTCCGCGGCGACGCTCATCCCGCCGGCCTTCGGCCTCGCCGGCATCAACCTCCACACGTGGACGGGCTGGGGGAGCCTGACGCAGTGGAACGCGTTCGTGGCGAACCTTGAGATGCACGGCGTCGGGAACTTCGACGACGAGCGGCTGAACGACCCCGTCAAGTTCCCCATCGCCGCGAGGAACGGGCTGGCGCACATCCGCAACGAAGTCGACCTCATCACGCCGAAGCTGCCGGCGCTTCAGGTCTACCAGCTCTCGCTCGACGCGCCGGTGCCGCCGGCCGGGAGCTTCAACGAAGAGTCGGCGCGCAGGGGCCGCGAACTCTTCAACGGCAAGGCGCAGTGCGCCACCTGCCACACGCCGCCGCTCTTCACCGAGTCGGGCTGGAACATGCACACGGGCGCCGAGATCGGCATCGACGAGTTCCAAGCCCTGCGCTCGCCCGACGAGCGCTACCGCACCGCGCCTTTGAACGGGCTGTGGACGCACCAGAAGGGCGGCTTCTACCACGACGGCCGCTTCCCGACGCTGCTCGACGTGGTCAACCACTACGACAACTTCCGCAAGTTGAACCTGACGGCGCCGGAGAAGGGGCACGTCGTCGAATACCTGAAGTCGCTGCCGACGGTCGCCATCTCGATCAACATCGCGGACTCGGAAGACTTCGTCACGCAGCACTACCGCGACTTCCTCGGCCGCGAGCCCGACCCGGCCGGGCTTCAGTTCTGGACGAACGAGATCGAGTCGTGCGGCGCGGACGCGCAGTGCCGCGAGGTCAAGCGCATCAACGTCTCGGCGGCCTTCTTCCTCTCCATCGAGTTTCAGGAGACGGGCTACCTCGTCTACCGCACTTACAAGGCCGCGTTCGGCAACCTGCCCGGCGCGCCCGTGCCCGTGAGGCTCGGCGAGTTCCTGCCCGACAAGCAGGAGATCAGCCGCAACGTCATCATCGGGCAGCCGGGCGCGGGCGCCACGCTCGAAGCGAACAAGGCGGCCTACTTCGGCGCCTTCGTGCAGCGCGACCGCTTCACCTCGCAGTACCCGACGACGCTCAGCCCGGAACAGTTCGTCGACGCGCTCAACGCCAACACCGGCGGGACTCTGACGGCCGCCGAGCGGCAGGCCGCGATCGGCGAGTTCGGCGGGGCCGCGGCGACGGCCGACGCGGCGGCGCGGGCGCGCGCGCTGCGGCGCGTGGCCGAGAACGCGGAGTTCGCGCGCCGGGAGAAGAACCGCGCCTTCGTGCTGATGCAGTACTTCGGCTACCTGCGCCGCAACCCGAACGACGGCGGGAACGCGAACTTCGGCGGCTACTTCTTCTGGCTGAACAAGCTCGACCAGTTCGGCGGCAACTTCGTCTCGGCCGAGATGGTCAAGGCGTTCATCGTCTCCATCGAGTACCAGCGCAGGTTCGGCGTCTAGCTCGCCGCCGGCCTGACCGCAACCGACGTAACACACCCGGCCGGGACGCTGCGGCGCCCCGGCCGGACTTCCACCGGGAAGGGGCTTTCGAGGTGAGCTTATGGCGACCAACGGCCGCGGGCGGGAGGGCGCGGGGCGGGATTTCGGGCCGGCGGCCGCCCTTACCGGTGACGGGATGCGGCGCGTCGCGCTCGAAGAGATGGCGCTGCGGCGCCGCCGTCTGGGGGAACTAACGCCCGCGCAGGAGCGCGCGCTCGAATCGCTGCTGGTGTCGGTGGCCGACAACATCTCCGGCCTCGTGTCGGCGGTGGCGGCCGAAACGCCGCGGCGCGGGCGCGCGGAGGAGGCGTGCGCGCCGGCGATCATCATGGCCGGGGCGCTCAGTCCGGCCCGGTCTTAGGGGCCGAGCCGGTCGGTACGACGACGCAAGGTTGCGTACAAAAGGGGGAAAGAGAGATGAGTGGGGTAAGCGGAAACTCGGAACTGTCAGATCGGGGGCGCGGGCACGGGCGCGCCCTCCGGCCCACGCGCCGTCAGGTGCTGTTGGGTGGCGGGGCGGCCCTCGTGGGCCTCACCCTGAGCGGCGACGCGCTCGCCGCAATTCTCAAGCTGGGTCAGGCGACGGGCCTGCCGGGCGTGGCGACCATCGCCGGGGCGAAGAAGCCGGTCTTCGTCGCCGCCGCCGGCTCGACGGACCCGGTGGCGCACTCTCTGGCCGACAGCCTCTTCTGGCTCGAACAGGAGTTCGAGCACGCGAAGTTCTTCCTCATGCACATGCCCTCGCCCGACCTCGACACGGAGCGGGCGCAGGTGCTGCGCTTCCAGAACGACTTCGCCGCCCGGCTCGCGCAGGTGCGCGCCGGGGGCGCCGACCGCTCGGGGCTGGCCGGCTTCAACCGGCCGACCATCGAACTGGTGCGCCGCTTCCTCGACGTGAAGCGCAGGATGGAGAAGGCGCAGGAGTCGGGGCAGCTCAAGAGCCTCGCGTGGCCCACCTTCTTCGAGCACGTGGCGCTCGAAGGCGAGCGCTTCGCCAACCGGCTGGAGAAGTTCTCAGAGGGGAAGGTCGAACTCGAACGCGACGAGGTGGTGGACTTCTGGTCGCGCATCATGGCCGACCACGCCGACTTCGTCGCCCACCTCCTAGACCCCGAGGAGCGCGCGCTCATCGAGAAGTCGAGGGGGGCGGCCGACGCGTGGCGCGCGGTCAAGTCGGGCGGCCCGAAGGGCAAGGTCGAGGGCTCGCTCGCGGAGCTGCTCGCCTTCAAGCAGACGGCGCAGAAGGGCGTCGAGGCCGGCCAGATTAAGAGCATCATCCACCCGCTGCTGGCCGACCACGTGGTGCGTGAGGCGCTGAAGTTCTCCGACGAGTTAAAGCGCGCGGCCTGAGCCGGCGCGAAAACCGGAGCGGGGAGGCCGCCGCGCCGCCGGGCGGCCTCCCCGTCCGTCTGTTCCGGGGGGAGTGACGGAGGGGCGGGCGCGGTAGACAGCGGGCGGCGGCCGGTGGATAGTAGCCGCGGGCGCGCTTCCGGCCCCTCCGGGTTCGCCGGTGAATTTTGCTGCCGACTGTTCCTCATGCCTATGTCTCGCTCTGACTACCTCGTGCGGCTGCGGCCGCGCGACGACACGCGGTACGTGAGCCAAGGCCGCACCGTGCTCGCCACGGAGCGCGACGGCTTCATCGACGACGGCGGGCAGTTCGGCCTCTTCGTCCACGAGACGCGCCTGCTCTCGCGCTACCGCTACACGGTCGATGGCGAGCCGCCCGCCGCGGTCGCCCTCTCGAACGTCGCGCAGCATTCGTGGCTCGGCTACTACGCGCGGCTCGCGCCCGGCGTCGACCCCGGCCCGCCCGACGAGGGCAGCGGCCTGATGGACGCCGCCACCGAGCAGACGCTTGAGCTGCGCCTGTCGCGCTACGTCGGCCTCGGCGTCCACGAGGACGTTGACCTGACCAACTTCGCGCGCGCGCGCACAAGTTTCGAACTCGCCCTCGAAGTCGAGGCCGACTTCGCCGATCAGGAGGAGACCGCCCGCCCGCGCCGGCAGCACGGGCGCATCACGCGCCGGTGGCGGAGGCTCGGGCGCGACTCGTGGCAGCTCTCGTTCGACTACGAGGCCGAGCACGATTTCGAGCGGCAGGGCCACCGCGGCACGGCGCGGCTGCGTCGCGGCGTCGCGGTGCGCGTCGAACACGCCTCGTCGCCGCCGGCCTTCGACCGCGGGCGCGGGCGCGTCCTCTTCCGGGTCGAGTTGCGGCCGCGCGAGACGTGGCACGCCTGCGTCAACATCGCCCCCGTCATCGACGGCGAGGTGCTGGAGCCGCAGTACTCGTGCGGCGAGTTCGGCGGCGTCCGCAACGAGATCGACCGCCGCCGCCGCATCTTCCTCGAAGAGTCCACCGCGTTCGAGGCGCCGGGGGGCGGCACGCTCTCGCACGTCGTCCTCGGCGCGCTGGAGCAGGCCAAGCGCGACCTCGTCTCGATGCGGCTCCACGACTTAGACCGCGGCCCGCGCGCGTGGACGATGGCCGCGGGGCTGCCCATCTACACCGCGCTCTACGGCCGCGACGTGCTCACGGCCGCGTGGCAGGCCGCGCTCGCCTCGACCGACATGATGCGCGGGACGCTCCCGCTCGTCGCCTCCTTGCAGGGGCGCGCGCGCGACGACTGGCGCGACGAGCAGCCCGGCAAGATGCTCCACGAGGCGCACGCCGGCCCGCTCTCGCTGCTCAACTTCACGCCGCGGCGCCGCTACTACGGCTCGATCACGACCTCGGGCTTCTACCCCGTGGCCGTCTCCGAACTCTGGCACTGGACGGGCGACAAGGAGTTAATCAGGCCGCTCGTCGGCCCGGCCCTGCGCGCGCTCGCGTGGCTCGACCGCGACGGCGACCGCGACGGCGACGGCTTCTACGAATACCTCTCGCTCTCCGAGCAGGGGACGAAGCATCAGGGCTGGAAGGACTCGCCCGACGCCGTGGTGGACGCGGAGGGGCGCGAGGTCGAGCCGCCCGTCGCGCCGTGCGAGGAGCAGGGCTTCGCCTACCTCGCCAAGCTGCACATGTCGGAGGTGCTGTGGTGGCTCGACGAGAAAGACTTGGCGAAGCGCCTCTACCGCGAGGCGGGCGAGCTGAAGAAGCGTTTCAACGAAGCCTTCTGGGTGGAGTCGGAAGGCTTCTTCGCGCTCGGGCTCGACTCGCGCAAGCGGCAGATTAAGGCCGTCACGTCGAACCCCGGCCACTGCCTCGCCACCGCCATCGTCGACGAGTCGCTGGTCGCGCGCACGGCCGCGCGGCTGATGCGCGAAGACCTCTTCTCGGGCTGGGGCGTCCGCACGCTCTCGTCGGCGAACCCGGCCTTCAACCCGCACAGCTACCACCGCGGCTCGGTGTGGCCGGTCGAGCAGGGCACGTTCGCGCTCGCCTTCCTGCGCTACGGGCTGCGCGCGGAGGTCGAGCGCCTCTGCCGCGCGCAGTTCGAGGCCGCCGCCCTCTTCGACTTCTACCGCCTGCCCGAACTCTTCACCGGCCACCAGCGCGACGGCGCGCACCCGTTCCCCGCGCTCTACCCGCAGGGCAACACGCCGCAGGCGTGGTCGGCCTCGGCCGTCTTCACCCTGCTGCAATCGCTCCTCGGCCTCTACCCTTACGCGCCGCTCAGCCTGCTGCTCCTCGACCCGCACCTGCCGGCGTGGCTGCCGGAGATCACGCTGCGGGGCCTGCGCGTCGGCGGGGCCGCCGCCGACATCAGGTTCTACCGCAAACGGGACGGGGCGAGCGACTACGAAGTTTTAGACAAGCGCGGCACGCTGCACGTCCTGCGACAGCCGAGCCCGTGGTCTTTGACGGCGAGCTTCGCCGAGCGCCTGAAGGACGCGCTCACGAGCCTGCTGCCGGGCAGGTGAGTGGGCGGCGCGGCCGTGAGACAGGGGGGCGGGAGGTGGTTCGCGGCGCGGCGGGCTTCAGACGGGGGCGCGGCCGCCGGCGAAGCGCGGGGGGAGGTTCTCGATCTCGCGCGCCATCGCGGCGTTGAGCTCGGCGCGCGCCCCTTCGCTCAGGAGCGCCCCCGGCCAGAGATAGACCTGCCTCTCTTCGAGCCGGTTGTGCTCGTCGAGCCGGTCCGACACGGCCAGCACCTTACTTTCGATGCGCCGGAGTTGATCTCTCGTCGCGGGGCCGCCGGCGGCAACTAAGTCGCGCGCGTCGCCGACGGCGGCGGCCAGTCGGCGCATGAAGAAGTCGTGGTCTTCGCGGAGCCGTTCCACGGCGGCCCGCACCTCGTCCTCCGAAGGCGGCGCTGCGGCGGCCGCGCTCAGCGCCGCAGGAAGTCGCGCAGGGCTTCGTACATCGCCTCGAACGAGTCGGCGCAGAAGAGCACGGGCTGGAAGTCGGTCGGGTCGTAGTCCTGACGCGAGGCGGCCTCGATGTCTAAAGGGCGCAGCTCGGCGCGGCCCATCGCCTCCAGCTCGCCGGCCGACGACAGAAGCCCCGAGCCGTAAGCCTTCACCGCGCCGCCCTCGCGCAGCACGCCGAACTCGACGGTGTGCCAGTAGACCCGCGACAGGCGCTCCAGAGCCTCGCCGTCGCGCGCCCGCCGGACGGCCTCGCCGACCAGCCGGTTGAGTTCGGCGAGGCGCGGGCTGGCGAGCGTCGCCGCGTGCCCGAGCAGCTCGTGCGCCACGTCCGGCTCGGGCGTGTAGAGCGGCGTCGAGTGGTGGCGGATGTACTGCGTGCAGAGGAAGACGCCGCCGGCCAGAGCCTCAAGGAAGACGCGCGGCGCGACCAGCCCGGCCACCGGCTCAAGGCGGAACCCGCTCAACTCCCGAACCCTCGCGGAGACTTCGGCGAGCTGCGGGATCCGTTCGCGCGACAGGTCGAGCCGGCCGAGGCACGCGAGGTATTCCGCGCAGGCGTACTGCCGGTGGCGCGGCTCCAGCGCCTCGCGGATCGCGCGCCAGACGGCGTGCTCCTCCTCCGTGTAGGGCGCCTCGGGGAGCGGCCCGCCGGGGCTGTGCTCCAGCGCGAGGCGCGCGATGCGGTTGCGGCGCGCGCGGTACTCGGCGTCGCGGAAGCCGGGGTGGTCGGGGTCGAGCTGGACGATGGCGTGGCGATCCTCGGCCGCGGGGCTGTGGCCCGCCGTCACCATGCGCGCGTCGGCGTGGTCGCCGAGCGGCGGCAGTCTCTCCTGTTCCTTCATTGCCTCTCTCCTTCTCGCTCGGGGTGAATAAAAAAAGAACCGGCCCGCGCCCCTCCTGCGTCGGAAGGGCGTGGGCCGGTCTGAGGAAAACTGTCTGCGGGCCTTTACCCGCTGGCGCGTGAGCGCCGACAGCCCCGCCGTGCCGCCGCACTCTTCCGCGCAGGGAGAGCGGCGTCGTAGCAGTAATAACGGTAGGGGCTGTGCGTCTGACTGCTCATCTTGAAAGGCCCGCCGGCGGCCCCGGCGGGTGGCGTTACTTTAAGATTCGGGGCGCGCCCTGTCAAACCGCGGCCGCCCGCCGGCCCTCAGAAGTCGAGCCGCAGGCCGAACTGTATCTGGCGCGGGTCGGCGGCGGCCGTCGCGCGCCCGAAGGCGGGCAGCGGCGCGGCGCCCGCGCCGTAGACGTTGTTGGGCAGTTGCAGGTTGGCGCGGTTGAAGACGTTGAAGCCTTCGGCGATGAACTCGACGCCGGCTCGCTCCGAGAGCGCGAAGCGGCGGCTGAGGCGCAGGTCGAGCGAGGCGTAGTCGAAGCCGCTGCCGGTGTTGCGCCCCACGCCCGCGGGGCGGTCGTTGAAGTTCGTGTCGCCGTTGCGATCCGTCCCCGTCAGGACGTTGAAGGGCAGGGGCGAGGCGTAGGTGAAGATGTAACTGAGGCGGAAGCCGGCGAGCGCGCGCCGCGCCCGCGAGTCGCCCGCGCCCGCCGCCGGCGCTTCGAGCGTGCCGCTCAGCGAGAGGCGGTGGCGCTGGTCGTTGTCCGAGAGGCCGCGCTCGCCGCGCAGGTCGCCGTTGTCCTGCGGCGTCGAGAAGAAGAAGTTGCCGGAGTTGTCAATCGCCTTCGAGAAGGTGTAAGACGCGCGCACCGCCGCCCACGAGGACGCGCGCCGGTTGAGCGAGACGAGCAGGCCGTCGAAGGCGGAGACGCCCGAAGACTCGTAGCGGGCGACGTTGCCCCAGAGCGGGTCGGGCCGCCCGAGGTTGGCGACGCCGAGCCGCCGCGCCTCGGCCGCCGTGAGCGTCGGCGCGTTGACGTTGCGCGAGAGGATCAGGTGCTTGCCGCGCAGCCCGGCGTAGCCGACCGACAGCGAGCCGCCGCCCGGCAGCTCGCGCTCGACCTGAAGGTTGAATTGCAGGCTGTAGCCGTTCTCGATGCCGGGGTCGATGCGCGTGACGTTCGGGCGCGTCGGCAGGCTCGGAGGGAGCGCGGGCAGGGCGTTCGGGAAAGTCGGCGCGCCCGCGTCGCCGGGGCCGAGCTGCACGACGACGTACCTCGACCCGTCGCGCTGCAAGGCGTTCGACGTGGCGCGCAGGGGCAGGCGGTCGAAGTAGAGGCCGAAGCCGGCGCGCACCACCGTCTTGCGATCCCCCGGCGCGAAGGCGAGGCCCGCGCGCGGCGCGAAGTTGTTCGCGTCCGTCCTGATCGGGTCGGGCAGGAACTGCGCGTCGTAGCGCAGCCCGAGGTTGACGGTCAGGTCTGAGCGCGGCCGCCACTCGTCCTGCGCGAAGAGGCCGAGGTTCGGGTTCGACTGGAACTGCCCGGCCTCGCCGAACGCCTGCTGGAAACTGCCGTAGTTGCCGGCGAGGAAGTTGGCGAGGTTGGTGAAGGTGTAGACGCCCTGCACGGCGCCGGGGAAGGTGACGTTCAGGCGGTTGAGCAGGAAGTCAGCGCCCGCCTTGAGCGAGTGCGCGCCGCGCTGGTAGGTGACGCTGTCGACGAACTCGTAGAGGTCCGTGTCGCGGCCCGTCGGCGAGAAGGTGGCCGTGCCGAAGCTCGCCACGCCGCTGATGTTGACGGCCGGGCCGGCCGCGTCGTTGACCGGCGCGGCGAGGCGGCTGCGCGTGAACTGGAAGCGCGCCTCGTTGAGCGCCCGCGTGCCGAAGGTCGTCACGGCGCTCGCGGCGAGGGTCTGGTCGCGGCTGTCGAGGCCGGTGCCGCGGCTCGCGGCGTTGAGGCCGCCGACGGTGCGCGAGTTCAGGGCCGCGAGGTCGTAGAGGCTGTAGCGCGCGGCGAGGCTCGTCGCCGCGCCGAGGCGGTGATCCGCGCGCGCGAAGAGGTTGGTCACGTCGTAGCCGGCCGGGGCGACGCCCGTCCCGACGCGCGGGCCGGAGAAGGCGAAATGGTCGAGGCGGCGGTTGATGAGCGCCGCGTCCTCCGGCCTGATGGTGATGACGGCGGCGTCGTTCCTGCGCGTCTGCTCGAAGTTGGCGAAGAAGAAGGTGCGGTCGCGGCGCAGGGGGCCGCCGAACGACGCGCCGTACTGGCCTTGCGTGAGCGGGTCTTTGCGCGGCGCGAGCGGGTTGCGCGCGTCGAGGCGCTGGTTGCGCAGGAAGCCGTAGAGGCGGCCCGAGAAGTCGTTCGTGCCCGACTTCGTGACGACGTTGACGACGCCGCCCGAGGCCCGGCCGAACTCGGCCACGCCGCCCGAGGTGACGACCTGAAACTCGCGCACCACCTCCTGACTGTAGGCCGCGCCGGCGAGGTTGGCCGCGTCGTCGTTGGCCGAGAGCCCGTCCACGACGAAGGAGTTGTTGAGGTTGCGCTGGCCGGCGAAGGAGACGCCGGTGCCGGCCACGGCCGAGGTCTCGGCGAAGCGCTGGACGGAGCCGGTGTTGGTGCGCGAGACGCCGGGCGTGAGCAGCGCGAGGTCGAGGTAGTTGCGGCCGTTCAAGGGCAGCCCGTCCACCTCGCGCGGCATGACGTTCTCGGAGAGCTGCGTGCGCGCGGCCTCGACGACGGGCGCGCCGCCCATCACCTCGACCGTCTCCGCGAGGCCGCCGACCTTGAGCGCGACGCGCACGTCGGCCGCCTGACCGACCGCCAGCGTGAGGCGCGCGCCCGAAGGCGAGAAGCCGCCGCACTCGACGAGCATCCGGTAGTCGCCGACCGGCACGTGGGCGAAGCGGAAGCGCCCGTCCTCGTCGGTCGTCGCGCTCAGGATTTGGTTGGTGTCGAGGTTCGTGACGCTCACGGCCGCGCCGCCGACCGCCGCGCCGTTCGCGTCCTCGACGCGCCCGCCGAGCGTCGCCGAGGAGACGGCCTGCTGCGCCGCGGCGCGTCCCGCGACGCCGAACAGCAAGGCGAGCGTCAGGAGGCTGGCGGGCGTGAGCAGGCGGGGCGCGCGCACGTGCGCCGTTCGGGGGGCGTGGCTTCTCTGGCTGTGCGGCATGTCAACCCTCGCAGTTGAGCTTAAGCGTTCGCGCGCGGCCGGGCCTCACCCGAGGCTTCGGGACGCGGGGCCGTCTTCAAGTGTTGAGGCGGCGGGCCGGTGTCTACGGGCGGACACTCCGGGGCGGAAGTGTCACTGGTTGGACATCTGAGTGGCCCACATCCTGCTACGAGCGCGCGGGCGAGGTCAAGGGATTTCTTGAGACCTCGCCCGGCCGCGGGCGATTCTGCGGGACGGGCCCGGCGCGGCGCGTGCCGGGGAGCTTGGAGTCGGCAACCGGCGGGTCGCAATCCTCATGCCTCGCCCCCGCCGCCTCCGACGCGGGACGGACTTCGGCCGTCGCGGCCGCGCGCCCCTCCGAGCCGCTCGCGTCGTTCGCCGTGAGGGCCTCGACCTCCCACGTGCGCTTGAAGTCGTCGGCGGCGGCGCGCACCTGATTGAGCGCGCGGCCGAGCGAGCGGCCCAGCTCGGGGAGCTTGCGCGGGCCGAAGACGACGAGCGCGACGAAGAGCACCACGAGCAGCTCGGTCGTCCCGATGAACTCTAAGAAGCCGAGGCACTTGGCCGGAAGCGGTCGCATCATCGCCCCCGGCCGTCAATCGAGTTGGCGGCCCGGCGTCTCGGCGAGGCTCGCGGCATCCTCGATCCCGGTCGCGCCCTGCTTGAATTCGCGGATGCTCTTGCCGAGGCCCTTCGCCAGTTGCGGCAGGCGCGACCCGCCGAAGATGAACAGTAAGATGACGAGGATGATCAGCAGCTCCTGCGTCCCGATCATCCCCATCGCCGGTGCGTGTGTCATCGCTTCTCCTTTATCTGCCGCCGGTCGCGGGGGCCCCGGCCGCTTTGACCTCGGGCTCTCCCGCCTTAGTCCCGCGCGGCTCGGCCACCAAGTCCATCAGGCACTTCGGGCAAGTGCCGCGCGCGCGCTCGCGGATGTCCGGGTGCATCGGGCAGACGTAGGCGACCGCCCGCCGTTTGTCGCGCCGCGCGCGCTGCCGCGCCGCGCGCGACCTCTGGGTCGTCCGCCGCGCGGCCTTGTGCTGACACTGGTGGTGGCCGTCGCACCGCGCCGCCTCGGCCGGCCCGGCGAGTGACAGCGCGCCGGCGGCGAGCGAGACGAGCGAGACGAGCGCGGCCTGCATCCTCTTCCTCATGTCTGACCTCCCTGTGAGCTGCCGAGAACCCCGCGCGGCGCAGGGGCGACTTCCCATTAAGCCGCCCCTGCGCTGCGGCCCGACATGCCGGCGGGCGCGGGCGCGCGGGACTGGGTCAACGCTTCGTGACGGTGTTGCTGCCCGAGTTCGTTACCCAGATGGTGGAGCCGGCGGCCGCGACGCCGATGGGGCTGCGGCCGACGGGGAGCGAACCGAGGTTCGCGCCGTTCGCGGCGCTCAGCTTCGTCACGCTGTCGCCGCCGTTGTTGACGACGTAGATGACGCCGCCGTGGTGGATGGCCGAGACGGGGCCGTCGCCGGCCGCGTACGTGCCCTGCAAAGTCCCGTCGGTGCTCAACCTCATCACGTTGCCGCTGCCGAAGTTGGCGACCCACAGGCTGGCCCCGTCGAAGGCGATGCCGAACGGGCCGTCGCCCACCTTGAAGGTGCCGACCGCGACGCCGTTCGAGGCGCGCAGCTTCGTCACCGTGTCGCTGTTGTTGTTCGTGACGTAGACGTAGGCGCCGTCGGTCGCGAGGGCGACGGGGCGCGTGCCCACCTCGTAGGTGCCGAGCGTGACGCCGTCCGAGGCGCGCAGCTTCGTCACGGTGTTCGAGAGGCGGTTGGCGACCCAGACGCTGTCGCCCGCCGCGAGCAGGCCCCCCGGCCCCTCGCCGACGGCGAAGGTGCCGGTGAGCAGGCCCGTCGCCGGGTCGAGCTTCATCACGTCGTTGCTCAGGTAGTTCGCCACCCAGACCGAGGCGCCGTCGAAGGCCACGGCGACGGGCCGGCGGCCGACCGCGTAAGTGCCGACGACCGCGCCGTCGGCCGAGAGCTTGGTGAGGGTGTTGCCGAACTGGTTCGCCACGAAGACGTGCGTGCCGTCCGTGGCGACGCCCTCCGGCCCCTGCCCGACGGCGAACGCCGCCACGTTGGCCGCCGTCGCCTGCGCCTGCGCCGTCGCCGCGGCCGCCGCCAGCAGGGCGACGGCGAGATACCCCGTAATCAACCGATGCTTCCTCATCTGTCTCCTCCTTTGGCCCCTTCGGCCTTCGGCCAGTCAACGAGGCCGATCTCCTTCACGATTTTCTCGGGCGCGAGCGAGCCGGGGCAGCCCGCCCACAAGGTCAAAGGCTCGTTGCCCCAACGCAGCATCCCGATGTGGTTCGACTTGTCGGCGTCGCGCGCGGGGTCGCGGTCGATGAAGCCGAGTTTGCGCCGCAGCAGCTCCACGTCGGCGGGCGCGCCGGTCAGGAACTGCCAGCCGGGGCCCACCTTGTACGCCTTCGCGTAGCGCCTGAGCGTCTCGGGCGTGTCCTCCTCCGGCTTGAGCGTGATCGAGTACATGAAGATGTCCTTGCCCATGCGCGGCCCGAGCAGCTTCTGCACCTTCACCAGATTGGCCGTCGTGCCGGGGCAGGTGCCCTCGCACTTCACGTACATGAAGTTGATGAGGACGATCTTGTCCTTCATCAGGTCGTCGTAGAACCTGACCTTCTTGCCCTCGTGCGTCGTCAGGACGACGTTCGGGAAGCTGCGTTCGGCCAGCTTCTCGCGCGGCGTCTTGACCCGCTTCTTCTCCCGGCCGCCGTGGGCGAAGGCGGCCCCGCAGAGCAGGGCGACCCCGGCGAGCGCGGCGAGCGTTCTCCTGCGCGTGCTTCTCATGTTCCGGCCCTCCTTTCCCGCGCCCGCGGCGCGCTGCCGGCCGCGGGCGCGCGCTGCCCGTTACGGGTTCGTCTTGTTGTCGCCGGGGCCGTCCACGATCTCCCAGATGAGCATCATGGCGTGATCCTCGTGGACGACGTTGTGGCAGTGGAACGGGTACCTGCCGGTGAAGTCGCGGAAGCGGAAGAACGTCTTGGTCGTCATGTTGTGTTCGAGCCGGATGACGTCCTTGCGCCCGTTCTGCACGAGGCCCGTCGAGGCCGGGGGCGCGCCGTTGATGGAGAGGAACTGGAACTCCTCGAAGTGGATGTGCGCCGGGTGCTGCCAGCCGCCCGAGCTGTTGTTGACCACCCAGTGCTCGACCGAGTTCTTCGCCACCTTGAGCCGCACCTCCTGACACTCGGGGTCCATCGAGCGGCCGTTGATCGTCCAGTTGCCGTTCGAGCGGTCGAAGTTGAAGGTGCGCGTGATGCGCGGCGTGGCCGTCTTGCTGGGCAGGCCGTAGAACTTGGTGATGGTCGCCGGGTCGACGCTGTTGTCGGCGACGGGCGGCAGGTCGACGACGATCTTGAGGATCAGGTTGCCCTGACCGGCGCCGACCACCTTGCCCGAGGGGCCGCGCCCGTCCTCCTGCTCCAGACGGTTCTCGATGTAGAGGGTCTTGCCCGCGTACTTCGAGAAGTCGATGATGACGTCGGCGCGCTCGGCCACCGAGATGCGGACGCTCTCGACCTCGACCGGGCGCTCCAGCAGGTTGCCGTCGGTCGAAATCTGGTGGAACTTGATCCGCTGGTTGCGGTTCGACATGTCCGTGAAGAAGAGCTGGTAGAAGCGCGACGGGCCGGCGTCGAGCCAGCGGAAGCGGTAGCGCCGCGGGTGGACGTGCATGACGGGCTGCACCTTGCCGTTGACGAGGAAGCGGTCGCCGAGCACGCCGTCGAAGTTGAAGGTGTCGAAGGCGATCATGCCGTCCTCGTCGTAGAGGTGGTCGCTGAAGAGCATCGGCACGTCGAAGTTGCTGTCGTCCGAGACGCCGTCGCCGAACGACGGCAGGTGGAAGCCCGTCGTCTCGTCGCCGGTGTCGTGGTCGTTGAAGAGCAGGTACATGCCGGCCAGCCCCTTGTAGACGTTCTGCGAGGTGAAGTCGTGCATGTGGTCGTGGTACCAGAGCGTGTGCATCGCCTCCTGCAGGTCGCCGCCCGTGTCCTGATGCGTCGAGAGCACGCCGGCGAGCACGTTCGGGTAGTGCTGGTCGTAGAACTTGCCGGGGCCGTAGTTGTCGCACGGGTTGCCGTCCGACTCGGAGGGCGTGTGGCCGTTGTGCAGGTGCGTGGTGACGAGGTTCTTGCCGAAGCCGCCGTTGTTGGCCGGCAGGTTGTTGCGGTTGCGGACGAGGACGGGCCGGCCGTAGCGCTCGACGTAGAGCGGGCCGGGGACGAGGCCGTCGAAGCCCCAGAGCGGCTGCGGGTCGAGCTCCGGGTGCGTGATGATGTTCGAGAGCCGCTGCTCGACCTCGTAGTACTTGACGGGCGGGAACAGCGCGAGCGCCTGATGGTCGATGGTGCGACCCTCGCCGGCCCCCGCGTTGGGGACGACGGACGGCTGCGGGTTGAGCGTCGCGACCGGCTGCTTGACCGTCATGCGGGTGAAGGGCTGGCTCCACGGGGTCATCGGCGGGCTGCTCGGGCCGCTGCCGCTGCCGCTGTCGTAGAGGAGGTGGCCGGCGCTGTTGCGCGCGCGCACGCTCAGGCCCGACATCGGGACGAGCAGGCCCGCGCCCGTCAGCAGCCCCATCTTAAGCATGTCGCGGCGGCTGAGCCCGGCCGCGATGAGCTCGCGGCGGTTCCTCGCGGCCCGCTGCTTCTCCTTCTCCGCCCTTCTGTCGATCTTCGAGATGTTCGCCATGGCGTGTTCTCCTTCTGAGTCCTCACAGAGACGACCTTGAGGGTCTGAAAAAATGTAGACGAGTCCCGCGACCCCGTAGCCCGGAGCCGTCCGCGGACTGCTTCACGGTCTGCTGTGGAATCGGGCCGGAGTCCCGGCCCCCGGTGTGTCGGCGTCTCGGCGGCGGCGCCGCCGGCGGGGCCCGCACCCCCTCCCCCCTTCACGCGCCGCGCGCGGCGGGGTGCGGGCCGTCGGTTCGGCGCCGGGCGGCGCGCGCCGCTTACGCGAGGGGCGCGCGCCCGGCCGTGACGCGGCCTAGTCGCACCAGTCGCCCGTATCCCGCAGGCAACGGAAGTTGTTGCCGAGCGCGGGGAAGACCGGCCTGTTGTCCGGGCGGATCACGTCGCGGATGAAGGCGTCGGGGCGGATGAAGCCGTCGCGCGGGTCTTCGGGGATCGGGCAGATGACCCAGCGGAAGACGGGGTCGTCCACGGGGCGCGTGCGCAGCTCGATGAAGCCCTTCGAGGCGAGGTTGTCGATCTGCGAGGGGCTGGTCAGGATGGGCGTGCCGTCGAGGTCGCGGCCGTTGGTGGCGGCGATGGGGTCGAGCTCCTTGCGGCCCGAGGAGGTGAAGGCCTTCGGCGTGTAGACGACCCAGACCGCGACCCAGAGGCCGAGCGGGTCGTTCGAGAAGTAGCCGTCGCGCGTGTCGAAGACGTTGTCCTGCCGCTTGTTCGGGAGGAAGGGGTCGAGGATCGAGCCGTTCGACGCCTTCGGGAAGATGAAGACGCGGAAGCGCTCGGCCGTGTCGAAGGACTGCGCGCCGCGCGAGGTCAACTGCCCCGCGGCGTTGCGCTCGAAGCCCGCCGAGTTGAGGACGCCGAAGATGTTGGCGTAGGTCAGGCCGCTGGAGCCGGTCGTGCCCGGCGTCGATTCGATGGTGCGGACGTTGCGGCGGCGCGGGTCGGTGTTGGTGTTGTCGATGACGAAGTCGCCGGCGCGGCTCGCGTCGCCGACGCGCAGGACGATGTTCTCGGGCACGACGCCCTGCGAGCGGTAGACGGCGTCGGTGAAGTCGAAGGGCGAGGTGCCGAGGTCGCTGCTGCCGCTCTCGGCCGCGGCGCGGGGCGCGAAGTTGAGGCCGGTCGTCGCCGTCAGCGCCAGCGCGAGGACGGCGAGACCGAACGTCCACTTCCAATTCTTCCTGTTCGTTCTCATGGCGGGTAGATTCTCCTTGGTGGTTAAGGTCTGTTGTCGCTCGAATGCGGTTGTGCGGTTGCGGGCTTTGCGGTGAGGCGCGCCCCGGGCAGACCCCGGCCGCGCCCCCTCGCTCCCCCTCCGGCGGGGTCGCGGGAGATGTTAGGAACTCCGGCCGCGGGCGCTCAGAAGGCCGAGCGGCCGCGCGCTGCGCGTTGATGCCTTGCCTGATGATGCGGAGCCGCCCGGCGTGGGCGGCGACTCCCCCTCGGACGCATTGCGGAGGTGGCCGGAGGCGACGGTTGCGAGGGCGCTTCCGGGGGCGAACGTTTAGGGCTGACGACGTTCTCTCTGAATGCGGGGGTGATTATGGGGGCAGGTTCGCGGCGAGTATGTCAGCGGGCTGACACGACTGTCAGCCCGCTGACATAAGCGCGAAAAAAGTTCGGGGTCAGGCGAAGGGCACGGCCGCGTAGGTCTGGAGGTCTTTGAGGCACTTGATGCGCACCCAGCCCCGCCCCAGCTCGATGACGCCGCGGCGCTCCATGTCGTTGAGGACGGAGGTGGTCGTCTGGCGGGCGGCGGCGATGAGGCTGGCCACGTCGTGGTGCGTGAGGGGGACGAGGCAGCAGTCGCCGGCCGCCGCGGGCTCGGGGCCGTCCACGGCCAGCTCGTGCAGCAGCTCGCAGACGCGCGCCGAGACGGTCTTCGAGGTCACGTCCGAGAGCTTCTTCTCCATCCGCCGCCGGCGGTTGCCGACCAGACGGATGTAGCTCATGGCGAGCTTCGGCCGGGTCATCAGGAGGTTGGTGAAGTCGCGCCGGTCGAAGGCCCACAGCGAGACCTCGTCGAGCGCCTGCGCCATGTTGCTGCGCGGCGCGTCGTCGAGGAGCGCGAACTCGCCGAGGATTTCGCCCGGCTGGATGATGTCGATGGCGATCTCCTTGCCCGAGTCGGAGAGCACGGAGAGCTTGACCCGGCCGCGCCGCAGGACGTAGACGCAGTCGGCGCGGTCGCCCGGCATGTAGACGAACTCGCCGCGCGCGCGGCGCAGGCTGCGGGCGTGGGCCGCGACGCGGCTCACCTCCTCGGCGCTGAGGCCGGAGAAGATTTGCGCGCGGCCGTAGTGGGGCGGCTGGTCGGGGTCGCGGGCCTCGCCCGCGCCGCCGGGGTGCGGCGAGGACGCGCCGCCCGACGGTCTGTGTCCGTCGCCGCCGTCGCGGGGCGCCGAAGAGAGGGTCGCTGCGATTGTCATGGCGTTCTACTCCTGATGCTTATATCTGGTGGATGATGTCGGCGAGGTTTTCATCGGGGGTTTTCATCATCGGAGACTTCATCTGGGGCAAGGCCCGGCGTGGCCCGGGAGTAGAAGTTTGCTCTGAAGAAGGCTTCGTGGGTGTTGAGCGCGGCTATCCTACAGAAGTCCGCGGGGGAGGGCAAAAGCCTCCGGCGCCCTCGACGCCGGGGCGGCGCGCGCGGGAAAAGGCCCGGGGCCGCGCGCGCGGCCCCGGGCCTCGGGACGGTCTCCGGCTTCGCCGCCCCGGGACGCACCAGCCTTCGGCTTTGCCAGAGAACATCTCTTTCGCTCCCGAGGCGCGGATGATTCCGCGCCGCCCGAACCCCGCCGGCGGCGGCGCTACTCGAACTTCTGCGGGAACTGGCTGATGATGCCCGCGCTGAGCATGTCGGCCATGTGGAGGATTTGCGTGTGGATGTTCTCGTAGGCCGCCACGTCCGCCGCCCAGTCGCCGCGCAGCCGGGCCACGACCTCCACGGTCGTCAGGTCGAGGTGCTCGCGCATCATCTTCTTCATCTCGGCGGCGGGCCACGCCTTCGGGTTGGCGGCGCTCAGGAAGGCCGCGATCTCGTCGGCGTTCGCGTTCCAGCGCCGGCCCGCCTCCTCCGACTTGGCCTTGTCGCCGGCCTTCGCCGCGGCCACCAGCTCGGCGGCGATGACGATGTGATCCCTGAGCAGGGCCGAGAGCTTCTGGCCCGCCGCGTCGCCGTAGAAGGGCTTGATGGCGTCGCCGATGTCGGACTGATTCCTGAGCAGGCGCTCGGTGGCCGCGGCCTTGTCGGGCAGGTCGGACACCGCGCTGACGACGAACTGCCGCGTCCACACGACGTGCTCCTCCCACAGCTTGCGCATGGCTTCGCGGAAGGCGAACTGCTTGGCGAGCCCCGCGTGCGGCGCGGGGGCGGCCGGCCCGTGGCCCGCGGCGAAGGCCGGGAGGGCGAGCGAGAGGAGAAGTGCCAGCGACAGGCATGCGGTGCCCAGACGTTTCATACGTGCCTCCTTCGAGTTATCGGGGAATAGTTTGTTGACTGCGCCCGGCCTCACTTCGCGTTCAGCCCGACGCCGACCCCCCCGGCGACGCTCAGCCCCGCCTCCGGGGGCGGTTCGGGAAGGTTCAGGAAGCCGCCGCCGAGCTCCTCGGGCGCGGGCATCCGGCCCGCCCGCAGCAACTCTTCGGCGGCCGCCAGCTCGCGGTCGCGGTTCATGCCGGCGACCGCCGCGACGCGCCCGCCCTTCACGTAGAAGGCGAGGAAGTCGTGCGCCGAGAGGTCGCCGCGGTAGACGATCTCGTCCCAGCCGGCGGCCCGGCCGACGTAGAGCAGGCCGGCGTCGAACTGCCGCGTCCAGAAGAAGGGGACGGCGTCGAAGACCGTGTCGCGGCCGGCCATGTTGCGCGCCGCCGCGCGGCCCTGCTGCTGCGCCGTGCGCCAGTGCTCGATGCGCGCGCGCTCGCCGGTGCGCGGGTCGGGGAAGCTGGCGATGTCGCCGGCGGCGTAGAGGCCGTCGGCCGCGCGCAGCCGCGAGTCCACGACCACCGCGCCGTCCTCGTCGAGCGTGACGCCTTCGAGGAAGTGCGTGACGGGGCGCACGCCCGCGCCCACCAGAACCATGTCCGTCTCGATGCGCTCGCCGCTGTCGAGCACGACGGCCTCGACGTTGTGGACGCCCTCGAAGCGGTAGACGATGGAGCCCAGCTTGAAGCGGACGCCGCGCGCCTCGTGCGCGCGGCGGAAGATGGCGCCGACCTCGGGGCCGAGCGTGGACTCGAAAGGCTCGCGCGAGGGCGCGACCACCGTCACTTCGAGGCCGCGCTCGCGGAGGCCGGCGGCCGCCTCCATGCCGATGAAACTCGCGCCGACGACGACGGCCCGGCGCGCGCGCGCGGCCGTCGCGATGACCGAGTCGGCGTCGGCGAAACTGCGCAGCAGGCAGATGTTCTTCAGGTCGGAGCCGGGGATGTTGAGGCGGACGGGCGTGCCGCCCGTGGCGACGAGCAGCGCGTCGTAGGCGAGCGTTTCGCCGCCCTCGAAGGTGATCGTCTTCGAGTCGGCGTCGACGCGCGTCACCTCGCGGTTGCGGAGGAGTTCGATGCCGTGCTCGGCGTAGAACTCCTCGGGGCGGAGCGGCATCCACTCGGGTTCCGCGTGCCCCTGAAGGTAGTCCTTGCTGAGGTTGGGCCGGTCGTAGGGCGCGCGGTCTTCGCGCGTGATTAAGAGGACGCGCCCGCGGAAGCCCTCCTCGCGCAGGGCCTGCGCCGCGGCGTAGCCGGCCGCGCCCGCGCCGAGGATGGCGAAGAGGTACGGGTCGGCGGCCGCGTCGCAGCCGGCCATCGCGGGAGTCCGCCGATCCTGCGTCTCGGCCGGGAGGCGGACGAGGACTTGCTCGCCGGCGACGCGCACGTCGTAGCTGGCGAGGGCGTCGAGCGCGGGCGGCTCTTCGAGGTCGCCGGTCGTGACGTTGAAGGCGGCGTGGTGCCACGGGCAGATGACGCGCGTGCCGCAGAGCGCGCCCTCGGCGAGCGGCGCGCCGTAGTGCGGGCAGGTGGCGCTGACGGCGTGGAACTCGCCGCGGACGCGCGCCAGAAGGATGCGCGTCTCGCCGGCCGAAAACTCTTTCATCTCGCCTTCGCGGAGGTCGGAGGCGCGCGCAAGGGGAACTTCTCTGTAGTCCATAACAATGGTCAGGCCACGTTGATGAGGTGGCCCAACTTCTCCTTTTTGGTCTTGAGGTAACCGGTGAAGCAGTCGTGAGGCTCGACTTCGAGCCGGACGCGCTCGACGACTTCGAGGCCCGCCTGCCGCAGAGCGCGAATCTTCTCCGGGTTGTCCGACATCACGCGCACCCGCCGCAGGCCGAGCGCCGAGACGATCTCGGCGCACTGCTCGTAGCGCCGCAGGTCGGCCGCGAACCCGAGCCGCTCGTTGGCCTCGATGGTGTCGGCCCCCTCGTCCTGCAAAGCGTAGGCGCGAATCTTGTTGACGATGCCGATGCCGCGCCCCTCCTGCTGCTGGTAGACGACGCAGCCGTGCCCCTCGCGCTCGATGAGTTCCAGCGCGGCGCGCAACTGGCGGCCGCAGTCGCACTTGACCGAGCCGAAGACGTCGCCCGTCATGCACTGCGAGTGGATGCGGACGGGGCTGGGGCGCTCGGGGCGCAGCTCGCCTTTGACGAGCGCGACGAACTCCTCCGAGGAGTTGAGCGAGCGGAAGGCGACGATGCGGAACTCGCCCGCCTCGGTCGGCAGCCGCGCCTCGGCGACCCGCTCCACGGTGGCCTGCCCGGAGGGCCTCAGAGTTTGCCGGTAAGAATCTAACTGTGTCAGCGTCATCGAAGTTTTCCCCGTCTGTCCTCAGCCCCCGCCACGCCCGTCGCGGCCGACCCCGTGGTGGAAGACGAGGTGCCCGCCGTACCAGCCTCCGACCGATAAGAGCAGGAGGCCCAAAGCTTCGAGCACGAGGGCGCCGGCCACCCCCTTGCCCGTCGGCGGCGCCGGCCCGCCCCGCACGGCGAGGCTCGCGGCGTAGGGCGCCAGCGCCCCGAGGATGAACAGCATGTGCCGGGTCGCGGTCGCCTGCGCCGGGTCGTCCTGCCTGAGCGCGACGTAGTCCACGAACCCGGCCGTGGCGGCGGCCGCCGCGGCGGCCAGCCCGAGGGCGATGCACCAGAAGGAGACGGCCCACCAGACCGGCTCGCCGCGCCAGAGGCCGACCGCGTCCCACACGAGCGACGTGCCGAGCAGCCCGACGGGTACGTCGCTCAGGACGGCGTGCAGAGGGTGGCCGAAGACGCGCAAGCCCCGCATCACGACCTCAACCGACCGCCGTGAAGATGGCCGCCAAAAGGATCACGAACGAGACGATGGCCCCGGCCCCGTGGATCACCACGTAGTTGATGGGCAGCGCCTGCCCGCGCAGGTGCGAGGCGAACAGCATGAAGCCGCCGAGGGCGGCGATGACGAACCCGGCCAGCGCCACCAGCGCGAGCGTCGAGGCGGTCGAGTTAATGACGAAGAGGATGAGCGCCACGAGGCCCGACGCGGCGAACAGCCCGTGAACCACGGCCAGCGCCATCGGCGGCAACTCGCGCCCGCCGAAGCGCATGGCCGCCATCACGACTCCGCCGAGGGCGGCGACGGCAAAAAGTACGGCTGCAACAGTCATGACTCGTCTCCTTCAGGATTCTCGGGCGAGAGTCCCCGCGAAATGGGTCTGCGGCCCGCAACCTCCGGCCTGCTTGCGAGCTAAAATACACCTCTCCCGTAATAAGTCAAGAACTATTTTGACTTATTGTGTTTTCGACAAAAGGGGAGTAGAATCCGCCGTGAGGAGGCGATTATGGAGACGACGAAGTTCGATAAGCGCTTTTTCGAGAGCACGCGAGGGCGCATCGTGACCCTCTTGCGGGCCTCCGCTTGCACCGTCGACGAGTTGGCCTCCCAGCTTGAACTGACGGACAACGCCGTCCGGGCGCACCTGCTGACGCTGGAGCGCGACGGCCTCGTCCGCCAGAGCGGGCTGCGGCGGGGGCCGCGCAAGCCGCACTTCACCTACGTCCTCACGACCGAGGCCGACAAACTCTTTCCCAAGGCGTACGACGCGCTGCTCAACCAGCTCATCGCCGTCCTCAAGAACAAGATGGGGCCGGAGGAGATCGAGGAGGTCTTGCGCGACGTGGGGCGGTACGTCGCGTCCGCCGCCGCCCCCGGTCAGGAGGGAGACTTCGAGGAGCGCGTGCAGGTCGCGCTGAAGGTGCTGGCCGCCATCGGCGGGGCCGCCGAAGTCGAGCGTTACGACGACAAGGTCGTGATCCGGAGTACGGGCTGCCCGCTCGCCGCCGCCGTCTCAGTCCACCCGGAAGTCTGCCGGCTGGCCGAGACGCTCGTCGCCGAGGTGGTGAAGGCCCCGGTCGAGGAGCACTGCAACCGCGACGGGCCGCCCCGCTGCCGTTTTGAAATCAAGAGGGCCGGATAGGCCGAAGGCGGCCGCGCGACTAAACTCTGCTGACCGCGCGCCGCTGTCGCGTCCACGACGGGCTGAACCTCACGCCGCGCTTGTCCTCCCGCTCCACGCACTCCCAGCAGACCGGCTCCGGCACGTTGTCCGGGCTCAAAAAGTTGATAAGGTAATCGGTCTCACTGTCGCACCTTTCGCGGCGGCGGAGCGACTCGCCTCGCGTGTCCGGCATCGCTTATCACCTCCTTCTTCAGCGCGCGCCCCTGTCCCCGCCTCGCGCCGACCGGCAGCCGCCTGAGCGCGCGGCTGATCGTCTTCGCGCCCAGATGGACGGGCGGCGCCTCACAAGTCCCCGGCGGCAGCGAAGCCTCGATCTCGGCGTCGGCCACCCCGTCCAGAGGGTAGCCGCAGCGCGCGAACTCCCGGCGAATTTTTTCGAGCGCGCGCCGGCGCCGGCGCGCGGCCAGCATTTGATGGAACTTAACAATCAACGCAAACACCGCCTTTACTCAATTCTTCAACATCGGGGGGCCTGAGGCATTCCGCGCCGCGCCTCAGCGGCCTGTCGCGCCACCCGCTAGAGGTTAAGGTCGCCCGCGGCCTCCGGCTGGTAGAGCATCTCTTCGACCTCGATGCGCCTCAAGCCCGAGGGCACCTGCCACTCGATGCGGCTGCCCACGCGGTAGCCGAGCATCGCCGTCCCGATGGGCGCGAGGACTGAAATCTTCCCGCCGCCGGAGTCCGCCTCGGTCGGGAAGACCAGCGTGTAGACCATCTCCTCGTCCGAGTCCAAGTCGCGGAGCCGGACTTTCGAGCGCATGGTGATAACGTCCGGCGGCACGGCGGCCGCGCCGACAGTCTCGGCGCGCTCCAACTCCTGCTCCAGCTTGTTGAGGTACGCGTAATTCTCCATGCCGTCGCGCTGCCGGGCCAACTCGATGAGCTTCTCCAGCCGCTGCCGGTCTTGCTCGGTGATGTAAATGGTCGCTTCCTCGATCATGTTTGCCTCGACAACTTTCATCTCGCCCCCCGGCCTTTGTGATTCGTGTCGCCCCGAACTCGGTTGATGCGGTCAACTTCTTCCCAACCACCACCCGCGGCTAATAGTTCACGGGCGGGCCTCGCCGGCCCGGAAGCCGGAGCCCGCCAGTCGTTGCCCACTGACCGTCGGCGCGAAGCCCGCGCAAGGTGTTCGCCTGTGGCGGCCCCTCGCCCAGATTAGCCGCCCACCCCGGTCGCACCGCGCAGGGGCCGTCGCGCGCGACGGTCAATGGATGTATTGATACTAGGCCGAAGCCGGGGTTCGGGACAGAGTGTAAACACCCGAACCCGTCGGGTGTTTACACTCAAAGTCCCGGCGGGTTCGCGGGAGGGCGGAAGCTGTGCGGGATGATGGATGCGGGCCGCGTGTGGGGAACTGAACCTCGATCAGGTTAGCGAATCTTGGTGGCACATCAGCAGCTCGCCCGCGCCGTATTCCTCGCACAGGCAGAGGTAGTTGAGGGCGAGCGCCTCGTCGCCCAGCGTGTCACTCAAACCCAGCTCGCGCGGGTGCAGGCTGTGGCCGAGTCGGTCGAGCGACCAGCGCAGGAATTGGCGGACGGACTGCCCGCGGTGCGGGTAATCGGCGGCGGACTGCTCCAGCGACCGCACGATCTCGACGGCGGACGCGCCGCGGTAAATCTCCCCCTTAGTCCGAAATAACATGACTCACGTCCCACCCGCCCCCGGCCGCAAGCCCGCCCGGCAGTAGCTTTCGCGGAGCCTGCTTCATAACCCCCGCGCCCTTTCCGACTCTGCGCGCCTGCGCTGAGAGCCGTCCCCTGCTTGACGCGCCCATCGTAAAGAGAGCGGCGACCGGCGGCGAGCGTGTTATCACGCGCGGGGGGTAGGTGTTTACTCCTGCGTCGGGCGCGCGGGCGCTTTGTTATACTCTGAGTTTTAGAGGCTGAGGGCGGAGGGAAGTTGTGAGCATCCGTGGACGACTGTTGACGCTGGCGGTGGGCGGAGTCGTCCCCCTCCTCGTCGTCGGCCTCGCGGTGCTCTGGGCGGTGTGGGCGGGGAAGCAGCAGCGGCTCGACGAGTCTCTGGAGCAGCAGGCGGAGCTGGCGGCCGTCGTCT
>Ga0196962_10000199_pt1 | contig 31364 bp, 30 predicted proteins | sample S3v_20metaG_FD_183186 | JGI IMG/M metagenome (GOLD analysis project Ga0196962, IMG submission 183186) | Soil microbial communities from Anza Borrego desert, Southern California, United States - S3+v_20 | ecosystem: Environmental > Terrestrial > Soil > Desert | place: USA: California | collected...
ATGGCCGAGGAGGGCATCCGGGCGCTCGCCGCCGGCGCCCCGGCGGCGGTCGAGCGCGGTGACGACCTCGACGCCCGCAGCCTCACCCTCTACGGCGCCTACCTCGCGGGCGCCGCCTTCGCGAGCGCCGGCTCGGGGCTGCACCACAAAGTCTGCCACGCGCTGGGCGGGGCATTCGATCTTCCGCACGCGGAGATGCACACGATCGTGCTGCCGTACGTCATGGCGTTCAACGAGCCGGCGATCCCGGGCATCGCCCGGCGCGTCGCCGCCGCGCTCGGCCCGTGGGGCACCGACGGCGCCGCGAGCGGGCTCCAGCGCCTCGGCCGGGCGGTGGGGGCGCCGCACGGGCTGCACGACATCGGCCTGCGCGACGAGGACTTCGACGAGGCGGTGGCCGTCGTCGCCGAGAAGATCCCCGCCGACAATCCGCGCCCGGTCTCGGCGGACGATGTCCGCCGCATCCTCGACGGCGCCCGCCGGGGCGCGGCGGTGGCCGCGCGGGCCTCGAACGGCGTCTCCGCGACGCGCTGAGCGGCACCCGCGCGACGGTGCTCAAGCGCCGGCGGCCGGCACCCTGCGCTCCAGCCAGTCGAGGACGACGCCGAGCACCTCCCGGTTGTTGCGCTCGACCATCATCCCGTGGCCGTTGCCGCGCACGCCGTGGTCCTCCAGCCGGACGAGCTCCGCGTCGCAGCCGGCCTGCCGCAGGAACTCGACCGTGTGCGCGTCGAAACTGCGAAACAGCGACGCCTCGGCGGACACGTACGCGATCGGGATGCGGCTGAGGTTCGGCAGCCGGCGCGCCGGTTCCGCCTGAAGCATCAGCGGCGGCCCGCCCGGCACCGGCGAGGGCCGTTCCACCAGCTGCAGCTCGGAGGGATCCGCCGCGGGCGGGTCGTAGGTGATCGGGGCGGCGGTGAGGCCCCAGACGAGCGAGACACCGAGCAGCGGCAGGTCGGCGAACGGCGGGCCGATCGTCTCGAGCGCGACCAGCGCCTTGACCTGCTCGGGCCGCGCGTCGGCCATCAGCCATCCCGTCGGCCCGCCGGCCGACGAGGTGACGACGATGGCGGGCCCGATCCGGTCGAGCAGCTCCGCGCCCGCGCGCTGCTCGAACGCATGCGCCCGGGCGAAGTCGGCCATCATCGGTCCCGACGAGGCGGCTTGCTGCAGGAGCGCGGGATCGTCGCGCCCGCCGGTCCCCGGCCACTGCGTCTGCAGACGCGCCAGCGGATGCGACCCCTCGCCCTCCTTCGGCGACGCGAACAAGCCCTGGGCCGCTTCGAGCGGGAGCATCGGTCCCATCGATCCGAGCGCGTCGGGATGCAGCGGGCTGCGGCCGTGACCCGGCCGGTCCACGACGTAGACCGTGTACCCCTCCTGCACGAGCTGCGTGGCCCAGCCCGGCCGTCCGTCCGGGGTGCCGAGGTAGTCCAGGCCCTGGCCCCCGCCGCCGTGGATCAGCACGACCGGGTACGGGCGGCCGCCGTCGACGGGCGCCTCCCACTCCACGTACATCTGGCCGCGGGGCACGGTCCCGTACGGCACCGTGGCGAGCTCGATGCCCACCCAGAAGTATCCGCGCCGCGACGTAACCGGGTCGTACTCGCGCTCGTGATCGGCCATGGTGCCCCCTGTCGGTGGTCCTCGTTGCATACGCCGGCCGCGCAGGGGCACGGTATACGAGCGCGCGGTCCCGGCGTACCTCGCGTCAGGCCCGCCGCGACGCTCGTTCGCGGCCGCGCCGGCCGAGGCCGAATATGATCGCGGAGGACGTTCCGACGGGCCGCCGGCGGGCGCGGCCCACGGGCTCATCGGGGGCGAGGGGGAGCACGCGGTGCACACATTCCCACGGCCGGCAGAGCAGTACCTCTTCGCGCGGCGCCGGCCCGTCCAGGGCACGTGCCCGGAGTGCGGCGCCGCGGCGCTGGCGGAGTACCGCGTGCTCAGCGACGGCGGCCTCTGGGACGTCCGCAAGTGCCAGCGGTGCCTTGCGTCCGTCGAGCGCACCCGTGCGCCGCGCTATGGCTCCTACGTCCCGCTCGGACTCGAGCCCTGACGCCATGATCGGGGTCGACGTCGGAGGGACCTTCACCGACGTCGTGGAGATCCGCGACGGCCGCGTCTCCGTGACGAAGGTGCCGAGCAGCCAGACCGATCCGGCGCAGGCCGTCGTGGAGGGCGCCCGCCGGCTCGGGGTCGAGGGCGTGCCGGTCTTCAACCACGCGAGCACGATGGGCCTGAACGCCGTGATCACCCGGCAACTGCCCAAGGTCGCGTTCCTGACGACCGACGGCCACCGCGACATGCTCGACCGCGGGCGGGTCTGGCGTCCGCCGGACCGCCAGACGGACCCGAGCTGGCGGCGGCCGTTCGGGGACGCCTCGAAGCCCCTCGTCCCGCGCTACCTGCGCCGCGGCGTGCCGGAGCGCATCGCCGCCGACGGCAGCGTCCTGATGGCCCTCGACGAGACCGAGGCGCGCCGCCAGCTCGCCGTCTTCGGGCGGTGCAACGTCGAGGGCGTGGCGATCTGCCTGCTCAACGCGTACGTCAACCACGCCCACGAGGAGCGGTTGCGGGAGCTCGTCCATGAGGTGCTGGGCGACGTCCCGGTCTCGATCTCGTCGGAGACCTCGCCGCTGGCGAAGGAGTACGCCCGCGCGTCCACGACGGTCATCGACGTGGTGATGAAGCTCATCTTCGACGCGTACTCGCACCGGATCGACGACGAGCTGCGTGCGCTCGGCTTCAGGGGCGAGCTGAACTTCGCGGACTGCGCCGCCACGCTGCTGCCCTGGCGGGAGGCCCTGCGGAAGCCGTCCCGGATCGTCTTCGCCGGACCCGCGGCCGGGACCATCGCGAGCACCCGGCTCGGCGAGGCGATCGGCGACCGCAACCTGATCTGCGCCGACGTCGGGGGCACGTCGACCGACGTCTCGCTGGTGGTCGACGGCCGGCCCTTCCTCAACAACACCTTCGAGCTGGAGCACGACCTCGTGATCAACGCGCTGTCGACGGAGGTGGTCAGCGTCGGCGCGGGCGGCGGCAGCATCGTCGGCATCTCACCCTCCGGTGACGTCACGGTGGGTCCCGGCAGCGTGGGCTCGGAGCCGGGCCCGGCGTGCTATGGCCGCGGCGGGACGCTCCCCGCGGTGACCGATGCCTGCCTGCTCATGGGCATCCTGGCGCCCGAGGGCTTCGCCGCCGGCCAGGTGCGGCTGGACCCGGCTCTCGCCCGCCGCGCGTTCGAGGGCCTCGACACGCCGCTGCCGGTCGACCGGCGGATCGCCTTCGCCTTCCGCATCGCCGTCGCCAACATCGCCGAGGAGATCGCGAACATCGCGATACGCCACGGCGTCGATCCGCGCGACTTCTCGCTGATGTCCTACGGCGCCGCGGGGGGCATGCTGCTGCCGGCGACGCTCGACCTGCTGCACGTGCGTCGCGTCGTCATCCCGCCCCATCCCGGGCTCTTCTCGGCGCTCGGACTGCTGAGCACGGATCGCGTCTATTACGACAGCCGGAGCGCATACGTGCTGCTCACGCCGCAGAGCGCGCCGCAGATCGCCGCCGTGTACGAGCTGATGGAGCAGCGCCTCCGCGCGCGCGCCGGCGTCGGCAGGGACGCCGAGGACGTCACGCTCCGCCGCAGCTTCGACGGGCGGCTGGTCGGCCACAGCTGGGAGACGCCGTTCATCGAGATTCCGAGCGGACCGATCACCGGGGACACCGTTCAGGAGCTCGTCGAGCGCTTCCACGACGTCTACGAACGGCGTTACGGCAACCGCTTCCCGTACGTGCCGGTGCAGGGCGTGACCTACCGTGTCGAGCTTGTCGTGCGGTCGGAGAAGGTGCAGTACGCCGCCGGCAAGCCCGAGCGCACGGCCCAGGTGCGGCCGGAGGGCATGCTCGACCTGCGCCACTACGCCGACGAGCCGCTGCAGGCGGCGGAGTACCGGCGCGAGAGCCTGCCGGTGGGCGCTCGCGTCGAAGGACCGGCGATCATCCGCGAAGCGCTGTCGACGACGTTCGTCTGTCCGGGACAGGTCGCGGAGGTCGGCACGGTCGGCGAGATCTCGATCGAGGCCGCGACACGCGCGGCGGGCGGGAGCGACCGGTGGCCCTGACCTCGCCGGTTCCCGCGCCGCTCATCCGCGACCTCTCCGACGAGCAGTTCGCCCGGCGCTACGGCTGCGACCGCTTCAGCGCCACCGTGCTCGCCAACCGCTACGGCTACATCGTCGAGCACATGTGCGGTCGGCTCCTCACCGCGGCGTTCTCGCCGATCCTGCGCGACTTCTACGACTTCGCGGCCACCGTGAGCGGACCCCCGGAGCTGGACTACGCCACGCCCGCGATGAGCGCGACGATCCTGCTCTTCACCGGGACGATGACCGACTCGGTGCGCAACACGGTCGAGGAGTACGGCGTCGAGAACGTCGAGCCCGGCGACGTCATCATCGCCAACGATCCCTACCGGATGGGAACGCACGTCAACGACGTGCTGTTCGTGCGACCGGTGTTCCACGAGGGCCGGCTCGCCGGCTTCGTCAATCTCAAGGCTCACCAGCTCGACATGGGCGGGACCGTGCCGGGGGGGTTCAGCGCCGCCAAGTCGAGCGTCTTCGAGAACGGGCTCGTGCTGTCCCCGCGACCGCTCCTGAAGGCGGGCCGTCCCGTCCGCGAGACGTGGACGCTGATCTACGCCAACGTGCGCTTCGGCGAGCTGCTGTACCCCGACATGCAGACGATCTGCGTGAACCTGGACCTCGGCGAGCGCCTCCTCTGCGAGACGCTCGAGCGCTATGGGGCCGGCGCCGTCCACGGGGCCATGGAATACGCCTGCGACCGGTCGGCCGAGCACATGGAGCGGGCGCTCGACCGCATCCCCGACGGCGCCTGGGAGGGCGAGGACGTCCTCGACTGCGACGGCGTCGACGACTCGGAGGAATACCGCGTGCGCGTCCGGGTCACCAAGGTGGGGCGCCGCGCGGAGGTCGACTTCAGCGGCACGTCGCGGCAGGCGCGCACCTGTGTCAACGCCACCGCGCTCGACGCGAAGACGTCGGTCGGCGTCGCGTTCAAGTACCTGCTGGACCCCCGCACGCCGTTCACCTCGGGGACCGCGCGGCCGATCGACCTGATCCTGCCCGAGCAGACGGTGGTGAGCGCCCTCCCGCCGGAGGGCGGCGTCTTCGTCTACTGGGAGCTCAACCAGGTCGTCCTGTCGGCGGTCCTGCGGGCGCTCGCCCAGGCCGTCGGTCCCGGCGCGATGGGCGGGGACCGCGGTAGCGCGGACCTCCACAACGCGACCGGCCTGCTTCCCGACGGAACGCCCTGGGTGTCGGCCGCGCAGTGTGGCGGCGAGGTCGGCCCGTACGGCGCCAACCGGCACGGGGACGCCGACAGCCAGATGCTGTCCTATCAGGCCAACGGCATCGGCATGGCGATCGAGGCGATCGAGTCCGGGGCGCCGGTCGTCGTCATGCGCCACGAGATCGAGCCCGACACCGGCGGCCCCGGGACGCACCGGGGCGGTTGCGGGGTCGTCCGCGACTCGGTCTGGCTCCAGCCCGCCCGCCACTTCTTCATGTCGTTCCGCTACAAGCACGCGCCGGGATTCGGCGTGCAAGGCGGCGGCGACGGGGCGGGCGGCGGCATCTGGATCTGGGACGCGGAGCCGGACGGGTTCCCGGGCCGGACGCCGCTGACCCCGGAGGCGTATCGCCGCGCGGCGCCGGTCGGGGGCGTGCTCGATCCCGACACGAACGTCCCGTCCCGCGACGGCGCGTACGTCTATGTCCTGGAGCGGCCCTTCTGGGAGACGCGCCCCATGGCGGTCCTGCGCTTCCTCACCAACGGGGGCGGCGGGTGGGGCGATCCCCTCGAACGGGAGCCCGAGCGCGTCAAGCTCGACGTGCGGGACGGGTACGTGACGATCGAGGGCGCCGCGCGCGACTACGGCGTCGTCGTCTCCGGAGATCCGGACGAGGACCCCGAGAACCTCGTCGTACACGCCGAGGCGACGCGCAGGCTGCGCGCGGAACAGCGGCGCACACGGTCACGAACGGCACCGACGGCCTGAGCGTGTCGCGTTGACCGCCCACGCCAGGGGCACACCGGTAGCGCCAGAACCAAGCGCCGGCGGATCGGGCCACCGGATCGCACCGGTGGACGGCGCCGGCGACGAGCTCCGAGGGGAGGAACCTCGTGTCCGACCGGGTCTACAAGTCCGTCGAGATCACCGGATCATCGCCGGACGGCATCACGCAGGCGGTGAGCAACGCCATCGGCAAGGCGTCGGAGACGCTGCGGCACCTCGACTGGTTCGAGGTCGTGTCCATCCGCGGTCACGTCGCTGACGGCGCCGTCGACCATTACCAAGTGACGATGAAGGTCGGCTTCCGCCTCGAGTAGACCGCTCCTCCGCGACCGGCGCCCGGCCCCGGCCGCAGATGTCGCCGTCGGGTTTGAGCATCGCCGCCAGCGCACATACCGGAGTGGAAGGCACCGTCGTCTTGCCGGGAAGGAGAGCGCATGACCGAGGGAACCACCACGACCGCCGATCGCGGTGCGGCGCCGCCCTCGCCGGACGAGTTGCTGGAACGGGCGCGCGGCCTGCAGCCGCTGATCGACCGGCATGCCGACGAAGGCGAAGCGCGGGGCAAGCTGGCGGACGAGGTCGACGACGCGCTCCACGAGCAGGGCATCTTCGGGATGTGGGTCCCCCGCGAGCTCGGCGGCTCGGAGGTGCCCCCGACGAAATCACTGGAGGTGCTGGAGGCGATCGCCTACGCGGACGCGTCGGCCGGCTGGGTCGTCATGGCGGCGTCGCTCGCGATCGGCACCGGCGCGGGCTATCTGCCCGACCAGGCGGTCCAGCAGCTCTTCGGCGGCGAGCGCTTCCCGGTGATCGCCGGTCAGGGCACCCGCGCCGGCACGGCGGTGGCACACGACGGCGGCTTCCTGGTGAGCGGATCGTGGAACTTCGCCTCGGGCATCAAGCACGCCGGCTGGATCCACACCGCCGCGATGATCGAGGGCACGCAGGAGGTCCGCATCTTCGTGCTGCCCGTGGAGAAGGCGACGCTGATCGAGAACTGGGACGTGATGGGGCTGCGCGGCACGGGCAGCATCGACTACACCATCGATCAGGTCTACGTCCCCGACGAGTTCACACACTTCTCGACGCTCCAGAAGGGCCTGCGCGGCGGCAGCCTCTACAACCTCGGGATCATCAACTTCGCCCACATCTGTCACGCCGGCTGGGCGCTCGGGGTCGGGCGGCGGATGCTCGACGAGCTGCGCGACCTGGCGCAGGCCCGCACCGGGCGGCTCGCGGGGCTCATCGACAGCGACAGCTTCCTGGGTGAGTTCGCGCAGGCCGAGGCGAGGTTCCGCGCCGCGCGGGCGTTCGAGCTCGAGACCTGGGCAGACGTGGAGCAGACCATCCAGCGCGACGAGCCGATGACGCAGCGCCAGGAGACGCTCGTGCGCCTCGCCCTCAACCACGTCACCTGGGCGGCGCACGACGTCGCGATCTTCGTCTACAAGTCGGCGGGGACGACCGCGCTTCGCCGCGGCACGATCCAGCGCTTCTTCCGCGACATGCACGGCGGCACCCAGCACTTGACGTCCTCGCCGCCGATCCTCTGGAACTGCGGGCGCGAGCTGCTCGGTCTGGCCACGGACAAGGTCTGGTTCTTCGAGGACCTGATCGACGCCGACAAGGCGCCGGCGACGCGCTGACCGGAGCGGGCGGGCCCGCGCGGCCGCGGCGGGCGGGCCCGCCCCTCCGGACGACTACCGCGGCTGGTCCGCGACGTAGGCGATGGTCTGCGGCCCCTCGGGCAGCACGCACACCGTCGACTGCGGCCCGGCGCGGTCGAGCGCCTCGGTCACCGTGCCGGCGATGTCGTGCGTCTGCTCGAGATGCGCCGAGCGCAGCTCCTCGTCGGTCAGATGATCGGTGTGCATGACCACGCGCGCGTGGTGCTGGACGTTCGCCTGGATCTGGAACTGCCACTGGTCGGCCGTCACCACGTCGACGGATTCGATGGCCCTCAGGAACGCGCGCGGCGACGGGTGGGCCGTGAGCAGCTCCCGGTAGGAACCGTGGCCCGGGAAACCGTCGCGGCACTCGGCCGCGCACACGATCAGGCCGCCGGGCTTGACCACCTTGGCGGCAGCGGCCATGCCCTTCACCGCCTGGTAGAGGTTCTGGTCGAGCGGATAGCCGCTGTTGCTGGTCACGACGACGTCGAACGGCGCGGCCACCGCGCGCATGGCGTACGTGCGAGCCGCGGCGCACGCCGCGGCGTGCATCCGGCCCAGCTCGCCGGCGAACGCGGCGATGATGCGCTGCTCGCGATTGAGGATCACGTCGAACGCGAAGTGCGGCGCCGCGGCTGCGGCGGCCGCGCGGATGTCGTCGTGGACCGGATTGCCCTCGATCACGCCCCACGTGGCGTGGGGGTCGCCGATCCGCTTGGCGTTGTGCAGCACGAGCACCGTGTCGAGGCCCGCGAGGCCCGGCGCGACGAGCTTCGGCCCTCCGCTGAAGCCGGCGAAGAAGTGCGGCTCCACGAACCCGGTCGTGATCCGCACGTCCGCCTCGACCCAGCGGCGGTTGAGCCACACCGGAACGCCGTCACCGCGCTCGCCGAGGAACACCAAGCTGTCGCGGTCGCGCGCGTCGTGGTTCACCACGTGCACCCGGCCGAAGACCTCGTCGCCGAGCATCGCGCGGATCTCGGCGTCGGTGTTGCCGCGGTGCGTGCCGGTGGCGACGAGCACGACGACGTCGTCCAGGTCGATCCGGCCGTCGAGCTCCTCGAGGACGGCGGGGATCATCAGGTGGCGCGGCTGCGGGCGTGTGCCGTCGCACATCGAGATCGCGACCCCGGCGCCGCGCCGCGCGATGTCGCGCAGCCGCGGGCCCGCCGTGGGCGCTTCCAGGGCGTGGCGCAGCACCGCGCGCTGATCGTCGGCGCCCGGGTGGTACGCCGGCTCGACGACCGTCGTGCGGCCATCGGGCAGCTCCGTCTCGAGCCCTCGCTCGCCGTACGCAAGGCGGACCCGCATCGGTCTCAGGCCCCGGTCAGGTAGCCGCCGTCGATGGGAAGCCCGATGCCGGTGACGAACGCCGCCCGGTCCGACAGCAGGTAGGCGACCGCGAACCCCACCTCCTCCGGCTCGCCGACGCGCTTGATCGCCTGCGGCGCGATCAGCGCCGCGACGAAGTCGGGCGGCGAGGCGTCCATCAACGGCGTGCGAATCGCGTTCGGGCAGACCGCGTTCACGCGTACGCCGTGCTCGCCGAACTCCATCGCCGCGTTCTTGGTCAATCCGAGGATGCCGTGCTTGCTCGCGACGTAGACGCTGATGTCGCGCACCGCGCACAGGCTCGCCACCGACCCCACGTTGACGATCGCCCCGCCGCCCTGCGTGACCATCTGGTCGATCTGGTACTTCATGCCGAGGAAGGCGCCCTTGAGGTTGACGCCGAGGATCCAGTCGTACTCCTCCTCGCTCACGTCGGGGAGCGGCTTGTGCGTCGCCACGCCGGCGTTGTTGACGGCGTAGTCGAGGCGCCCGTGACGCTCGACGACGTGGCGGACGAGCGCCTCGTCCTCCGCGGCCTGCGTCACGTCGCACGCGACGAACTCCGCCGTGCCGCCCTCCTGCTCGATCAGCCGCACCGTCTCCTCGCCCCCGGCGCGCGAGCGCTCGAGGTCCGAGACGACGACCGCGGCTGCGTCCTCGCGGGCGAGCTCGAGGGCGATGCCGCGTCCGATCCCGCCCGCCGCACCCGTCACGAGCCCCGCCTTGCCGCTCATCAGGCCGGCCATCTGTGCCCCTCTCCCGCCGGGGTCACCCGGCTGCCCGGATCACGAGCTTCATCACGTCGGCCGGATTGCGCATCGCGTGCTCGATCGCCGCGGGCGCCTCCTCCAGCGGCCGCTCGTGCGTGATCAGGCGGCGAACGTGATCCTGGCTCGCGCCGACGATCCGCACCGCCTCGGCGAAGCGCTCCGCGTCGCAGACGCTCGAGCCGAGCATGTCGAACTCCTTCGCCGTGAAGTTCCAGATCGGCAGCCGCACCTCGTCGTGCGAGATGCCGACGATCACCACCCGGCCCGCGGACACCACCATCTCGACCGCGTCGCGGATGGCGGCGGGACTGCCGGTGCAGTCGACGACCAGCTGCGGTCCCTCGCCGCCCGACCACTCGCGCACGTACGCGACGGCGTCGTCGCGCTCGCCGAGGTTCACCGTCTCTGCGCCGGCGGTCGCCGCGAGGTCGAGGCGGCTCTGGACGAAGTCGGTGATGATCGCCTCGGCGCCCCGGGCGCGGGCGCAGAGAACGGCCGCCTGGCCGATCGGGCCCGCGCCGAGCACGGCGACGTGCTCACCCTCCGCGAGCCGGCCGCGGTGGACGGCCCAGGCCGCGACCGACATCGGCTCGACGAACGCGGTCGCCACGGGATCCTGGTCGCCGACCGGGAACGCCTGCCCGGCGGGCACGACGAGGCGCTCCTGGAGCGCCCCGTCGGTGTGGATGCCGATCAGCCGGAAGTTCGGGCACACGTTTCCCCGGCCGATGCGGCAGGCGTAGCAGCGCCCGCACGACGACAGCGGCCACACCGCCACCCGGGCGCCGACCTCCAGCTCGGATGGGCAGTCCGGCCCGACCGCCTCGATCACCGCCGCGAACTCGTGCCCCTGCACGCGCGGGAACTGCGGGCCGAACTCGGGCGGGAGCGCGAGCTCGCCGGTCATGAAGTGGTAGTCCGATCCGCAGACGCCGATCGCCTCGGGCCGGACGAGGATCTCCCCGGCCGCCGGTTCTCGCGGCGCCGCGACGTCGCCGACCTCCATGGTCCCGGCCTGGCGGGTCACGACCGCTCGCATCGCGCCTCCTCTGCGGTCATCACCGCTTGTCGCGGCTTCCGCCGCGCTGCCGCAGGCGGTAGCCGATCGGGAACAGGACGAGGTCGAAGCGTCGCGACAGGCGACCCCACAACCCTTCCGGCATGAACAGCATGACGGCGATCGCCACGACCCCCAGGAGCACGAGGTACCACTCGCCCCAGCCGGACAGGAACTCCTGGAGCGCGTAGAACACGAGCGCCCCGACGACGGGCCCCTCGATCGTCCCGACGCCGCCGATGACCGTCATGAAGAACGCATTGGCGCTGTAGTTCACGCTGAAGATCGACGCCGGCTCCACCCGCAGGGCGTTCAGGAAGATCACCGCCCCCACCGCGCCGAAGCCGGCGGCCGACACGAGGTACGGGATGCGCCGCGCGCGGTCCGTCCCGACGCCGAGCGACGAGGCGGCGAGCTCGTCGTCGCGCACCGCACCGGCGTCGAGCCCCGTCCGGCTGCGCATCAGGAACCAGATGGCCGCGAGCGAGGCGACCGCGACCACGAGCGAAGCCCAGTAGGTCAGCGCCGTGCGGACCGTCGGCGAGTAGTCCAGCGCCGTCGGCAGCGACGCGCCCTCGCCGCCGCCGAGGGCCGGGATCGTGATGACCAGCAGGCGGAACGCCTCGGCCACGACCCAGGTCGCGATCGCGAAGTAGGCGCCGCGCGTCCGGAACAGCGCCACCGACAACGGCACGGCGATCACCAGGGCGATCAGCGCGGCGAAGGGGATCGCGACATACCCGTTCATCCCGGAGCGCGTCAGCACGAGCACCGAGTAGGCGCCGACGCCGAGGAACGCCTGCTGGCCGAACGAGATGAGCCCCGCGTAGCCGGCGAGCAGGTTCCACAGCGACGCCATCGCGACGAGCAGCAGGATTCCCGTCAAGGTGTTCTGCGTCGAGCTGCCGAACGAGAACGGCACGAAGGCGAGCAGGACCACGAGCGCCGCGAACCCGACGAGGGCGCCGCGCGAGAGGCGGTCGAGCCGCGTGACCACGTACCCGCGTTCGCTCGGCGCCACGGTGCCGGCCGCGGCCGGCGCCTGCGAGGCCTGGCTGCCGATCTCGGCGCTCATCCCTGCCAGGTTCCCGGGAACAGCCCGCGCGGGCGGAACAGCAGGAACACGAGGAAGACCCCGTGCCCCGCGAGCAGCGCGTACTGCGGGTCGATCTCCGCGGCGACGGTCTGCGAGACGCCCAGCAGCACGCCGCCCACGAGGGTTCCCCAGAGCGACCCGAGCCCGCCGATGACGACGGCCTCGAATGCGAACAGCAGCAGCGTGACGCCGCTGTTCGGATCGAAGCTCGACTGGATCCCCGTCGAGATGCCGGCGATGGTCGCCGTCAGCACCGCGAACGCGGTCACCGCGCCGAACACCTGGTGGTTGTTGACGCCGACCAGGCGGACCGTGCTCTGGTCGTCGGCGGTCGCGCGGATGATCCTGCCCGGCTGCGTGCGACTCAGGAAGAGCTGCACGCCGCCCAGGATCCCGACCGCGAGCACGAACACGATGACGCTCACCCAGCCCACCGACGTCGTGCTCGTGATGTCCAGGCTCGCGGTTCCGATGTCGCCGACCGGGATCGACCGCACGTCGGAGGTGAACGCCGCCAGCAGGACGTTGGCGATGATGATCGACAGCGCGAACGTGACCAGCGGCGTCGCGAACTCGCCGGATTTCGCCGTCCGGTCGAACAGCAGGCGCTGGAGTGCGTAGCCGAACGCGGCCATGATCGGCAGCGCGAGGACGATCGCCACGGCCGCCGGCAGGCCCAGGCGGCGGATGCCCTCACTGCACAGGTACGCGCCGACCACCGCGAGGGCGCCGTGCGCGAGGTTGACGATGCGCATGACGCCGAACATGAGCGAGAGCCCCGCGGCGAAGAGCGCGTACGCGCCGCCGAGCAGGATCCCGTGGATGACCGCATCGAGCCACCTCATTCGGCCGCCACCTTCTCTTGAAGCGCCTTGCTCGTCCCGAAGTACGCCGCGACCACCTCGTCGCGCGTCACGTCACCGGGGCGGCCGGAGAGCACGATCCGGCCCTCCAGCATGCAGTAGAGCCGCGTGCAGACCTCCATCGCCAGCTCGAGGTCCTGCTCGACGAGCAGCAGGCTCGTGCCCTGCGCGATGACGGTCCGCAGCGAGTCGTAGAGCTGCTCGACGATGACGGGAGCGAGGCCGAGCGACACCTCGTCGATCATCAGCAGCCGCGGGTTGGACATCAGCGAGCGGCTGATCGCGACGGCCTGCTGCTCGCCGCCCGACAGGGCGTCGGCGCGCCGGCGGCGCAGCTTCGCGACCAGCGGGAACGTCTCGTACACCCGTTCGATCGACCAGTCGCCGCTGCGATCCGGATGCGCGCCGACCTGCAGGTTCTCCTCGACGGTGAGGCTCTTGAACAGCCGCCGCCCCTCCGGCGTCAGCGACAGGCCGAGCGCGACGCGACGGTAGTCGGACAGCGCCGTGATGTCCTCACCATCCCACCGGACGCGACCCGTTCCGGGCGCCTTCGCCCCGGCGAGCGTCTGCAGCAGCGTGGACTTGCCCGCGCCGTTGGCGCCGATGAGGGCGACGGTCTCGCCGGCGTGGACCTCGAGCGACACGTCATGCAGCGCCCGGAGAGGCCCGTAGTACACGTCGAGCGAGTCGCCCTCGAGCAGCGGCGTGCCTTGCGTCGGCGTGCGGGGGGCGTCGCTCATAGGACCTTCGACCCTGCCTTGCCCATGTAGGCCTCCACGACGCGCGGGTCGCTCATCACCTCGGCGGGCGGCCCGTCGGCGATGATCTCGCCGAGGGCCAGGGCGGCGACCCGATCGACCAGCTGCACGAGCGCGCGCAGGACGTGCTCGACCCACAGGATCGTGACGCCGGACCCGTGCAGCTCCTTGAGCAGCGCCACCAGCGACACGCTCTCCGGGTCCGTGAGGCCGCCCGCGATCTCGTCGAGCAGGAGCACCGACGGGCTGGTGGCGAGCGCGCGTGCGAGCTCGAGCCGCTTGCGGTCGAGCAGGCCGAGGTTCTCCGCGTTGAGGTTCGCCTTGTCGAGGAGACCGACGCGCTCGAGGGCCAGCACCGCGGCGTTGGCCGCATCCGAGCCCTTCAGGTCGCTGCCCCGGAAGGCGCCGACGAGCGCGTTCTCGAGCACGGTGAGCCCGCCGAACGGACGCGGGATCTGATGCGAGCGCCCGAGGCCCAGCGCGCAACGGCGCTGCGCGGACAAGTGGGTGATGTCCTGGTCCTTGAGCCAGACGTGCCCCGCCTTCGCCCGCTTCTCGCCCGTGATGATGTCGAGCAGCGTCGACTTGCCGGCGCCGTTGGGGCCGACGATGCCGATCGCCTCGCCCTCGGCGACGCGAAGCGAGACGTCCCGCAGCACGACCGTCGCGCCGAACGACATCGCGACGCCCTCGACGGCGAACGCCGTCCCGACTACGGGCTCGCGCGCCGCGGCGGGAGCGCTCATACGCGCGCGTCGGGCAGGGGTTGGAGCTCCCCCGTGACCTTGACGTCGGGGGCGAGCGTGTTGTCGATGATGTTCAGGTCGAAGGGGTACTTGCCCTGACCCCTGACCCACTGCGTCGGGAAGATCGGGTTGACGTGCACGTTCGGCGTCGGGCCGCCACCGAAGTCGTACGGCCCGACCAGCGTGTCGCCCTTCATCTTGATGAGGGTGCTGGCCAGGGCCTCCTTGTCCTTGGGTTCCGGCGTGTTCTCGATCAGCTGCGCCGCGACCTCGAAGGCCGCGTACCAGAACGCCGACGGCTGGTGCCACTGCTTGCCGATCTCGCGCTCGTAGCCGTCGCCGAACTCCTTCGACGTCATGCCGTTGAGCTGCGACGTGTACGGCACGTCCGGTGTCCACCAGGCGCTCGTGCACAGGTTCTCGCCCAGGTCGCCGAGCGACTCGACGGCGGCCGGGAACAGGATCGCCTTGTGGATGTAGGCGCCGTAGGGCCGGTAGCCGGACTGCCGGGCCTGCCGCCAGAACGTCGCGAAGTTCGGCGTGTCCGGGCAGCCGGTCAGGATCCCCGCGTCGCCCTGGCGGAATCGCCCGATCTGCGTGCTGTAGTTCTGGGACGGCTCGGCGTAGGGGCCGGGGTCGACCAGCTCGTAGCCGATCTCCTTGATCGCCGGGGTGAACACCTCACGGAACGTGTCGCCGTCCACGTTGTTGGGCCACAGCGCGCCGATCGTCTGGTTGCCGCTCTGCTCGCCCATCTGCTCGAAGACCGGCGGGACACCCTCGACCTCGACGCTGCCGCCGGGGAAGAACAACGCGCCGTAGCGGAAGCCCTTGTCCTTGGTGCCGCCGCGGCCCATGAACCAGCTCTCCCACGGGTTCAGGGTGACGATGTGTGGAACGCCCTGAGCCTCGGCCTGGTCCGAGACCGGGTTGCCGATGGTCGGCGTGCCCCCGGTGATGATCAGGTCGACCTTGTCCTCGAGCATGGCCTGCCGTGCGACCTCGGCGGCGCGCGCCTGATCCGAGGCGGCGTCCTTGGCGACGATCTGCACGGTGTACTTCTTGCCGTCTCCGCCCGTGATGCCCTTCCTGTACGCCTCCCGGACGAGCGACAACACGTACGGGTCGCCCTCGTTGAAGCCGGCCAGCGGTCCGGTCTGCGGCCGGATGTAGCCGATCTTCAGCGTCGTCCCGCCCCCGCCGCCGCCCGAGTCGTCCTCGCTCAACCCGCAGGCCGACAGGAGGGACCCCGACGCGAGCAGCACCCCGCCGGCCCCCGCTCGTTGCAGCAATTCGCGCCGACGCAGGCCGTATGCGGTATCGCTCATCACTCTCCCCCCCGAAGCGGGAATGCGGAAGCCGGGAAGCCGGTGCCTGGTGTTTCCCCCGGGCACTCGCACGGCAAACGGTCGTGGTCCCGGCTGACACCGAGCCGTCGAGACGTGCGCCCGGGACGGCACCTGACGGCGCGCTCGACGGTTAGGAGATGCGCCGCGCGGTTAGGATTCGCCGCTGTACGACGCCGGCGCGGGTCACGGCCCGTCCTGGCGTGAGGCGCCGAGTCGCGGCGTGGCGCGGTCACGCGCGTGATTGATCCAGGAGCGTGAGATGAGCACCCGGAACCTGGCCGACGAAGCGCTTACGCGGGCGGTCCTCGCCAGCTTCGAGGGGGCGCGGTCGGCGCGCTTCCGCGAGCTGGCGGACAGTCTCGTGCGCCACCTGCACGCCTTTGCCTCGGAGGTCGGGCTGACCGAGGAGGAGTGGTTCCAGGGCATCGACTTCCTGACCCGGACGGGGCACATCACCGACGAGCGCCGGCAGGAGTTCATCCTCCTGTCCGACGTGCTCGGACTCTCGATGCTGGTCGTCGGCATCAACAACCGCCGCCCGCCGCAGGCGACCGAGTCGACGGTGTTCGGGCCGTTCTTCGTCGAGGGCTCGCCGGGCTTCTCCAACGGCGACGACCTGGCGAACGGCGCGCCCGGCGAGCCGTGCCTGATGCAGGGGCGGGTGCTGAACCTCGACGGCGAGCCGGTGCCCGGCGCCCACCTCGAGGTGTGGATGGCGGACAAGGACGGCTTCTACGACGTGCAGTACGACGACCTCGACGAGCCGCGCGGGCGCGGGCACCTGAGCGCCGACGACCGGGGGCGCTGGTGGTTCTGGTCGGTCAAGCCGGAGGCCTACCCGATCCCCGCCGACGGGCCGGTGGGCGGCCTGCTCGACGCGGCGGGCCGTCACCCGATGCGCCCGGCGCACGTGCACTTCCTCGTACGCGCCCCCGGCTACCAGCGGCTGATCACGCACGTGTTCGTCGACGGCGACCGCTACCTGGACTCGGACGCGGTCTTCGGCGTGCGCAGCAACCTCATCACGGCCTTCGAGCGCCGGGAGGCCGGCACGGCGCCCGACGGACGCGAGATGCCGACCCCGTACTGGGTCATGGCCTATGACATCGTGCTCGCGCCGGGCGAGGGCGGCGACGACCGGTCGCGGCCCGCCGAACAGGTCGAGACCTCGGACAGGGGCGGGACGTGAGCATGCCCATCGAGACGGACGTGCTGATCGTCGGCAGCGGGCCGGCCGGCGCCTCGGCCGCGGTGTTCCTCAGCACCTACGGCGTGGACAACATGGTCGTGACGAAGTACCGCTGGACGGCGAACTCGCCGCGCGCGCACATCACGAACCAGCGCACGATGGAGATCATGCGCGACGTCGGCCTCCAGGCCGAGATCGAGGCCAAGGCCGTCCCGAACGACCTCATGGGCGACACGGTGTTCTGCACGAGCCTCGCCGGTGACGAGCTCGCCCGACTCCATACGTGGGGCACGCACCCGCGCCGCTTCGCGGACTACCGACTCGCCAGTCCGGTACTGCACAACGACACCCCGCAGGACATCCTCGAGCCGATCCTCGTCGGCGCCGCGGCGGCGCGCGGGAGCCGGGTGCGGTTCGACACCGAGTACCTGTCGCTGCAGCAGGACGCCGACGGGGTGACGGCGACGGTCGGAGATCGCCTCACCGGCGAGCGCTACGAGATCCGCGCCAAGTACCTCATCGGTGCCGACGGCGGCCGCAGCAAGGTCGCACAAGACATCGGCCTCCCCATGGAGGGCCAGATGGACGTGGCGGGCTCGATGAACATCATCTTCCACGCCGATCTCTCCCGGTACGTCGCCCACCGCCCGAGCGTCCTGTACTGGGTGCTGCAACCGGGGGCCGATGTCGGAGGCATCGGACTGGGCCTCGTCCGGATGGTCCGGCCGTGGGACGAGTGGCTGATCGTGTGGGGCTACGACATCGACGAGGCGCCGCCCGAGGTCGACGAGCAGTTCGCCACCAAGGTCGCCCACGAGCTGATCGGCGACGACACCATCCCGATCACGCTGCGCTCCACCTCGCTGTGGTCCAACAACAGGATGTGGGCCGCCCGGTATGCCGAGGGCCGCGTGTTCTGCATGGGCGACGCCTGCCATCGCCATCCCCCCTCGAACGGCCTCGGCTCCAACACCTCCATCCAGGACGCCTACAACCTCGCCTGGAAGCTCGCCCTCGTCCTGCAGGGCAAGGCGGCGCCCTCGCTGCTCGAGTCCTACGACGCCGAGCGCGCCCCCGTCGGCAAGCAGATCGTCGCGCGCGCGAATCAGAGCATCGAGGAGTTCGCACCGATCTTCGACGCCCTCGGTGTCCTCGACACGACCGACCCCGAGCAGATGCGCGCGAACATGGAGGTGCGCAAGGAGGATTCGGCCCGGGGCGCCGAGGCGCGCGAGAAGCTGCGGGCGGCGATCGAGTTCAAGAACTACGAGTTCAACGCCCACGGCGTCGAGCTCGGCCAGCGCTACCGCTCCGCCGCTGTCGTCCCCGACGGGACCCCCGAGCCGCCGTACGACCGCGACCCCGAGCTCTACTACCACCCGACCACGTGGCCCGGGGCCCGCCTGCCTCACGTCTGGCTGGAGCACCAGGGCGAGAAGCTCACGAGCCACGACGTCGCCGCCAAGGGCGAGAAGGTCTCCACGCACGACCTCGCCGGAAAGGGGCGCTTCGCGCTCTTCACCGGCATCGGCGGCGAGGCGTGGACGCATGCCGCGGCCCGGGTGAGCGCGCGCACCGGCGTCGAGATCGCGGCCTATGTCATCGGGCCCGGCCGCGAGGTGCTCGACACCTACGACGACTGGGCGCGCGCCGCCGAGGTCGGCGAGAGCGGCTGCGTGCTCGTGCGCCCGGACGCCCACGTGGCGTGGCGCAGTCAGACGATCGTCGAGGACCCCACGGCAGTGCTCGGGCAGGTCATGGACCGGCTGCTCGGTCGCAGCGCGGCGCCGGAGCCCGCCCGGCGAGCCCGGCCCTACGTCACCGGCGGCTGACCACGCGCGGCGGTCAGGTCCTCGTCGGTCTCGACCGGCACGCCGAGCGCCTCCAGCACCCGCGGGACCATGGCGTAGAAGCCCGCCGTGACGGTGAGCTCGACCCGCTGCTGGTCGTCGTAGTGGCGCGCCAGCTCGTCGTTGACCTCCGCCGGGACCTCGCCGGCGACGATCGCGTCCGTGAAGGCCAGCGCCGCGCGGTCGGAAGCGCTGAAGACGTCGGATTGGCGCCACATCTCGAGCTCCGCCACCTCGTTGTCGGTGACGCCGGCCTCCCGCGCCATCCGCCGGTGCTGGTGCCACTCGTACCGGGAGTGGTGCAGCAGCGCGGTCCGCAGGATCATGAGCTCCCGGAGGCGGCGCGAGGTCGTGTCATGGCCGCGCAGCGCCCATGCGAACGCCATCCAGGCGCGCAGCAGTTCGGGAGCGTGCGCGAGCGCCTTGTAGAGGTTGACCTGCTTGGCGCCCAGGCGTGCGACCTCCGCCGCGACGTCGTCGGGCAGCTGAGCGAGCTTGATTGCCGTCATCGGGCCGCCTCCTTCATGCGGTCGTCGCGTGCAGCGGCAGGCGTTCTACCAGACCGCACGTGCCACGCCGTCCCGGAGAGCCGGGCCAGGCGCGCCGATCTTGATCAAGCCGGGCTCGCGGTGTGGCTGACCAGCTTGCCGACGTAGACGGGGATGGTGCCCGGCAGATGCCCGTTGCCGGGGACCCGGAACGGGCCGGCGAGCCATCCGTCGTCGTGCCCGGTGCGCTCGCCGCCGCCGAGGCGTGCGAGGAACCGGTCGAGGTCGGCGCCGTTGCGGGCACGGTTGCGCGGGTCGGCCGCGGGAGTCACGAACTCGTGCACGAGGAGCACCGCAGCGGCCGCCGACGCCTCCCTGGCCTCGGCGAGCGTCCCTGCCGGTGCGGCGAGCAGCTGGTAGCGCAACGGCCCGAGCTGCGGATCCCCGTCGAGGGTCACGCCGAAGAACGCGCGCGTCAGCCGGTCGAGGCGCTCGGGTGCGCGGGTCGCCGGCTGGCGCCGGATGGCGGCCTCCCGCCAGCTCACGAGGTCGCGGTCGAAGCTCTCGTCGACCTTCGCCTCGACCCCGATCACGACGGGCCCCGCGTCCGAGCGCGCGTGCACGAGCAGGTCGTGGTTGCGTGGCCCGCTCCGGATATCGTCGAAGAACGTCTTGCGCTCGGCGATCGCCCGCTCGAGCCTGACGCCGGCGAGCCGCGGCCGGCCCGCCAGGAGCGCCTCGATCCGGCGGGCGGGGTCCTTCTCGATCCACGCCCGTGCGAGCTCCATCGCGGAGGGGTGTTCGCGCCAGTGGCTCTCCGACGCCGGCGGCGCGAGCCGCTGCCAGTCGGCCATCGTCCGGACGCGGACGGCGCGATCGTTGAAGATCGGGATGGCCGTCCGCCGCTCTCCGTCCCGCTCCGCCGATGCGTTGTCGTCGCCGGCGAGTCGGCGTTCCCAGGCCCACCGCACCTCGGCGTCGAGCCGGCCCGAGCCGTCGAGGCCGATGCCGATCGCCGAGATCCGCCTGACGGACGCGCCGAGCGTGTCCTGCGCGAGCAGCTTGGGCCCGAGCGCCCCGGCCGTCGCCGTGAGCTCGCCCATGTAGGCGCCTGCGCTCGGCTGCCCGGTTCGGTGGCCGTCGTAGAGCAGGATGGCGATGTCGAGCCGCGGCCCATCGGGCAGCGTCGGAAACGCGCCGCGGTAGAGGTGACGGCGCATCCGCTCGTACTGGTTCGGGGTGGCGAGGTGCGCGGCGCAGGCGAGAGCCTGGACGAGCGCGAAGAACGGATCCGTGTCACCGAGGATCTTGACCGCGGGACCGGCGTCGTGCTCCTCGATCCGGGCCGCCGCGTCGACCGGAACGATCCGTCGCTGGCGCTCGATTCGGAGCACCAAGTCGTTGGTCTGGGCGATCCCGTCGCCCGGGGCGCGGACTGCGCGGTCCGGGGGATAGAAGGGCTCGCGGCGGTTGTCGTAGGGGGAGAAGTGCGCGACGCTCGCCGCGAACTCTGCGGCCAGCTCGTTCGGGTCGGCGAGCAGACGGCGAGCTTCCGCCAGCCGCGCCGCCTGATGCGCGCGACGGAGCCGCCGGTAGCGGCGCATGATCGGCGTGATGGGGATGCTGCGCTTCGCGCTCACGCCGCCCACCGCTGTTCGTCCAGGATCGATCGGTCCATGGAGAGGTCGAGCGCGAGCGATCCGGGGCTCGGCCGCCGGTAGGCCGGCCGTCGCACGCGCTGCGGGCGGCGCCGCACCGTGCGCGAACCCCGACCTCGGGACCGCATCGAGCGCACCACGCACGTCACGACGACAAGCTCGTCGCGCCGGTGGCGGTCGACATCGAGCACGAACGACACGTCGCCGACGGTCAGGTACAGCAGCGCCGGGCGCACGGTCGTGTCCCATGACGCCGGCCGCGGCTCGACGACGCCCATGCCGAACAGGCGGGCGATCTCGTCGGTGACCGTCGCCGCATCGGCGCCTGGATGGAGCCGTTCGATGTAGCGCTCGCGGGCGTGCGGGGTCAGCATCACCCGCACGGTGCCGGCGGTCCCTGCGAGACGGGCCTCGAGGACCCCCGCAGCGACCATCACGCGCCTGCTTCCGTCGAGTCGTGGCGCGCGTCTGCGTCCGCCGGCGAGCTCCACCGAGAGCCCACCACCTTCTAATCCCGCATGTACTGCAGCAGCATCTCCCGCCGCTCGTCGGTGATGGACCGCCACGTGTCGAGGAACTCGGCGACGGCCGTCCGGATCTCCGGATCGACGTCGTCGGGCACGAGCGCGTCAGTGGCCTTCGTGGTGACGAAGTAGTCGAGGACCGGGAGCTCCCAGAGCTCGGGCTCCGGCTCATCGGGATCGGTGGGGTCCCACGCTTCGTCCGCGCGACCGGTGTCGAACAGCTCCTTTTCGATCGCGGCTTCCTTCAGCACCGGCAGGTCGAGATGCCCGAGCTCGCTGATGCAGGCGTCGGCGCCCGAGGAGAGGTTGACGAGGACGGTCCCCGAGCGCCCGAGCGCGATGGCGATCTTCTCGAGCGTGTGCGGTCCCGGGAAGAGCACCTTCTCGGACTCGAGACGGCTGACGACGCTCGCGGAGATCCGCGCCCGCCGCGCGAGCTCGCTCTGCGATATGCCCTCGGCTCGGCGCGCCTCGCGCACCGCCCGTGCGACGTGATCGAGCTTCCGGCTCGGTCGTAGCCCCGTTCGAGGAGCGGCAGCGGCCAGGTTCAGCGGCTCGTCGCCGCCCTGCCGTTCGAGCGCGACCGCGGGCGGGCGGCCGCCGGCGTCCCGGCACCCGTCGCGCTGCCGTCGCTGTGGCCGCGGATCCAGCCGGCGATCTGGGGCTGCGCCACCCTCGCCGCCTGCCGCCCGGCCACCAGGCCCACGTGGCCGGAGTCAAGGCGCAGCTCCGTCGCGTCGCTCGACCCCACGAGCGCGGTCAGCGGTACCGAGGACGGTGCCGGCACGATCGTGTCGTGCTTGCAGAACACGTTCAGGTACGGGCAGGCGATGTCCGCCAGGCGCACCTCGCCCCGCCCGAACGGGACGACGCCGGCGGCGAGCGCGTTGCGCCGGATCAGGACGTCGACGGTCTGGCGGAACGCGGCGCCGGGGAACGCGACCTGGTCGCGTGCCCAGCGGTTCATGGCGAGGTAGCCCTCGAGCCACTGGTCGTTCCAGAGGTTCTGGAACAGGTTGACCTGCTGGACGATCTGATCCGTCGGCTTGAGCGACTGGAAGCCCTCGTCCATCACCGTGGCCGGCACGAGGCCGGTCTCGTCGATCACGTCGTCGGGGTTCAGGCGCCCGGGCAGGAACATCTTGCTCATGAAGCCCATCTGCGCGTAGTCGCACGGCGTCGTGAGCGTGACGAGGTTCCGGACCGGCACGTCGCGCTGCCCCGCCGTCAGGAGCAGCGTCAGGACGCCGGCGAAGCAGTAGCCGATGAGCGTCACGCCGTCCGCGTCGGCTTCGTCGAGCGTCGCGGCGATCGCCTTCGGGATGTAGTGCTCGACGTAGGTCTCGAGCGTGTTCTCGGCGTCGGCCGGGTCCGCGGGGACCCAGTCGAGGAGGAAGACGTCGAAGCCCTCGCGGAGCAGGAAGGCGATCATGCTGTTGCCGGGCAGCAGGTCGAGGATGTAGCTCTTGCTGACGAGGCTGTGGACGATGAGGACCGGCGGGCGGTGGCGGCGCTCCTCGCTGCGGTAGCGCCACAGGCGCGCCTTGTCGCGCTTCCACACGAGCACGCGCGGGGTCTGCGCGACGTCCGGCTCCTTCGCGCCCGCCAGGTACGCCAGCCCGTTGCGGGCGCGCAGCACCTGGCGCTCGAGCAGGTTCGGCGCCATCACCGCTCCCGTTCGAGCTGGAGCTCGAGCTCGCGCACCTTGCGCTCGAGGCCGGCGACCTGGTTGACGAGCGCGGTGACGTCGTCGCGCGTCGGCATCCCCCACAGGCGCGCGGAGCCCTGGACGGCGCGCGCGAGCTCCGAGGTGACGCGCCGCTGCGCCCGGTAGGTCACCGCCAGCGCGTCCATGAAGGTCTCGGTCTGGACCCACGCCTCGGACGCGGTGGCGAGCGGGCGCTCGACCGCGTCGAAGAGCTGCCGCCACAGGGGCGGCCCGGAGCGCGGCGCGGCGGCCGCGCTCAGCAGGGAGAACGGAACGCTCGCGAGTCCCATGTCAGACCGAGGTCCAGCCGCCGTCGACGGCGAGGATCTGTCCCGTGACGTACGTGCTGGCGTCGCTCGCGAGGAAGAGCAGCGCCCCGTCGAGCTCCCCCTCGCGCCCGTGCCTGCCCATCGGCGCGCGCCGGGCGACCCACTTGTGACCGCTCTCCTCCGAGAACATGTCCTCGGTCATCTCCGACTCGAACCAGCCGGGCGCGATCGCGTTCACGCGCACGCCCTTGCGCGACCACTGCGCGGAGAGCTCGCGCGTGAGGTTCACGATCCCGCCCTTGGAGGCGGCGTAGCCGGCCTGCGGGATCTGCCCCACGCCGACGAGCCCGAGGATCGACGCGATGTTGACGATCGACCCGCCGCCTCCGCCGTCGAGCATCGCGCGGGCCGCGTGCCGGCACAGCGCGAACGGCGACACGAGGTTCACGTCGAGGACCTCGCGGAAGCGCTCGATCGGCTCGTCGAGCGCCGGCTCCATGTCCACCACGCCGGCGTTGTTGACCAGCACGTCGACGCGGCCGTAGCGCTCGAGCGCGCCCGCCACGACGTGCTCGACCTCGTCCGGCCGCGACAGGTCGCAGCGGACGGGCAGCGCGTCGCCCAGCTCGGACGCGAGCCGCTCCAGGCGCTCGAGCCGGCGCGCCACGAGCACGACCTTGGCGCCGGCGCCGTCGAGCACGCGGGCGAACCGCGCGCCCAGGCCGGCGCTCGCCCCCGTGACGATGGCGACCTTGTCGTCGAGCCGGAAGGCCGCGACCGGGTCGAGCCGCGTGTCCGCCATCGCGCCCATCAGCCGATCGCCTTCTCGCGCCCGGCCCACTCGCGCTCGCGCAGGACGAACTTCTGGACCTTGCCGGTGGACGTGCGCGGGAGCTCGCCGAACTCGACGCGCGCCGGGGCCTTGTAACGCGCCAGGTGCTCGCGGCAGAACCCGATGATGTCCTCCTCGCTGACGTCCGCGCCGCCCTTGAGCTCGACGAACGCCTTCGGCCGCTCGCCCCACTTCTCGTCCGGCATGGCCACGACGGCCGCCTCGAGGACCGCCGGATGGCGCGCGAGGGTCTGCTCGACCTCGATGCTGGAGATGTTCTCGCCGCCGGAGATGATGATGTCCTTCGCCCGGTCGCGCAGGTCGACGTACCCGTCGGGGTGCCACACCGCGAGGTCGCCGGAGTGGAACCAGCCGCCGCGGAACGCCTCGTCCGTCTCCTCCTCCTTGTTGTGGTAGCGCAGCATGACGCTGTTGCCGCGCATCACGACCTCGCCGACCGTCTCGCCGTCGCGGGGGACGTCGTTCATGTCCTCGTCGACGACCCGCACGAGGTCGGCGCCGTTGTAGGTGTGACCCTGGCGCGAGAGCACGCGCGCCTGCTCCTCCAGCGGCAGCTCGTCCCACTGCGGCTGCCAGCTGCACCCCATGACCGGCCCGTAGGTCTCCGTGAGGCCGTAGAGGTGGATCGGGTGCAGGTTCAGGTCGCGCATCTGCGAGAGGATCGTCGGCGTCGGCGGGGAGCCGCCGGTCGGCACCGTCACGTGCTGCTCGAGCCGGTGCGCGCTCGCGTGGTTGGCGATGCTGATGTGGATCGTCGGCGCGCCGCTGTAGTGGGTGACGCCCTCCTCCTCGAAGAGCGTCCAGATCCGCCCGGGATCGACCTTCCGGAGGCAGACGTGCGTCCCGGCCACCGCGGTGACGCCCCACGTGAGACACCAGCCGTTGCAGTGGAACATCGGCAGCGTCCAGAGGTGCACGGAGTCGTAGCCGAGCCGCGTCTCCAGCGCCACGCCGTGCGCGCGGAGGTAGGCGCCGCGGTGCGAGTACACCGCGCCCTTCGAGCGCCCGGTCGTGCCCGACGTGTAGTTGATCGAGATCGGCTCGTTCTCGTCCTCGAGCCAGCTGTCGGGCGGCTCCGGCGAGCCGCCGGCGAGCAGCTCCTCGTAGGGATCGTCCGGCTCGCCCGTGTCCTGGACGACCACCGTCTCCACGTCCCCGGTGTCCGCGTCGGCGACGAGCCGCTCGAGCTCGGCGTCGACCAGCAGCAGCCGGGCGCCGGAGTCCTTCAGGATGTAGCCGATCTCGTCGCTGTTGAGGCGCGTGTTCATCGCGACGAGGACGCCGCCGGCGAGCGGCACGCCGTAGTGCGCCTCGAGCAGCGCGGGGGTGTTGGGGCACAGCACCGCCACCCGGTCGTGCTTCCGGAGGCCTCGCGCCCGCAGCGCGGATGCGAGGCGGTTGCAGCGCTCGTCCAGCCCCGTGTACGTGTAGCGGCGCTCGCCGTGCACGACCGCCGTGCGCTCCCCGAGCGCGTCCGCGGCGCGGCGCAGGAAGTTCAGCGGGCTCAGCTCGAGCCGGAAGGGACTCTCCGTCATGTCTTCCTTCCTCCTAGTGGACGGACGCGGCTTCCGCGCCCAGCCCGGTCTCGGCCCGCACGCGCAGCTCGTGGTACTCGCGCTCCGCCCCGCGCTCGCTGCTCAGGACGGTGCCGAGCCAGCAGCAGGCGAAGCCGATGGGGATCGAGAAGATCGCCGGGTTCGCGAGCCCGAGGCTGCCCAGCGGCGATCCTTCGCTGTCCGGCCCGGGCCAGACCGCCGGGCTCAGGATGATCAGGCCGATCGACGCGATCAGCCCGCCCAGCACGCCGACGATCGCCCCCGTGGTGTTGAACCGCGGCCAGAAGAGGGCGAAGAGCAGGGCGGGGAGGTTGGCGCTCGCCGCGACGCAGAACGCCAGCCCGACGAGCACGGACACGTTGAAGCCGGCGCCGCCGAGGATCGCGATGACGATGGACAGGATGCCGATGGCGAGCGCCGCGATCCGCGCCACCCAGACCTCCTCGTGCTCGGAGTCGCGCCCCTTGCGGATCACGTTTGACCACAGGTCGTGCGCCATCGCGCCGGAGGCGGAGATCACGAGCCCCGCCACGACGGCGAGGATCGTCGCCAGCGCGACCGCCGAGACGATGGCGAGGAAGAGCTCGCCGCCCGTCGAGCCGTCGCCGCCGCCGAGCTCCTCCGCCAGCACGGGGATCGCCAGATTGCCCGAGGACCCCGCCGCCGCCTCGCCGCCCGTGCCGAGGATGGCCCGGGCGCCCATGCCGACGAGCATGATCATGGCGAAGAACGAGCCGATGAGGAACACGGCCCAGCCGACCGAGCCGCGCGCCGCCTTGGCGTCCGGCACCGTGAAGAAGCGGATGAGGATGTGCGGCAGCCCCGCGGTGCCGAGCAGGAACGCCAGGCCGAACGAGAGCAGGTCGAGGTTGGTCGGGTACAGCAGCCCGGGCTCCAGGTAGGCGTGCTTCTCCGGATGCTGCTCCGCCGCGCGGTTGACGAGCTCGAACGGGTTGAAGCCGAACTTCGCCAGGACGAACACGGTGAGGACCACGCCCGCCGACATGAGGAGGCCGGCCTTGATGATCTGCACCCACGTGGTCGCGAGCATGCCGCCGAAGATCACGTAGGCGAGCATGAAGGCCCCGACCACGATCACCGCCGGAGTGAACGAGACGCCGGTGAGCGCCTGGATCAGCACGCCGCCGCCGACCATCTGCGCGACGAGGTAGACGCTCGCGACCGCGAGCGTCCCGAGCGCCGCGACCATGCGCGCGGGGCGCTCGCGGAGCCGGAAGGACAGGACGTCGGCGAGCGTGTACTTGCCGGCGTTGCGCATCCGCTCGGCGAGGAAGAGCAGGACGACGACGAAGGACACGATGGCGGCGGCGAGGCCGACGAACGCGTCGACGCCGAACATGAAGATGAGGCCGGCGAAGCCGAGGAACGTCGAGGCCGACATGTAGTCGCCGGCGATCGCCCAGCCGTTCTGGAAGCCGGAGATCCCACGGCCGGCGGCGAAGAACTCGGTGGCGGTCGAGGTCCGCTTGCTCGCCCAGAAGGTGACCCCGAGCGTGACCGCGAGGACGATGCCGAAGACGGCGAGCGGCAGCGCCTGCAGCTCTGCGGCGAAGATGGTCATCGACCCGACCCTCCTACCGGACGAAGCGGTCGCCGGACGGGGACTGGGCCGCCTCCACGGTGGCGGCCGCGCGCTCGGCGGCGCGGCGCTCCAGCGGCTCCCACTCGCGATCCGCCTTGCGCAGGTACAGCCACGTGACGACCCACGTCATGACGACCTGGCTGACGGCGAGCGCCCACGCGACCGGAAGCCCGTCGACGATCTCCGAGCCCATGAAGCCCTCGGCGAACGTCGCGAGGAGCAGATAGCCCAGGAAGATCGCGAAGACCGCGACAGCGGCCGGCACGATGAACCGGCGCTTGCTGGCGACGAGTTCGCGGAACTCGGGCGAGCTCTCTATCCCGCGCCAGTCGAAGGCCGTCCCAGGACTGCCGGTCGCGGACGCCGACGCCTGATCGGCTCGTGCCGTCGGACTGCTCATGAGGTCCTCCCTAGGGGCTGCCACACGTGCCAGCTGCACCGCTTTGGCTTTCCACCAGCGGTGACGAGTAAACGCTCGGATTCTTCGAGCGAGCCCGGCGGTCAGGCGCCGCGCCCCGCCGCCCGCCGGCGCGACGCGCGCCTGGCGATCGCCCAGCGATGCGCCTCCGAGGCGCCGTCGTAGATGCGGAACGGCCGGACCTCGTTGAGGAAGCGTGCGAGCGGGAGGTCGTGCGTCACGCCGTCGCCGCCCGTCAGCTGCATCGCGCGGTCGACGACGCGGAACACGGCCTCGGCCACGAAGACCTTGGCGATCGAGGTCTCGTGCCGCGCCGGCCGCCCGGCATCGAGCTCCTCCGCGGCGCGCACGATCAGCGCCCGGCTCGCCTCGATGTCGATCACCGAATCGGCGATCAGCCCCTGCGCCAGCCCGAGGTCCTCGAGGCGGGCGCCGAACAGCTCGCGCTCGGCCGCGCGGTCGAGCGCGATGTCGAGCGCGCGGCGCGCCAGCCCGAGCCAGCGCATGCAGTGCGTGAGCCGTGCCGGCGCGAGCCGGACCTGCGCGTGGCGGAAGCCCGCGCCGACCTCGCCGAGCACCGCGTCCGCCCGGACGAAGCACTCGCGGAACGACACCTCGGAGTGGCCGCCCGCGACCACCGTGTCCGTCGCGTGCATGCGCCGGCCGACCGTGTAGCCCGGGTTGTCCGCGTCGACGAGGAACATCGTCGGCCCCGCCGGCGCGCGCGCCATGCAGATCGCGAACGCGGCGCCCTCCGCGCCGGAGATGAACCGCTTCTCGCCGTCGATGACCCAGCCGCCGTCGTGCGGGCGCGCGGTCGTGGCGAGCGCGTCGGGATCCGAGCCCGCACCGGGATGGGGCTCCGACATGGCGAAGCACGAGCGGGTCTCGCCGCGCGCGAGCGGCTCGAGGTAGCGCTCCTTCTGCTCCGGGGTCGCGATCAGCTCGAGCATGTGCATGTTGCCCTCGTCGGGCGCCGCGCAGTTGAGGGCCTGCGGGCCGAGCAGCGAGTAGCCCGCCTCCTCGAAGACGGCGCTCCAGCCGCGGATGTCCAGCCCGTGCCCTCCCAGCTCGCGCGGCAGCTGGGGCGCGAAGACGCCGGCGTCCCGCGCGGCGGCCTGGAGCTCGTCGCGCAGCGCCGGGTCGAGGTCGTGGCCGGAGAAGCGCTCCTCCGCCGGGATGCAGACGTCGCGCACGAAGGCGCGCGTCCGCTCCGCGAGCTCCGCGGCGGCTCCGGGCACGCCGGGCGTCAGGGGGTTACGACTCACCTGCGACCAGCGTCGGCGACGTCATGGACGCGGAGCATGACGACCGCTCCGGCGCGATGCGGCAGTCGCCCGGCCCGGCGGACGCGTCGTGCTCCCCATCACCGCCCGGTGCTCCTGCCCTCGCCGCCCGGCGGACCGGCGCCGTGACGCGGCGGCGGACGTACCTCATGCGACACGGCGCGGTCTCGTACTTCACCGGCGCCGGCCCGAAGTCCGACGACGTGGTCGAGCTCGCGGAGCGCGGGGCGCGAGCAGCCCGCCGCGGCGGGCGCGTCGCGCTCGGGACGCGCCATCAGTCGGCCTCCACCCACGCCGGCTCGCGGCGCTCGGCGAACGCCCGCATCCCCTCCTGCGCCTCCTCGGACGCGAAACGCGCGGTCGACAGGTCCGCCATCTCGCGGAACGCCTCCTCGGCCGGCAGCGCCCGCACGCGCGCGACCATCGGCTTGATGTGGCCCAGGGCCTCCGGGCCTCCGCGGCGCAGCATGTCGACGTAGCGCTCGACCTCGGCGTCCAGCCGGCCGGCGGGCACCGCCCGGTTGAGCAGGCCCAGCTCGGCGGCGCGGCGGCCGTCGAAGGTCTCCCCGGTGAGGAAGAGCTCGAGCGCCGCGCGCGGGGTCATCCGCGGCACCGTCGTGACCGCGATCACCGCCGGCACGACGCCGAGCCGCACCTCGGCGAAGCCGAACGACGCCTCCTCGGGCGCGATCGCGATGTCCGCCGCGCCGACCAGCCCGAGCCCGCCCGCCCGCGCGTGGCCGTTCACGCGCGCGACCACGGGCTTGCGGGACTGCGACACGCGCGAGAGCGCCGCCACGAGCAGGTCGGCCACGGGCGAGCGCTCCCCCCGCTCCCGGTATCGCCGTTGCTCCTTGAGGTCGGCCCCCGAGCAGAAGACCGGGCCCGTGCCGCTGAGGACGACGACGCGCGCAGCCGGATCGTCGAATGCCGCGTCGAGCCCCTCCAGCAGCTGGGTGAGGAGCGCGACCGACATCGCGTTGCGGTTGTGCGGCGAGTCGAGCGTGATCCGCGCGACCCCGCCCGCGACCTCCCGGCGCACGAGCGGGCCGCCCGTCATGCCGCGACGCCCGCGACGATCGGCGGTGCGGCGGCCCGCGCCCGCTGGGACGGCCACCGCGCCCCGGGCCCACACGCCGCCGCTCGCTGAGTGGACACGCGCGCGATCGTAGCCGACGCCCTGCCGCTCCCCGGCAGCCACGAGCGGGACGGCCGGCACCGGATCGGGTGCGCAGCCACTCGCCGGCCGGTGCGCCAAGGTGTGGCCATGACCGGCCGCCTGCGCGTGGTGACCTTCAACGTCCTCGCGCTCGGCTCCGCGTCCGGCAAGCGGCGCCACGCGGTCGCGCGCGGCGTGATGCGCGGCCTCCGGGCCGATGTCGTCGCGCTCCAGGAGGTCACGCGCGGCCCGGAGTTCGACCAGGCTGCGGACCTGCTCGGTCCCGGCTGGTCGATCGTGGACCTCCCCGGCTGGAGCGCCGCGCACGTCGGCGAATGCCTTGCCTGGCGCGGACGCGTCGAGCGGGTCTTCACCCTGGACCGGAGCGTCGCCGGAGGCCGCGCGCGCGCCGCCGCGGTCGCCGTCGAGGTCGCGTCACCGCTCGGCGCGCTGCTCGTCGTGCATCACAAGGGCACGTACGAGCTGCCGCTCGAGCACGTGCGCGAGCAGCAGGCGGTCGCGACCGCGCGGTTCGTCGAGGACCTCGTCGCGGGACGGCCGGGTTCCCCGGTCGTGCTTCTCGGGGACTTCAACGCCGGCCCGGAGTCGGCGAGCCTGCGGTTCTTGTGCGGCCGGCAGTCGCTGGCGGGGATGAGCGTGCGCTACGAGGACGCGTGGGAGGCCGTGCACGGCGACGCGCCCGGTCACACCTTCAGCCCGCGCAACCCGCTCGTGCGGGCCGGCGAGATGCCGCTGGAGCGCGGCCGCCGGATCGACCACGTCCTCGTCCGGAGCGGACCCCACGGCCCGCTGCTCGACGTCGCCGACTGCCGGCTGGTGTTCGACGAGCCGGTCGGCGGCGTCTGGCCCAGCGATCACTTCGGCGTGCTCGCCGACCTGCGCCGGCCGGAGCGTCCGCCGGGGACGTGGGCGTGACGGCTTGCAATCGTCCACCGGCCCCGCGCCGCGGGCGCGGGACCGGAGGACGGCGGCGGGGACGCGCGATTCAGCGCGCCTCGGCGGCCGCGGGGAGCGGCGTCCCGCCGGGCCGCC
>Ga0196962_10000200_pt1 | contig 31328 bp, 23 predicted proteins | sample S3v_20metaG_FD_183186 | JGI IMG/M metagenome (GOLD analysis project Ga0196962, IMG submission 183186) | Soil microbial communities from Anza Borrego desert, Southern California, United States - S3+v_20 | ecosystem: Environmental > Terrestrial > Soil > Desert | place: USA: California | collected...
GGGAGACGGCGGCGACGCCGTGGCTGCCTGAGTCGCGGCCGCGCCGCCCGGCCGTGAGGTCTGCTGCGCGGGCGCTTGGATGTTGAGGGCGAGGATGATGCCGCAGAGCGCGGCCGGTGTCAGGCGCGGTCTTTTCATGGCGACGAGTGACTCGCTTCCTTCAGGCCGGAGAGAGCGAGCGCCTCGTCGGGCGGTCAGACGAAGGCGGGCGGGCCGGCTCCGGGCCTGCGTTGATGTGGGCCTTGCGCGAACCCCGCCGGGGCCGCCGCGCGGCCCGTTCAGTTGAACTGTTCGCGGCCCGCGGTGGGCGCGTAAATCAACCCCCGCGGATGCCTTTCGCCTGCGACTTTCATGCGCTTCGTCTCCCCCGTGCGGAGTCCCTTCGGCCGCCCCGCCGCCACGCGGAACCGGGGCCCGCCTTCTGCTGACGACTGTGCGGTCAGGAGTGGCCGCGGCGCGCGAGCGGGATCGGATTAGTCTTGCTGAACGAAACTGACCGTGTTAATGAATATAATCCCGGCCGTGGATTTTTAGCAACAACCTGTCACGCCGCGCGAAGGGCCGGCCCGTTCCGTCTCAGCGAGCCATGCTTCCGCCAACGCCCAAAATCTCCATCGTCACCCCTTCGCTCAATCAGGCCGATTTCCTTGAGGCCAGCATGCGGAGCGTGCTGTCGCAGGACTACCCGAACCTCGAATACATCGTGGTTGACGGCGGCTCGACCGACGGCAGCGTCGAGATCATCAAGAAGTACGAGCCACGCCTCAAGTTCTGGTCGAGCGAGCCGGACGAGGGCCACTGCGACGCGCTCAACAAAGGCTTCGCGCACGCCACCGGCGAGATCATGGCGTGGATAAACAGCGACGACATGTACTGCCCGTGGGCCTTTCGGACCGCGGCCGGCATCTTCGCGGCCTTCCCCCAGATCAAGTGGCTGACGACGCTCAACCCCGGCCTCTGGGACTGGCACGGCTTCTGTATGGGGTTCGTGACGGTGTCGGGCTTTTCGCGCGAGGCTTTCCTCGACGGGTGCTACCTGCCGCCGCTCGACCGCAGTCTGGCCATCGAGTGGATTCAACAGGAGTCCACCTTCTGGCGGCGCGAGTTGTGGGAGGAGGCCGGCAGCTACATCTCGCCCGAGTTCTTCTACGCCTTCGACTTCGACCTCTGGGCCAAGTTCTTCTCCCACGCGGAACTCTACGCCACCGTCTCGCCCCTCGCCGGCTTCCGCGCGCAGGTCAACCAGAAGACGCGCTCGATGGAGCAGTACACAGTCGAGGGGAAGGTCGTCTTGGAGCGGATGCGCCGCCGGTTCGGGTGGGAGCCCGACGGCGTGAGGAATTTTCTCCGCCGCACCGACCTCAACAAGGTCGGCGCCCTCAAGCCCCTGCTTGAGCCGCGCTGGAGCTACCGCGGCAAGCGCGTCGTCCGCGGCGACATGAACACGCGCTCGGCCAGTTGGCGGGTCGAGGAGTACAGGTTCACTTAACTCGCGCGGGTATCACGTAACCGAGCGGCCTGATGTGCTCGTACCAGAACTCCGGCTCGAACTCCATCCACTTATGACACCCGAAAGGTAGTGAGTGACCGCACTCGCGGAAGAGCCTGCCGGGGTTGACCTCGAATGAGAACTGACGCGCGACCTCGTAAGGGGCGACGCGGAAACTCGGGAAACGCTCGGCCACCACGCGCCCCCAGAAAACGTCTTCGTTATAATAATTTGCCCTGTCGTTGAACGGGGCGAAAAAATTGTTTCGGTACGTCAGCGCCCCGATAAGTCTCTTGGTGTCGTACTCGCCCCGCCTCCAAGCCCTCAAGACATCTGTCGCCGGCTGCTGGTAGCGCCAGCTCCCGGAGATTTGTAAGACCGCCCGCGTGCGGCGCAAAGAGAAGCCGGAGTTACCTACCCCGATCGGCCTCGCGTCGCGCGCCGCGTGCTGCCAACCTTCGAACCACGGCGCCCCGACGTAGTCCCAGCCTTTCGAGCACCACTCCGACAGTTCGTCACGAAAGACGAAGGCGTCGAGTTCGTAGGTGAGGATGTATTCGAACCGGGCGTAACGCCGGTACAGGAACGGTAAAATCTTCAATCGGTTATAGGCTCTGTAGCTCGACATCCATTCGGGCGGGATGAAATCTACTGCTAACGCGGGCGCCATCGCGCGGTAAGCGCTAACGTCCAACCCTTCGGGGCAGACCAGACGTAAGGGGTGGCGGTTTAAAACCCGAAGACACTGTCGGAAAGAAATCTCCTCGTACCATTCGAGCCGGGGTTTATGGGAGAAGACGAGGACGACCGCGCGATTCGACATACACGCCTCCGCGATTTTTCTGCGCGTCAGGGGCCGCGCGGGGGCGACTCAGGCCGCGCGGGCGATGCAATCCCTCAACACCCGGCCGACGACCTCGATGTAAGGGCTTTGGAGAATCGTGCGGTGAGCGCCGGGGATCATGTGCGCCTCGACGCCGCCGCCGGCGAGCGGCCCCCAGCCGAGGTCGGGCGGCGCGGACGGGTAGGTGCCGTGCCCCGTGCGCAGGAGCGTGATCGCCCCCGGGTACGGCTTATGCTCGTAGCCAAAGAGCGCCTGCTGGTTGGACTGCTCCACCCGCGCCATCCGGCAGAGGTCGGCGTGCGGCAGGCTCATGTGCGCCGGCTGGCGCTCGGCCGTCTTCAACTGCTCGACGACGTAGTCGAGCAGCCGCTCGGGGTCGAGGCCCCGCATGTGGCTCACCGAGAGCGACACCTCTTTGCGCAGGCGCCAGTGCCAGTAGAGCGCGCCGTCGAAGTCGCCCTCCCACGGCGGCTTGAGGCCGTCGCAGGAAGTGTCTATGAGCGCCAGCAGCCCCACGCGCGAGCCCCCGGCGCAGAGCTGCTGCGCCATCTCGTAGGCGATGTGGCCGCCGAGGCTGAAGCCGGTGAGCAGGTACGGCCCCTCGGGCTGCACGGCGCGCACGGCCGCGACGTAGCAGGCGGCCATCTCTTCGAGGCGGGTGAAGGGCTCGTCGTCCGTGTCGAGGCCGCGCGCCTGAAGGGCGTAGAAGGTCTGGTCTTCGCCGATCATGCGGGCCAGATCGATGTAGGACGCGACCGAGCCGCTGAGCGGGTGGACGCCGAAGAACTTCTTCCCCGAGCCGCCCGGCTGCATCTCGACCATCGGCGACCAGTCGCGGCTTTGATTTACGGGGGCGGCGGCGCGGCCCTTCAGCCGCCTTTCGAGCAGCGCGCGCCGGGCGCGTGAGAGGTTGGCCAACCTGCCCGCGAGGCTTTCGTTGGTGGACATCGCTCCGCCCCGTCCGCGCCGGCGCGAGGGCCTCCGACGACGGAGAGCCGGGGCGGAAAGAAGTGTCTGAAGGTACTTGCGCGACCCGCAACCTCGGCTGACAAGGTCGGAGTTGTATCCCTCCCGGCGGACTTGGGAGTCGTGCCCCTCCGACCTTTCGGAACGTCTTCAACCGGGGCTCCGTGCGCCTCGTGTTAACCGAACTGCCGCGCGACCTGTAGACGGCCGTAGACGCGATCCCACTCGGCGACGGCCGCCGGGCCGAGCCGCTCGCTGACCTTACGCAGGAAGGGCGCCCAGATGGCGCCGACGTTGGCCGGGTCTTTGCGCACCCAGCGGGCGTCCTGCTCCAGCACGTCGATCAGCGTCAGCCAGAGCAGGCCGGTGAACTCCTCCTCGGTGACGGGGAGCGGGCATTTCAGGAAGCGATCCCACAGCCGCGGGGTTGCGTCGCCCTCGAAGCTGTCCTGAAGCGACTCGTCCGACGCGGCGCAGTAGAGGTAGACGACCTGCTCCGCGTCCGCGCCGATGAGGCCGGCGATCTCGGCGCGCCGGCTGATGGGCAGCGCGAAGTCCTCGAAGCCCTGCGCCCCGTAGATGGAATGGAACAGGCCCGCCCTCACCATGTACTCCGGGCTGCCCAGCCTCTCGAAATACTTCGACACCCCGAGCGAGTGTTGATAGAAGCTGCTCTCGCTGGGGTGGCGCACCTCCTGCATCCCGAGTTCGAGCAGGAAGTTCTTCAGCGGGGCAAAGTCAGTCGCCATCGGTCACCTCCGTCGCTCCGGCGGTTTTAGTGTCAGGCGGCGCGCGCGGCCTCGTCCGTGAGGGCGCGGACGACCTCGGCGCACGGGGGCAGGCCGGCCTCGCTCAGCAGGCCGGCGACCCTCGAAAGGTGTTCGAGATCGGGCAGCGGCTCGCGGTCGCCGTCCGGCGTCGGGACGAAGCTGCGGTTGAAGGCGCAGGTGTCGCAGACCAGTGCGCCCTCGCCGGACGCGCGCCCGCCGTGGCAGGCCGTGTGCCGGGCCTGCCGGTAAGCGGGGCCGTTCCAGACGGCGCGCAGGTCGCCGCCGCGCCAACTGCCGTAGTCGTTCTCCTGAAACCAGTTGCTCCAGCACGGCGAGACGCCGCCGTCCGGGTGCAGCGCGACCTTGCCCCAGAGCCAGTGGCAGCGGCTCCGCTCCTCCGCGCGCCGCTTCTCGCCGCGCTCGTCGTACTCGCTTAAGGGGTGCGACGCGTCGAGCAGCAGCCCCCGCGACTGCCTGACGTTGGTCGGCGAGTCGGTCAGAATCTTCGTGGACATGCGCCCGCGCGCGCCACCGTAGCGGAAAACGTCCACGCCGAGCTGCTTCGCCAGTTCGCGCGCCCCGGCGATCTCGTCCGCGTTGTGCTCCATCACGAGGTACTGCCACTCGACGAGCGGGAACATGGAGCCGGCGCGCGCCCGCGCCGAGACCAGCTCTTCGAGGTTGCGCAGCACGTGCGAGAGGTTGCCGTTGACGCGGTAGCGCTCGAAGGTCGCGGCGGTGGCCCCGTCGACCGAGGCCACGATGTAGCGCAGCCCCGACTCGACCAGCCGCTCGGCCTTCACGCCCTGCTTGTGGCTGAAGTGGCTGGAGGTGCGCGTGTAGATGGAGCGGGCCGAGGCCATCGCCACGAGGTCTGCGAAGTGCGGGTGGAGCAGCGGCTCGTCCCAGTTGAAGAGGTCGAGGCGGATGACGCAGCCGGACAACTGGTCGAGGAGCCGCGCGTAGTCCTCGATGTCGATCATGCGGCGCGCGCGCCCCTGCGGGTCGGTCGCCTGCACGCAGAGGGGGCACGCGAGGTTGCAGACGTTCGAGGGGTCGAGCACGACGTGGTAAGGCAGGTTCTCGACGACCAGCGGCCGCAGCCCCTCGGCCCGCCGCGCCTGCCGGTAATTGCCGAGGCGCTCGCGCACGCGCCCGGCGTCTTCCGGCCGCGCGCTCAGGACGGCCGTCAGGTAAGGGTACTCCGCCTCAAGCTGCGCCAGCGCGCGCGTCTCTTCCCGCAGATACTCTGTGTGCCATGCCATATTTTATTGCCCCGCAGGCGGGCCGGGCCTCTTCAAAGCCCGGCCCGCTCCAGACCCTCGACGAGCGTCCGCGCGGCGGCCGCCCACGTCCACTGCCGCGCGCGACGGCCCGCGTTCTCGCCCCACACGGCCAGCCCCGCGCGCCCGTGCGCGGCGCGGCTCAAGGCGCGCGCCACGGCGCCGACGGAGGGCTCGACCATCATGGCGCGCTCTCGTTCCGGGTGGTCGAAGTCGATCAGCATCGGGCCGCCCGGAATCGGGGTGAAGTCGTCAATCAGGACGCCCGTGGCGTCGTCGCAGAAATCGAGCGGGCCAGACCACCCCGTCGTCAGCACGGGCGTCCCGCAGGCCATCGCTTCGAGCAGCGGGAGCGCGAAGCCTTCCCCGCGCGACGGCAGGCAGATCAGGTCGGCCGAGCGGTACAAATCGGCCATGCCCGCTTCGGACAGACAACCCGTGAGCACTTCGAGGCGGAAGCCCCGCCGCCGGAGCGCCCGCGCGCGTTCCTGCCAGCGCTGTTCGAGGTAGGGCCGCGACTCGGCGTCGGCGTAGGCGAAAGTTTTAATGACCAGCGACACCTCGTCGGCGGGCGAGAAGGCCGCCTCGAACGCGGAGAGGAGGATGTCAAGCCCCTTGCGCCGCGCGGGCGTCCCGACGAAGAGCAGCCTGAGTTCCGGCAGGCTGCCCGGCGGGCGGCGGTCGCCGGGGTGGTAGACCTTCGGGTCAACGCCGTGCGGCACGACCCGGACGTTTTCAGACGGGTAGCCGGAGGCGGCCAGCGTCTCGCGGCAGAAGGAGGACGGCACCACGACCTGCTCCAGATGCTCCCCGGCCAGACGCACCCAGTGGGGCGGCCAGCGCGTGGCCTCGTAGACCAGCATGCCGACCCGCGGCGGGCCTTCGAGCGTCGCGGGGTAGTCGGCCGGGTCGGAGAAGGTGAACGTGACGCCGCCCGGGCGCGGCGGCCCCAGCGCGCCCTCCAGCGGGGCGGGCAGGGGGAAGTCGAGTTGACAACGATCCTCGACCAACTCTGTAGCGCTGACCGGGTGACCGTCCTCGATGAGCGCCAGCAGAAGCTCGCGCGCCACCTTCGCCCAAGACGCGGGCGAGCGAAGCATCCCCGTGTAGTGGATGCTTCGGCGCGGCGCCAGTCCGGCGCCGCGCCCCGACCGCACGACTTGCTCACTGCTCGCCACTTGATTCCCCGCGCGCCGCGCCGCGCCGGACGCCCGTCGCGACGGCGGCAGGACTGATCTGGACCGGCTTCTGCTCGCGCACCCACGGCGTGAAGCGGTCGCCGCCCGCGTTGAGCAGCCCGGCCAGAGGGTTCTCGGGGCGGCGGCGAATCTGGTTGCAGTTCCGGCAGAGCGGGAGTCGCGCCTGCCCGCGCCCGGCGTGGCGGCGGCGGAACTCTTTCATCGCGGGGGCGTTCCACGCCCCGAGCACGCCCATCTCCTGCACGCTGCCGACGGGCGAAGTCCGGTTCAGGTCGAGGCAGCAGATGTAGACCATCCCGTCCCACGAGATGGGCAGCTTCTTCCAGAGGTTGATGCAGGGGATGTAGTCGTCGTCGGAGAAGGGCTGGACTTTGTACTGCTCGCGCACCTGATGGCGGTGCGAGCCGGGCCAGTAGTCGGCCCACGTGAAGCGGTACTCGTCGGGCGGGCAGTCGTCGAACAACCGCGCGAAGCTCTTCGGGAAGGCCGCCTCGGAGTCGGGGTCGTAGTACCGGATGTTTTTGATGACCGTGTAAGTCGTCCGCCGGTTCCCCTCCCGCCTGAGCCGCAGGAAGTGACGGATGTTCTCGACCGTCTCGGCGAAGTGGCCGCGCGCGCGCATCGCCTCGTAAGTTTCGGGCGTGTCGCCGTCGAGGCAGAAGACGAGCTTGTCGATGCCGGCGTCGAGCAGACCTTCGCTGATGCGGGGCGTCAGCCGGGTCGCGTTCGTGTCGAGGAAGACGTACATGCCCGCCCGCTTCAGCTCGCGCACCATCCGCACCAGCTCCGGGTGGAGGGCGCTCTCGCCGCCGAGGTTGAGCGCCACCTCGGGCCGAAACGGGGCGATCTCCCCGACGATGCGCTCGAAGAGGCTCATCTCCATCAGGCCGCGCTCGACCGTCGGGTAGTTGACCGAGACGGGGCACATCGGGCAACGCAGGTTGCAGTGGTTGGTCGGCTCCAGATTGACGAGGAGCGGCGGGTAGGGGAGGCGGCTGACGCCGAGGCGGTAACAGACGTTGAAGATAAGCAGCGACTTCAGCTTGCGGACAGACTGGAGCATGACGCCTCCGCGCGCACTGCCCCGGCGCGCCGTCGCGCCCCCGCCCGAGGGGGAGGCACGGCCGCCGTCTCTGACGGACTGTGAGTGTCTAGGTCATGGCGTATGGGCGGGGGGCCGCCGCGATCCTCGGTTGGGAGGCGAGTTTCTTTAACCCCGACTGTCAACGTTGGAAATCGCGGAGGCCCCCCGCGCGCGAACGGCCCGGCTAGGACGCCGCGCGCACCGGCATCCCGAACCCGACGGGGAGCGCAAGGTTCAGCGCCGACTGCTCGTTGGTGTAGAGCGGGCGGATGGCCGTCGTGTAGTAGGCGGAGACGAGGCGGCCGCCGTCCCACTCGACGCGGATGTCTTCGACCTCGCGGACGAGCGGCGACTGGAGCGAGAGGCCCGTGTCCCACCTGTAGGGCACGATGGTCAGCCCGTCCAGCTCCTCGCCGCTCTTCGCCAGCAGCTTGTAGCGGACGATGCCCGTCGCCTCGCCGCCGGCCGACGGGACGAGGTAGTCGCGGTAGGGCGTCAGGTTCTTTTCGAGCGGCGGGAGGTGGCTCGTGCCCCACATCCTGTGGACGGAGACGAGACGGCCGCCCTCCATGTAGACTTCGCCGCTCACGTGCAGGTCGAGCACCTTGGCGCCGCTGGCGTCGTAGATGACGCCGTGGCGCGCCGGCTCGACCCTGTAGGACTCGGCCGACACCGCGCGCAAGTCCTGACCTTCGGCGACCGGGCGCGAGAAGAAGGAGCTCGTCGGGTGCGAGCAGATCGCGGGGCAGGAGACGGGGTCGAAGCCGGCCGGGAACTTCGGCGAGGCTTCGAGGTGCAGGCTGCACGTGCCCGCTTCGAAGCTGCCAACGCCCTCGCCGTTCATATCGAAAGTCTGGCCGTTAACCTCGGCGTGGAGCCGAAAGTCAATGGTGATGTCCTTCATGGTGCTTTCCTTTCTTGGAAGAGGTGACAGAAGGATTTGGCGTCCCCCGCGGGGGACGCGAATGAGGCAGCGAGCGATCACTTCGCTCACCTGACCGGAGAATGGCGATTGACGACCTTAAGACGACTTCCGACTGGTAATAACGTGATAAAGAGCAGCGCGCTGGCAGGCTTGGTTGTGAGCCTCATCCCGACGGGTGAAGCGGCCGGCCGCCTCGCCCAGAAGAGGCGACGGCCCCCGACTCTCGAACGCTCTGTCCCCTTGATGCGGCAGTCAGTAGGCGGATGTGCGCTGCACAATACGCCCGTTGCGCGCGAATGTCAACGGTCTCTTTCGGGGCGGCGGCGGGCCCAGAAATTTATTGACTTTGCCCCGTTCGTGGATATTATGTGCCGGCGCAAAAGTCGTTAACTCCTCAGCGGGCCATCCAAAAAAGGCGGCGAGACATCGCCCGCCGAACGCGGCCAAGCACGCCTTCGCCGCGGCCACCAGAGCAGCAGGCGGCGCGAGGCCCCGGGGGGCGGCCTCGACCCACCTCTCCACCGCGCGGGGTCAAATTCCTATGACGCGACAAATCAAAGTTGCCGTGACGGGGGCGGGCGGGTTCATCGGTCACCACCTCACCACCTTCCTCAAAAGGCAGGGCTACTGGGTCAGGGGCGTTGACCTCAAGCGCCCCGAGTACAGCGACGTTGACGCCGACGAGTTCGAGCTGCTCGACCTGCGCCGCTGGGAGAACTGCCTGCGGGCCACCCGCGACGTGGACGAGGTTTACGCGCTGGCCGCCGACATGGGCGGCATGGGCTTCATCTCCTCGAACCACGCGCGGATTCTGCGCAACAACTCGCTCATCAACATCCACACGCTCGACGCCGCGCGGGCCAACGGCGTCGGCCGCTACTTCTACACCTCCTCGGCCTGCGTCTACCCCGAGCACTTGCAGGAGACGGCCGAGGTGGAGCCGCTCAGAGAGGAGCACGCCTACCCGGCCCGGCCGCAGGACGCCTACGGCTGGGAGAAGCTGGTCACCGAGCGCCTCTGCGCGCACTACCGGGAGGACTGCGGCATCGAGACGCGCGTCGTCCGCCTCCACAACATCTTCGGCCCCGAGGGCACGTGGGACGGCGGGCGCGAGAAAGCGCCGGCCGCCCTCTGCCGCAAGGTCGCCGAGGCCAAGCTGACCGGCGAGCACGAGATCGAGATTTGGGGCGACGGCAGGCAGACGCGCTCGTTCTGTTACGTCGAGGACGGCGTGGCCGGCATCTTCAAGCTGATGCGCTCGGACTACCACGAGCCCCTCAACTTAGGTCAGGAGAGGCTGGTGACGATCAGCGAGCTGGCCGATATGATCGCCGAGATCGCCGGCGTCCGCGTCGTCAAGCGGTTCGTGGCCGGGCCGCAGGGCGTGCGCGGCCGCACCTCCGACAACACGCGGCTGCGGCAGGTGCTCGGCTGGGAGCCGCAGGTCTCGCTTGAGGAGGGGCTGGCCCTGACTTACTCGTGGATCGAGGGGCAGGTGGCGGCGAGGCTGAAGACGGCGGCGGCCGAGACGAAGTTGCGGACGCCGGCGGCGGTCGAGAGCGGGCGGGGCGAGGGTTCGCTCCGGCCCTGAAGGCTCAACTCGGGCCGGCCGGGCGGGCCTCCGGCGGCAGGCCGAACGAAGCCAGCAGCGGCCCGGCCGAGAGCGCGCGCTCGCCACAGACGGCGAGCAACGATTCCGCGTCGTGCGTCGCGCCGCGGCCCCAGAGGCCGCGCAGCAACGCGCCCGCCCCGCCCGACTCGAACCACCGGGCCCCGTACGCGCCGACCAGATGCTTATTCAGACTCGCTTGCAGGAACCACGCCGAAAGGTACTGGAAGGCGTACAGCCCGCCGTCCATCTCGGCCAACCCGAAGTCGCCCGGCACGCTCACGCCGACCGCCTCCTTCATCCGCAGCGCGTAGAGGTCTGACGAAAGCTCGAGCTTTTGGCGGCGGTGCAGCTCGGCCTCGTAGAGCGTCTTGGCGCAGTAGCGGCGGAACATGTACAGCTCGATAAAATTCGCGTAGGCGGCGAAGGCCGTGGCGTCGCGGGCCGGCATCCCGAGGCGGGCGTCGAGGTATTCGGCCGAGCGCAGGAGGGCGGCCGTCTGGTAGGCGAAAGTCTCCGCCACGGTGTCGTCGAGCAGGCAGCGCAGCTCCCACGGCAGGGCCGGGTCGGTGAGGCCGAAGTGGAAGGCGTGGCCCGCCTCGTGCAGCACCTCTTCGTAGTCGCGGTGGCCGCCCGAGGGCTTCGCCACGAGGTAAACTTCTTCGGGCACGCGCACGCCCGCGCAGAAGGCGCGCGGCGACTTGTTCGGGCGAGGCTCAAGGTCGAGCCGGATGTTCTGCCGACGCTCAAGCCCGACCCGCAAACCCGCGGCGGTCGCGCGCAGCGCCGGCAGGATGCCCGCGGCCGGGAAGTATTCGTCCCACTCGTCGCCGCGCAGGATGCGCGGGAAATCGAACCACGCCACCTCGCCCGCGCCGACGCCGACGTAGCGCCGCGCGTAATAATCCAACTCACGCCGGTAAAGATCGTCCGTGGCCCGCAGAGACGCTTTCGCCAGCGCCACCAGCCGGCCGACCGGCAACTGTTTCCACCCGGCGTAGGCGTCCGCGTACGACAGGCCGCAGAGGTCTTCGACGAGGTCGTAGGTCGCCGCCCAGCGTTCGAGCATCAGGGGCCGGAGCGAGGCCGTGAGTCGCGCGAAGGCTTCGGCCAGCTCGGCCCTCCGCCCGCGCTCGGGCAGGTTGCGGAGCAGCGGCTGCGCCATGTGGTAAGCGACGCCGCGCCCCTCGAAGACGAGCTCGGCACGCAGCTTCCACGTCTCGACCTCGTCGGCCAAGCGCTGCGTGCCGGCGGACAGGTAATGGTTGGCCCGCTCGACCAGCCGCAGGCGCGCCCGCCGAAGCTCCTCGGCGGAGCCGGCCGCGCCGACGGCCGCGCGCTCCGCGAGCACCTGCGGCTTGCCGAAGAGGTCTGAGTAGGATTTGAAAACGGCCGTCAGGTTGGCTTCGTCGCGCAGGCCGGCGGCGACGGCGTAGCTCTCGTAGTTGAGGCGCGCGAGGAACTCGGCGAAGCGTGCCGAGTTCCTCGCGGGATGAACGTTTGAGCCGGCAGGCATGTCGGTCAGGACTGGGGCCGAGGGCGGGGCGCCGCGTCAGGCGCGCCGGATGGTGATGGCCAGCTTCGCGCCGCCGATGTCAACCTCCTCCGTGTGCTCCGGCCCGGCGAGCCGGTTGTATTCGAGCGCTGAGATTAAGCCTTCGCCCTTGATGAAATCCTCGTGGTCGCGGACGGCTTTGAGCAGCGCTGCGTCGGCGTCGAGGCCGAGCGCGATGTGGTCGGACACGTCCATGCCGGCGTTCTTGCGCGCGTTCTGCACGTGGCGCAGCACGTCGCGCGCCTGCCCCTCCGCGATCAGTTCCGGCGTCAGGTTCGTGTTGAGCGCGACGAGGTAGCTGCCCTCCTCGACGGCCGCGTAACCTTCGGGACTCTTCACGTCGACGAGGAAGGCGTCGGGCGCGAACTCCATCGTCTCGTCGCCGACGCGGACGGGCGTCTTCTCGCCGCGCCGGACGTTGACGGCGACCTGCCGCGGGTCAACCTCCTTCAGGGCTTTGACGAACTGCGGCAGCCTGCCGCCGAGAGCGCGGCCGACGACCGGCAGGTTGGGCCGCAGCGAGTAGCTGACGAAGTTCGTGTCGAAGTCGAGCCGCGTCACCTGCTTGGCGTTGAGTTCTTCCTTGATCAACTCCTCGAACTTGCCGAGCGCGGCCTGCTCCCTCTCGGTGCCGACGCGCACCAGAATCTCGGGCAGGGGCTGGCGCACCTTGACCGACGCGCCGGCGCGCGCCGCGCGGCCGAGGTCGATGATCTTCAGCAGCAAGTCCATGTCGGCCAGCAGCGCCTCGTCAATCAGCGCGGGGTCGGCCGCGGGCCACTCGGCGAGGTGGACGGAGGCGGGCGCGTCCGGCTCGACGGCCCGCACGAGGTTCTGGTATATCGCCTCGGTGACGAAGGGCACCATCGGCGCGCCGAGCTTGCTGACCGTGACCAGCGCCTCGTAGAGCGTGAGGTAGGCGGCGCGCTTGTCGGCGTCGTCGGCGCTCTTCCAGAAGCGCCGGCGGTTGCGCCGCACGTACCAGTTCGAGAGGTCGCGGACGACGAACTCGTTGAGGGTGCGCGCGGCCGAGGTCACGTCGTACTCGTCGAGGCTGCGCGTGACCGACTCGGCGAGGCGGTGCAGCTTGGCCGTCAGCCAGCGGTCGATCTCCGGCCGCTCGGCGTGGGGCAGCGGCGTCCGCAGGTCGGGTTCGTCGAGGTTGGCGTAGAGCACGAAGAAGCCGTAGACGTTCCAGAGCGTGAGCAGGAAATCCTTGACCACCTCGGAGACGTGCGCGGGGTTGAAGCTCTTGTTCGCGTCGGGCGGGCTGGAGGTGTACAGGTACCAGCGCAGCGCGTCGGCCCCCTGCTCGTTGAGCACGCTCCACGGGTCTACCGCGTTGCCCCTCGACTTCGACATCTTCTGGCCCTTCGCGTCGTTGATGAAGCCGAGCACGATGCAGGTCTTGAAGGCCGAGGTCTCGGGAAACACGTGGGCGAGCGCGCCGGCCGCGACGCCGCGCTCGGCGTCGGCCCGCGCCGTCAGCAGCGTGGCCAGCGCGTGCAGGCTGTAGAACCAGCCGCGCGTCTGATCCATCGCCTCGCAGATGTAGTCCGCCGGGAAGCGCGACGGCAGCAGGCCGGCGTTCTCGAAGGGATAGTGCCACTGCGCGTAGGGCATCGCGCCCGACTCGAACCAAACGTCCACGGTGTCGGGCACGCGGCGGTAGGTCTGCCCGCCGCGCTCGAAGGTGATCTCGTCGATGTAGGGGCGGTGGAGGTCGAGCGTGTCGAGCCGCCGGCCCGTCAGCTCTTCGAGCTCGGCGACGCCCGAGACGCAGATGCTCTCCTCGCCGTTCTCGCTGACCCAGACGGGCAGCGGCGCGCCCCAGTACCTCTCGCGCGAGATGGCCCAGTCGATGTTGTTCTCCAGCCACTTGCCGAAGCGGCCGGTCTTGATGTTCTCGGGCAGCCAGTTGATGCGGTAGTTGTTCTCCAGCAGCTTGTCCTTGACGGCGGTGGTTTTGATGTACCAACTGGTCTTGGCGTAGAAGAGCAGCGGCGAGTCGTCGCGCCAGCAGAAGGGGTAGGCGTGTTTGACGCGCTCGGAGCGGTAGAGCAGGCCGCGGCGTCTGAGGTCGCGCGAGATGAGCTTGTCGGCCTCCTTGAAGAAGAGGCCCGCGTAAGGCCCGGCGGCCTCGGGCGCGTCCGGCGCTCTGACCTCCGGGTGCACCTTGCCCGTGCGGTCGACGGAGAAGAGGGTCGGCAGCCCGTGCCTGCGCCCGACTTCGAGGTCGCCGTAGGCCGGGGCGATGTGGACGATGCCCGTGCCGTCTTCGACGGAGACGAAGTCGTCGGCGATGACGGCGAAGGCCCGCGCGAGGTCTTCGCTTTCGGGCGCGCGGCCCGAGAGGATTTGCTCGTAGGTCAGCCCGGCCAGCGCCTCGCCGGGGAACGCGCGCAGCAGTTTGTAGTTGCCCTCGCCGAACACGTCCGGGGCCAGCGCGGCGGCGAGGATGTAAAGCTCCGTCTCCCCCTCCTGCCCGTGCGCGGCGGGCGCTTCGAAGAGGCCGTACTCGGCGTCGGCGCGCACGGCGAGCGCGGTGTTGGCGCCGAGCGTCCACGGCGTCGTCGTCCACGCGAGGAAGGAGACTCGTCTCCCCGCCTCCCCCGGCGTCAACAGCCCGGCCCCCGCGAGCGCGTCGCGGCGGGCCGGGAACTTCGGCCACACCGAGGGGTCGTCCACGTCCTCCTTCATGCCCTGCGAGACTTCGTGGTCGGCGAGGCTCGTGTTGCAGCGCGGGCAGTGCATCGTGGTCTTGTAATCCTGATAGAGCAGGCCGCGCTCCCAGAAGGATTTCAGGATCCACCAGCACGTCTCGATGTAGCCGTTCTCGTAGGTGATGTAGGCGCGGTCGAGGTCAACCCAGAAGCCGATGCGCTCGGTCAGCCGGTTCCAGTCCTGTATGTAGCGGAAGACCGACTCGCGGCAGAGCCGGTTGAACTCGGCGATGCCGAACTTCTCGATGTCCTGCTTGCCGGTCGAGCCAATCTCCTTCTCGATCTCGACCTCGACGGGCAGGCCGTGCGTGTCCCAGCCGCCGCGCCGCTCGACGCGGAAGCCGCGCATCGTCTTGTAGCGCGGGAAGAGGTCTTTGAAGGCGCGGGCGCTGACGTGGTGGATGCCGGGCCGGCCGTTGGCCGTCGGCGGCCCCTCGTAGAAGACGTAGTCGCCCCGCGGCGCGGGCTTCCCGACCGAGGCCGCGAAAATCTCGTGCTCCCGCCAGAAGCTGATGATCTCTTCTTCTAATTGTGGGAAGCTGACGTTCCGGTTGATGCTCTTGAACATAAAACAGAAGTGCCGGCTCGCGCCGCGCGGCCCCGACTGGTTATAACTGTGCGGTCAGGATTGGCCGCGGCGCGGCGGTTGAAATGGTTCGACCGCCCCGAACGGGAGCGGGATTAATCTTGCTGAACGAAATGACCGTGTTGACGAATATAATCTCCCCGGTTGACTTTAGCAACAGCCTGCCGCGGCGGCGCGCGCGGGGCCGAAACGGCGCGGCGGCGAGACTTGCCTCGGGCGGCGAAGCGTGATTAAGTTGCTGGAATTTCGGATGAGCTTATGAGCAGATCGAAGAACTGGATCGAACAGACCGCCGACAAGGTCGAGGAGTTCGCGCGCCAGCGGAAGGGCGACGGCGCGAAGATCGTCTGCGCGTCGGGCATCAGCCCTTCCGGGCCGATTCACCTCGGCAACCTCCGCGAGATCATCACCGTCCACCTCGTCACCGAGGAGTTGCGGCGGCGCGGGCGCGAGGCCGAACACATCCACTCGTGGGACGACTTCGACCGCCTGCGCAAAGTGCCGGCCGGCGTGCCGCAGGAGTTCGCGCAGCACATCGGCCGCCCCATCAGCGACATCCCCGACCCGGCCGGCGAGTACGAGTCTTACGCCATGCGCTTCATGTCCGAGTTCGAGCGCAGCGTCGCCCGGCTCGGCATCGGCCCGCGCTACGTGCGCCAGTCCGTCGCCTACCGCCGCGGCGACTACCGGGAACAGATCAGGGTCGCGATGCGGAAGCGGTTCGAGATTTTCGACATCCTCGTCAAGTACCAGACGCCCGGCCGCCACGAGCGGCCCGCCGAGGAGCGCCGCGCCGAGTACTACCCCTTCAAGGTTTACTGCGAGGACTGCGGGCGGGACACGACGGTCATCGAAGCCTACGACGACGCGGCCTCGACCGTCTCTTACGCGTGCCAGTTCCGCGAGTACCGCGGCTCGTTCAGCCTCGGCGAGAAGGTCGCCGGCAAGCTCGTCTGGAAGGTGGACTGGCCGATGCGCTGGAGCTACGAGGCGGTCGACTTCGAGCCGGGCGGCGAGGATCACTCCGCGCCGGGCAGCAGCTACACCGTCGGCAAGCAGCTCGTGAAGGAAATCTACGGCGGCGCCGCGCCCTACTTCATCGGCTACGCCTTCGTCGGGCTCGCCGGCCGCTCGAAAATCTCCAGCTCCTTCGGGACGAGCGCGACGCCCGAGGCGGCCTTGGACATCCTCGAGCCGTGCATCGTCCGCTGGCTCTACATCCGCCGTAACGCCGGGCAGAAGTTCGACATCAACTTCGGGCAGGAGGTGGTGCGCCTCTACGACGAGTGGGACTCGTTCGTCGCGCGCGTGGCCGCGGGCAAGGCGGACGAGGCCGAACGGCTCGTCTACGAGCGCTGCGTCCGCACGTCCGAGGGCGAGGTGGCGAGGTCGAAGTTGACCATCCCCTTTCGCATCCTCAGCTCGGCGGCCGACATCACGCAGGGTAACGTCGAACAGATTCTCCGCATCGCCTCCGACCACCTCGAAGACCCGCCCCCGCGCGAAGAATTGAGGCGGTCGCTTGAGCCGCGCCTGACCTGCGCCATCAACTGGGCCGTCAACTACCTGCCCGAGGACGAGCGGACGCGCATCAGGTCGGGCCACGACCGCGCGACCTACGAGTCGCTCGACGAGGCGCACCGCCGCGGCATCCGGATGCTGCTCGAACGGCTCGACGAGTACTGGAGCCTGCAAGGTCTGACGACGCTCGTCTACGGCGTCCCCAAACTCCTCCTCGGCCTGCCCATCGACGCGCCGCCTAGCGAGGAGATCAAGCCGGTGCAGCGCGGCTTCTTCATCGCCGTCTACCAACTCCTCTGCGGGAGCGACACCGGCCCGCGCCTCCCCACCCTCTTCCTCTCGCTCGGCAAGGAACGCCTGCGGGCGCTCTTAACACCGGGCGGAGGGGACGGGGAGCAGGCTTAGGGCGGCATCGCCTGCCTGAGTCTCGGCCGACGCTCGATTTAACGCGGGGTTCGCGGAGCGAGCGCGGGGCTACCCGCCGGCCTCCCCTTCCTCCGCGGGCTTCCTCATGCGCGCCGAGACTTTGCTGCCGTGCTTGTCGGCCTTGACGGTGATGCGCTGGACGTAGACCCGGGTCGTCGCCGCGTTCTCGTGATCCAAAGCCTCCTGCGCTTCCAGATAACTGCCGGTCTCCTCGGCGACGATGCGCGCGTAGGTGTGACGCGTCTGGTGGACGTGGACGTGGCCGATGCCGGCCTCCGCCGCGTAGAGCTTGAGGTTCTCGGCGAAGGAGCGCGACGAGAGCGGCGCGCCCGGCTTGCCGGCGCGGTCGTGGCGCGTCCAGAGCGGGCGGGGCGAGCCGAGCACGTCCTCGCGCCCCGCCGCCCTGAGGTAGGCGACCAGCGCCTCGTAGGCCGCCGCATCGCCCACCTCGCGGCCGACGAACTTCCCGCCTTTGCGCCGGTACTTGATGACGAGCCGGCCGCCCGCGCGTTCGAGGTCGCTGCCCCTGAGCGAGATCACCTCGCTGCGGCGCAGGCCCGTCAGGAAGAAGAAGAGCAGCAGCGCGTAGTCGCGCTTGCCGACGACCGAGCCGGCCTCGGCCCGCGCGCGCGCGGCGTCGAGCAGGCGGTTCATCTCGTCGTCGGAGAGCGCCTTCGTCAGCTCCGACTGGTAGGGTCGCGGGTAGCGCGGGCGGGCCTGCGCCGCGGGGTTGGCGCGGATGTGCGCGGAGAGTTGCGGGTCGCTCATCAGCCAGCGGTAGAAGGCCGAGACGCGCGAGACGCGCGCGTAGACGGTGGCCGGCTTGAGGCCGCGCGCCTCCATGTCGGCGCGCCAGCGCGCCACGTCCTCCGGCCCCACGTCGCCGGGGTGCTTGGCCGCGAACTCGAAGAAGTTGACGACGGCCTGCACCTTGTCGCGCAGCTTGTCGCGGCGGTCTAAGGTCTCGGGGCGCGTGTTGGCGTCGGCCCAGAGCGTGACGGCGCGGCGCAGCGCCTCGGCCGAGTCGCGCGCGGCGAGGGCGTTCGTGGCCGGCGTGGCCCCGCCCTCAGACTCGCGCCCGCTCTCGTCCGTCATCATGCGCCGACTCTAGCACGCCTCCCACCGACCGTCGAGACGGCTCCCGTTGTCGGCGAAGCCGCCCGGCCGGGAAATTTTTTCGGGAACTTTTCCGGCCCCCTCAAGGAAATGTCAGTGTCCGCCACGGAACCCGCCGGCGGGCGTCACTCGACTACCGTGGGCTTCGTCTGCGCGCGCGCTGCGGCACGCGCGGCGGCGGCGGTGTGTCCGGGGCCGGGTACTCATACGGAAAAACGGGAGGACTGTTTGGCATGTCGAGCTTAGGCAGGAGTCTGTTCGTGTTGGCCTTCGCGCTCGCGGGCTGGGGCCACGCCGCGGGCGGCGCGGGGGCGGCGACTTCGCGCGCCGAAGAGGTGCTGGCGAAGGCGCGCGCGGCCGTCGGCGGCGCGGAGAAGGTTCGCGGGGTGCGCGGCCTCACCATCAAGGGCAAGTACCGCCGCGTCATCGGCGAGCGCGACACCTCGGGCGAGAACGAAGTCGACCTCCTCCTGCCGGACAAGTTCATGCGGACGGAGTCGTTCGCAATCCCCGGCATGGGGACGAGCGTCTCGAACACGCGCGCCCTCAACGGCGCGGAGTTCTGGTCGGACGGGGGCGGGCGGCGCGGCGGCAACATGATCGTGCTGCGCGGCGACGGGCGCGAGCTGACGAAGGAGGAGCTGGAGGAGGCGCAGAAGCGTCAGGCGAAGATGCTGCGCGCCGAGATGGCCCGCCTCGTGCTCGCCCTGCTGCTCACGCCGCCCGACGACTTCCCCCTCCAGTTCGCCTACGTCGGCGAGGCCACGGCCGACGACGGCAGCGCCGAGGTGCTCGACGCCACCGGCCCCGAAGGCTTCGCCGCGCGACTCTTCATAGACAAGCAGACGCACCTGCCGCTGATGCTCACCTACCGCGCGCCCAAGCCGCGCATGATGATGCTGACCATCACCGGCGGCGGGCACAATTCGGGCAAGAAGCCCGAGGAGCTGGAGAAGGAGGCGCGCGAGAAGTTGAAGCAGCAGGCCGAGGCCCCGCCCGAAGAGGTCGAGATGCAGTGGCGCTTCTCGGACTACAAAGAGGCCGGCGGGTTGAAACTCCCTCACACGATCTCGATGGGCCCCGAGGGCGAGACCAACGAGGAGTGGGAGATCAAGTCTTACGCCGTCAACCCGCAGTTCAGGGCCGACAAGTTCCAGAAGAAGTAAGCCCGAAAGGTAAAGTCACATGGCCCGACACGGATTCAACGTCCGCGCGCTCTCGGTGTGTCTCGCCGCGCTCCTGCTCGCCTCGCCCGCCGCCTTCGCGCAGGGCGGCGGCGCGGCGGCCCTGAAGGTCGTCGTCCTTGACCCGAACGGCGCGGCCGTCCCCGGCGCGCGCGTCTCTCTGCGCGCGGGGGCCGGCGACGAGGTCAGCGCGCGCGCCGACGAGCGCGGCGAGGCCACGTTAACGAGGCTGCGGCCCGGCGCGGCCCGCGTGACCGTCGAGGCCGAGGGCTTCGAGCCTCGGGTGCTCGAAGAGTTCACGCTCGCGGCCGGCGCCAACCGGGCGGAGGTGCGGCTCGAAGTCGCCGCGCTGAAGGAGGAGTTGGAGGTCGCGCCCGACGAGCGGGGCCGGAACCTCGACCCGCGCGGCCCGGCTTTCTCGAACGTGCTCACGGCCGAAGACCTCGCGCAGTTGCCCGACGACCCGGAAGAGTTCGAGGCGGCTTTGAACCAGCTCGCCGGCCCCGGCGCGAACTTCCGCGTCAACGGCTTCCGCGGCGGCAGGCTCCCGCCCAAAAACCAGATTCGCGAAATCCGCTTCCGCCGCAACCCCTACGCGGCCGAGAACCACGAGCGCGGCTTCGTCTCCGTTGACTTGTTCACCAAGCCCGGCGCCGGCGAGTGGCACGGGGCCGTCGGCCTCGGCTGCCGCGACGAGTCGCTCAACGCGCGCCCGGCCTTCGCCGCCTTCCGCGGCCCCGAACAACTCCGCCGCTTCGACTTCACGCTCGACGGCCCCGTCTGGAAGAACCGCACCTCAGTCTTCCTCGCCGCCGAGGGCAACAGCACATACGACTCGAAGACCATCGTCGCCGCGCTGCCCTCGGGGCGCTTCGACGACCTCGTGCTGCGCCCCTCGCGCAAGCTCAACGTCTCGGCGCGCGCCGAGCACGCGATTGATAAGGTTCACTCGCTGCGGGCCGAGTACCAGCGCAACGCCGCGCGGCAGGACAACCTCGGCGTCGGCGACTTCGACCTGCCGGAGCGCGCCTACACGCTCGATCAGGCCGAGCACATCTTCCGCCTCTCCGAGTCCGGCGTCTTCGCCAAGCGCTTCCTCAACGAGCTGCGCTTTCAGGCGCGCTGGCAGGAGCGCGAGACGCGCGCGGCCGGCGACGCGCCCGCGCTCTTCGTCAACGGGGCCTTCAACGGCGGCGGCGCGCTCACGCGCGGGGCGCGGCGCGCGCTCGAATTCGAGCTGGCCGATAACGTGGACTTCTCCACCGAGAAGCACTCGATGCGCGCCGGCATCGAACTCGAAGCCGCGCGCTACCGCAGCGACGAGACGACCAACCCGGCCGGCGTCTTCACCTTCGCCGGCCTCGCGGAGTTCGCGGCCGGGCGCCCCACCACCTTCTCGCGGCGCGTGGGCGACCCGCTGCTGTCGTTCTCGCAATACCAGTTCGCGTGGTACTGGCAGGACGACTGGCGCGCGCACAGGAACTTCATGCTCAGCTACGGCGTGCGCCACGAGATGCAGACGCACCTCTCCGACCGCGCCAACCTCGCGCCGCGCGTCGGCCTCGCGTGGACGCCGACGAAGTCCGGCGCGGTGACCGTCCGCGCCGGGGCCGGACTCTTTTACGACTGGTTCGAGTCGTCAACCTACGAACAGACGCTCAGGGTTGACGGGCTGCGGCAGCGCGACTTCGTCGTGCTCGGCCCCGGCTTCCCCGACCCGCTCGACGGCGGCACGGGCCTCGCCCTCCCGCCGGGCCGCATTCAGGCCGACCCCGAATTGGTGATGCCCTCGGTCTGGATGGCCTCGGCCGGCGTGGACGTGCGGCCGTCGAAGTGGTTCCGGCTCGGCGCGGACTACCGCTTCGAGCGCGGGCTGCACCTGCTCCGGGGCCGCAACGTCAACGCGCCGCTCGCCGGCGCGGGGCGGCCCGACCCGGCCTTCGGCAACGTCACGCAGATCGAGTCGTCGGCCAGCTCGACGACGCACGGCCTGATGCTTCACCTCTCGCCGGGCAGCATCACGAACGGCTTCTTCTGGTCGGCGATGTACAGGTACTTTCACTCCCTGAGCGACACGGCCGGGCCGCTCGCGCTGCCGGCCGACAACTTCGACCTGCGCGGCGAGTGGGGGCCGGCGCCGACCGACGTGCGCCACGTCTTCTCGGCCATGCTCAGCCGGAAGCTCCCGCGCGGCTTCACGCTCGGCCTGATGTTCGGCGCCAGCTCGGCCCCGCCCTACAACGTCACGACCGGCTTCGACGACAACGGCGACACGGTGAGCAACGACCGCCCCGCGGGCGTCCGCCGCAACAGCGAGCGCGGGTCGGGGCGCGCGGAGTTGAGCGCGCGGCTCGGCTGGGGCTTCGGCTTCGGCGGCGACCGCCAGCCCTCGACGCAGGGCGGGCCCGTGATGATCCGCGTCGGCGGCGACGCCGGCCCGCCCGCGCTCCCCGGCGCTTCGACCAAGCGCTTCCGCCTCGACCTCTACGCGCAGTTCTTCAACCTGCTCAACCACACGAACCTGACCAACTACGCCGGCGTCCGGACCTCGCCCTTCTTCGGGCAGGCAACGGCCGCGCTCCCCGGTCGCCGCGTCGAGACGGGCCTGCGGTTCAGTTTCTAATACGAAAATTCACTCCGCCCCCGAGCCCGCGCTCTGCCGCTCGACTTTGTAAAGCTGCCAGCGGCCGGGGACGGCGTCGAAGACCTCCGCGCCGCGCTCCTCGAAGCGCAGCCCCGAGCCGGCCACGAGGTCTTTGACCGTCTGCGAGACGAGCACCTCGCCCGGCCCGGCGCGTTCGCTCACCCCGCGGCCGATCTCCGCCGCCGGCCCGCCGACGCGGTCGCCTTCGAGCAGGTCGCACTCGCCCGTGTGCAGCCCGGCCCGCACCTCTAGGCCGAGCCGCGCGGCGTGCTCGACGACGGCGCACGCGCAGCGGATGGCGCGCGCCGGGCCGTCGAAGGCGGCGAGCGGCCCCTCGCCCGTCGCGTCCACCTCGCGCCCGCGGAACCAAACGACCTCGCGACTGACCTGCGCGCGGAAGCGTTCGAGCGACTCGCGCCGGCGCCCGGCCCCCGGCCCCGCCGCCCGCCGCGGCGCGTCCGTGATGCGCGTGAAGAGGAGGGTTGCCAGCACGCGCTCCGGCCCCGGCTTGTGCCGGACGCCCGTCAGGAACCCTTCGATCTCGTCGAGAAGCTCATCCTGCTCGCCGACGAACGGCAGATGGTCTTCGCCCCGCAGCTCGACGTACTTGGCCCCCGGAATCAGACCCGCCACGTAGCGCCCCTCCTCGACCTTCAGGCAGCGGTCGCCGTCGCGGTGCAGCACCAGCGTCGGCACGCGCACCGTCGGCAGGACGCTGCGCACGTCAACCTCGGCGTTCATCCGCGTGAGCGCGACGGCCGCGCCGGGGCTGGCCCCCATCCGCAGGTAGGTGGCCCACCACTCGCGGAAGCGCGGGTCGGCGGCCCGGCTCGGCGCGCGCTCCTCCAGCCCGACGGGGCCGCCCCAGTGCTCCCGCATCTCCTCGAAGAAGCGCTCGCGCGCCTCGGTCGTCGGCGCCCACGGGTAGTCCGGGGCCCGGGTGCGCTTGGCGTAGGTTCCGATCATGACGAGCGCCGCCGTGCGCTCGGGGTAGGTCGCGGCGAAGAGCGCCGACATCGGCCCGCCCTCGGAGACGCCGACGAGCGCGGCGCGCTCCGAGCCGGCCGCCTCCATCACGCAGCGCACGTCGTCCATCCGCTGTTCGAGCGTCGGCAGCTCGTTCAGGGGCACGCGGTCGGACAATCCCGTCCCGCGCTTGTCGAACAGGATGAGCCGCGAGAAGGAGGCGAGCCGGCGCAGGAAGCTTGAGAACGACTCCTCCTTCCAGAAGTATTCGAGGTGCGAGACCCAGCCCATGACGAAGACCACGTCGAGCGGGCCGTCGCCGACGACCTGATAGGCGATGTTCACGTCGCCGCTGCGCGTGTAGTGCGTCTCGGGCGGCGCTTCGACGCGCGCGCCGCCCTCCCCCGCCGCGCCCTCATCCGCATGGCGAATCTCCACGCGTGGAGTGAATTTGTAGCCGCGGCGCGGGACGGTCTCGATGTACTGCCCGCCGCCTTCGGGCTCGCCGAGGATTTTCCTCAGCGTGTAGACGTGCTGCGTGAGGTTGCCGTCGTCGACGAACTGCTCGGGCCAGACGCGCCGCATCAGCTCGTCTTTGCCGACGGTGCTGCCGCCGCGTTCGACGAGCGCGAGCAGCACCTCGAAAGCCTTCTGCGTGAGCGGCACGGCGACGCCGTCGCGCAGCAGCGTGCGCTCGTCGGCGTCCACGCGGAAGCGTCCGAATTCGTAGGCGCGGGTCTGCGGCATCGTCTCCGAATTGAGAACTATTTGAGAACTATTTGAGCGGCGGGCGCGCACCGCGAAGGCCGCCGCCTGCGCGTTTGTAAAGGCAACCGCTGCCTGCGAGGTCAGGCGCGGCGCTGCGGCAGGGGCCGATTATACAGCATCAGGCGCGCGCGAACGCGCCGCGACACAAAAGCGCGCGCGAACGCGCGGCGAAGGAGGAATGATATGTCCACAAGGATTTCCGAGCCGGTTGAGAAGTCGAAGTCCGAGGTCTTCGCCGAGAAGATGCTCGGCATGATTAACGGCGCGGGCGTGGCGCTGATGACGAGCATCGGCCACCGCACCGGCCTCTTCGACGTGATGGCGGGGCTGCCGCCGTCCACGCCCGAGCAGCTCGCCGAGGCCGCCGGGCTGAAGGAGCGCTACGTCCGCGAGTGGCTGGGCGCGATGACGACCGGGGGCGTCGTCGAGCACGACCCCGAGGCCAACACTTTCCACCTGCCGCCCGAGCACGCGGCGTTTTTGACGCGCGCGGCCGCGCCGAACAACCTCGCCGTGACGACGCAGTTCATCTCCGTCCTCGGCGCCGTCGAGGATCGCATCGTCGCCTGCTTCCGCCACGGCGGCGGCGTCCCCTACTCGGCCTTCGCGCGCTTCCACGAGACGATGGCCGAGGAGAGCGGGCAGACCGTCGTCGCCGGGCTGCTCGACTCGATCCTGCCGCTCGCGCCGGGCCTGACCGAGGCTTTGCGCGAAGGCGTTGACGTGCTCGACCTCGGCTGCGGCAGCGGCCGCGCGCTCAACACTCTGGCGCGGGCGTTCCCGCAAAGCCGTTTCGCGGGCTACGACCTGTCCGAAGAGGCCGTCGGCAACGCGCGGCGCGAGGCCGAGCGCTTGGGCTTGAAGAACGTGAGGTTCGAAGTGCGCGACGTGACGCGCCTCGGCGAGAGCGGGCGCTACGACCTCGTCACGGCCTTCGACGCCATCCACGATCAGGCGCATCCCGCGCTCGTGCTGCGCGGCATCGCCGAGGCGCTCCGGCCCGGCGCCACTTTCCTCATGCAGGACATCCGCGGCTCGCGCCACGTCGCGAAGAACATGGATCACCCGGTCGCGCCGTTCCTCTACACCATCTCGGCCATGCACTGCATGACGGTCTCGCTGGCCGCGGGCGGCGACGGCCTCGGCACGATGTGGGGCGAGGAGACGGCAGTCGAGATGCTGGCCGAGGCCGGCTTCTACAACATCGAGGTCAGGCAGTTGCCGCACGACATCATGAATAACTACTACGTCGCGCGGAAGCCAACCGCCTGAGTCGCGCTACGGCGGCCGCCCGCCTCGTCTCGAACCGGCGAGGCGGGCGGCCGGGAAGGAGGCTTATCAAGATGAATCTCGTCGCCACCCCGACGCGCGTCGCCGACGCGCGTCTCGGCACGGGCGTCCGCCTGCGCTACGCCGAGCAGGGCGACGCGGGCGGCCGCCCCGTCATCCTGCTCCACGGCTACACCGACTCCTCGTTCTCGTTCAGCCGCGTCATGCCCTTGCTCGACCCGGCTTACCACGTTTACGCACTCGACCTGCGCGGCCACGGCGACTCCGAACGCCCGCCGGGCGGCTACGCCCTGAGCGATTTCTCCGCCGACGTGCTCGCCTTCATGGACGCGCGGGGCCTTGAGCGCGCGACGCTCGTCGGCCACTGCATGGGGAGCCTCGTCGCGCAGCGCGTGGCCCTCGACGCGCCGGCGCGCGTGGCCCGCCTCGTCCTCGTCAGCTCGATGACGGCGGCGCGCAACATCGAAGGCGTCGAAGAGCTTCGGCAAGCGGTGGAGGCGCTCGAAGGCCCCGTGCCCGCCGAGTTCGCGCGTGAGTTTCAGGCCGGCACCGTCTACGCCCGGCTGCCCGAAGAGTTCATGGACGGCGTGGTCGCGGAGAGCCTCAAGGTTCCCTCGCGGGTCTGGCGCGCGGCGCTCGCGGGCCTGCTCGACGAGGGACAGGCGTCCCGCCTCGGCCGCATCGAGACGCCGACGCTTCTCCTCTGGGGCGACCGTGACGCTCTGCTGACGCGCGCCGAGCAGGACGCCTTGACGGCCGCGCTCCCCAACGCCGACCTGACGGTCTACACCGAAACCGGCCACTCCCCTCACTGGGAGCGGCCCGAGCAATTCGTCCGCGACCTCGAAGCTTTCCTCGCGCGGGCGTAGTTCATAAAGACGCGGCCCGGCCCCGGCGACACCGACGGAGGCCGGGCCGCGTCCCGAACTCACTCCCGATAAAACCTCGGACAATCCTCCCCTTTCCCCTGTTCGTCTTAAACTAAATCAAAACTAAATATATTGACTTCCCTTCCCCCCTTTCGGTATCGTCGCTGCCTCTAAGGGAGGCAGCATGAACGACACCCACCGACCCGACGATCTGATCCGCACCACCGAAGCGCGCAAACTGCTCGGCGTGAGTACGGTGAAGATGACGCAGCTCATCAAGCACGGGGTCTTCACGATCTACGAAGACCTCCTCGACCGCCGCGTCAAGCTCATCCGCCGCTCCGAAGTCGAGGCCCTGAAACACAGGAGCGTGAAAGCCGCATGAAGACCATCGCCATCGCCGTCGCCAACCAGAAGGGCGGGGTCGGTAAGACCACCCTCACCCGCGAGTTGTCGGCCTGCTGCGCCCTGCGCGGCTTCCAGACGCTGGCCATAGACTGCGACCCGCAGGGCAACCTGACTTCCTCGTGGGTTGACCCGGACGTTTACGAGGCCACCCTCTCGCACGTCCTGATCGAGCCGGAGTTGCCGACCGGCGTGAAGGCCGAACCCCTGCCGCTCGACGATGCCATTGTCGAAAGCCCGGTCGAGGGCCTCGACCTCGTCCCGGCCGACATCCGCCTCGCGCGCTTCGAGATGCAGCCCGACTACCTCACGCACCGCCTGCGCAATCAGGTGCAGGAGCACGGGCGCGCTTACGACCTCGTCTTCATCGACTGCCCGCCGCAGCTCGGTAAGCTGCTGACGGCCGCCCTCTACTCGGCCGACTACGTCGTCGTCCCCTGCGCGGCCGACGCGATGGGGCTTCAGGGACTCTCCGACCTCGCCTTCACCATCGAGCAGGTGCGGAAGAACGTCAACTCCGGCCTCCAGATGCTCGGGGCCGTCATCAACCTCTACAAACCTTCGCGCAACCTCTCGGCCGAGTCGCGGCAGGCCGTCGAGGCCGCGGTCGGGCTGGTGGGCCACGTCTTCGACACCAACCTGCACGACTACTCGAAAGTGGCCGAGGCACCCTCGCAGAAGCTCCCGGCCGTGCTCTACGCCAAGTCGCACCGCGCCGCCGACCAGCTCTGGAGCCTGACCGACGAAGTGCTCGACAAGCTGAAGCTTTCCCGGCAGAAGATCGCCGCCGTCAAGTGAGGTCGTAGATGGCCGAGACTAAGCCTAAAGCGAACAATTCCCTGCGGACGCCGAAGCCGAAAAAACTGGGCCTCTCGGTTCCGCCCGCGCTGCGCCTGCCGCACGAAGAACTGATTCGGGCGGCACAGACCCCGCCCGAACCGGCCGAGCTGCTTGAATCAACTATGCCTAGTCAGACTAGTCTGACTAGTCTGACTAGGCATACTCAGGACGCCTCCGAAGCGACGCCGGTCTCCCCCGTCCGCGATTACACGAAAGTCGCCAACTCGATCACGCGCGAGGCGATCCCGGCCGGCGTCTTTAAAGGCAAGAGCAAACAGCTTTACGACGCCCTCTACCAACTCACGCGCGGGGCCGTCGTCCCCGTCAGGAGCGTACGCATTTCGCGCCCCCGCCTGATGAAGAAAGCCGGCATCGGCGCGCGCGTCACTTTCGAGGCCAACGTCGCGCACCTACAGGCGGAGGGACTCGTCACCGTGCGCCACATCGCCGGCGAGCACGAGGGCAACGAGTACACCGTCCACCTGCCCGAAGAGACGGCAGAGAGTATGACTAGTCATACTAGTATGCCTAGTCTGACTAGTCAGACTAGGCATGCCCAGAAACTAGACAGACTAGTCAGACTAGAAACTAGTCAGACTAGGCATACTTCAATTGCTGAAGAATCAACAACTTACGAGGTGCCTAAGACTTCTTTTAAGACTAATACTGAGAAAACTGATGATGATGAGGCTCTCGCCGATTTCGTCGCCGCCGTGAGACAGGCGACAAGGGAGATCACCGGCAGGGAATTGTCGGTTGCGGAGAGGCAGCGTTGGGCCGAGTTGGCCGAAGTGCTCGTCACCGAGTTGAAGATCGCCGCGGGGCGCACGACCGTCTCATCCGTCCCGGCATTCCTCGCGGAGCACCTGCGCCGGCGCCTCTGGAAAAAGGAGAAGCGGCAGATTGAGGCTGAGGCGGCCGACGCGGCGTCGCCCGCGCCGACCCCGAAGGTGGACGCCGGGCAGTGCCCGGACTGCTTCGGGACGGGAATGTGGTATCCGCAGGGGTACGAAAAGGGGGTTGCGCGCTGCCGCCACGAAAAGCTGACGCCCGAGGTAGGGGACTCAGACCCGGAGCAGACGCCGGCCTGAGACTGCACCGCGCGAAACGCCGAGGCGAGGCCGGCCCGCGCTAAATATTCAGCTTTTTCGCGCCTTCCTGCCGTTTTTGCCTTCTCCGCTCAATGTGGAGCAGGGCGATGCTCACCTGATCGACGGCCGGCAACAGTTCGTCCACGTCTTCGTCTGTTAACTCCTCCGGCCTGATCTCCCTCAAAGCCCGCCCGATGCGCCGCAACTCCTCGAAAAAGAGGTGACTTGAGTCGAGCGGGTCGGCCTCCAGCAACTCGTCCGCCTTCTCGACGGCGGCCATCTCGGTCGCCAAAGGGTCAGGCTCTCTCAACTCGCCCAGAGCCTCTTTGACCCTCTCGCGCAGCATCATGCCGGTCTCCTGCTTCAGCAGGTGCGTCTCAAGCAGCTTCCGCCGATGGGTGCGCGCCTCCGATTCCGTGCAGCCGAGTCGCTTGGCGCTGAGGCGCGCGAGCTGGTGCGCCTCGAAGAGGTTGAGGTCTCCGCGCTCAAGCGGCTCCCGCACGTCCTGAGGGAAATCCAGAATCGGGAGGTACTGGCCGACGAAACTCCTCACCGAGACCCTCGTTTCACGCGACAAGATGTCGCGCAGGCTGGAGTCTACGCGCAGGAGCAGTTCGCGCGCGTGGCGCGGCGGCCGCCCGCGGCGGCTTTCGGTCGGCTGGCGCATGTAGAGGCCGCGCACCGAGTTGAGCAGAGAAGATAAGTTCTTGTGCGAGCGCGGGATGGCATCGGGCAGGGAAGCGCGCAGGTGTTCCAGCACGCGGCCGACGCCTTCGGTCGAGGCCAGCGGGTCTACACGTCTCGTGCGACGCCTCGTGGTTTTCAAAGCGACTCCTCCGGCTTGGGCTCGGGGCCGGGCTCAAACCCCCGGCTGTGAAACCTCGAACAGAAATTTACTTACCATACAATAGAAACAAATCACCCGACCTTCTTTTATGTTTCTGCTACCCGGACAAAATAGGAACCATCGGCAGTCTGTCGCTAATATTTTGCTCCCGCTCACGTTGAGACGCCTCACGGCGGAGCAGCCGGAGCGCGCCTCAGCCGCGCGTAGACAGAAGCGCCGGAGCAGAGAAGGGGGGCGGGCGAAGGGCGAGACGGCCGCCCGAGGATGACCGTTGACGTTTTTGCTTGGCGTTAACTCTCATTTTCGCGCGGTCTGAAGGGCTGATTAATTTTCGTTGAAAAATATCGGCAAGAGGTAGACAATGCCGGCGCCCAACCAGTCCGCCTTCCTGTTCGATGGGCGAGCGCCGATAGGCGTGCTCAGCTCAAACTTATTTATCCTCGCCGCGCCGGTGCTGCCGGTGCCTGTGGCCGGGCCTTGCCCCGGCGTGGGCCACCGCGTGGGCGCACGCCCGGTGGGCGGCGGGGTGACCTCTATTCCAGAGGCGCCAAATGTCTAACGCAATTTTTGAAGATAGAGGGTTTCCGGATACGAGGCGAGAAGAGCTGTCGGCCCGGCGGGCGCGCCTGTCGGAGGCGAAGCTGCGGATTCTGGCCGGCAGACTGGAAGGGAAACTCAGTCCGCGGGAGGACGCCGCGCCCGCCGACCCGCCCGGCCGAGAGAGCGCCGACGAGCCGTCGCTGCTTCAGGAGTTCGCGCTGTGGCACGACAGGTGGGCGCGCGAACAGTCCGTGCCCGTCAAGCGCCGCCAATACTACCGCCTGCTGCAAGTGACCGGCCCGCTTGACGTTGGCTGCCTCGAACGGAGCTTTCAAGAAGTCCATCGCCGCCACGACATCCTGAACTCGACCTTCCCCTTCGCCGACGGGAAGTTCGTCAGGGCCGCGCGCCCGGGGAAGACCTTCGCCCTGCCGTCGCTCGACCTGTGCCACCTGCCCGAAGGTGAGCGCGAGGCGGCGGCCCGCTCGCTCTGCCTCGCGGAGATTCTAAAGGATTATGACCCGGCCGGCGATGACCTACTGCGCGCCCTGCTGTTGAAGATCGACGACAAGCGACACCTGCTGCTGTTCGTCATGCAGCACTTGGCCTTCGACGGTAAGTCTCAGGATTTGTTAATCCACGAAATCTCACAAAACTACATGGCGCTGGCGACGAAGAGTCCTTCCCCGCTGCCGCCGCTGCGCGCCGGCTATCAGGACTTCGCGCGCTGGCAGAGGGCGCGCGCCGAGAGGGGCCGCGGCTCGCAGCGCCTGCTCTCGTATTGGAAGGGGCAGTTCGGCGGCGAGTCCGTGCCCGACGCCGCGGCGTTGGAATTGCCGTTCACGCTCCCGCAGACGCGGCCGGCCTCTTACAGAACCGGCGTCGAGGCGCTGCGCGTGTCGGGGTCGCTCTACGCCTCGCTGACGGAGCTGGCGCGGCGCGCGGACGTGACGATGTTCGTCCTGCTGCTGGCCGTCATCAACACCTTGCTTTACCGCTACACGGGCAGGGGAAGCATCTACGTCTGCACGAGCGCGTCCGGCCGCGGCAGGGAAGAGTTCGCCGACCTCATCGGGAAATTCAGCTCCTGCCTCTGGTTCCGCACGCAGCTCGCGGGCGGGCTGAGCTTTCTGGAACTGCTGCGACGCACGCGCGAGTCCACGCTGAGCGCCTTCGACCATCAGGACTTGCCTTACCCCGCCCTGCTGGAGAGCCTGCGCCCGGCTTCCGCCCGGCCGCCGCAAATCTCGACGGCGCCGATGGTCTGGTTCAATTTCACTCCGCGGGCCAAAGCCGAGGCGCGGCCCGAGCCTTCGTCCGGCGGGCCGCCCGTCAGGTTCCGCAGGGTGTCGATCGACGGGGCGGACTTGGAACAGAGCCTCGGCCTCTCCATCTCGGCCACCGAGAAGGCCAACGGGTTGGGCGTTAACATTCGTTACGAGCGCGACCTCTACGACCCGCGGGACATGGCCCGGATGGCCGAGCACTTCCACGCCCTGCTCGAAACCGTGAGCGAGCGCCCCCACCAACGTCTCTCGGAGATGCGGTTGTTGACGGCCGCCGAAGAGCGTCTGCTGTCGGAATGGAATCGCGCGGAGAGTCACGCCGCCGCCGAGAGCCGCTGCCTCCACGAACTGTTCGAGTCGCAGGCGGAGCGGACGCCGGAGGCGCCGGCGTTGATCTCCGGGACGGGGCAGTTGACTTACCGCGAATTGAACGAGAGGAGCAGCCGCCTCGCCCGCCGTCTCAGGCAACGCGGGGTCGGGCCGGAGCGGGTCGTCGGCCTCC